>Ga0315903_10002509_pt1 | contig 26819 bp, 14 predicted proteins | sample LakEriMetagenome_7_FD_203524 | JGI IMG/M metagenome (GOLD analysis project Ga0315903, IMG submission 203524) | Freshwater fungal communities from buoy surface, Lake Erie, Ohio, United States - Buoy 2 MA119 | ecosystem: Environmental > Aquatic > Freshwater > Lake | place: USA: Lake Erie, Ohio... | reverse complement strand
AGGTCGCGCAGGCCGGCTGGAATCTGGGGACCCCATGTGGCATTGTTCGTGACGACCGGCAGCATCGTTGCCTGGCTGGCCACGTTATCCGGAAATAGATAAGAATGGGTATCGGTATTGGTGGGGGCGAGACCCGGGGCGAAGGCGGCGGCGCGGATGACGGTGGAAGTGGAGACTGCAATGGGGCCGGTGTAGACTGTTCCGGTCGATTCCGTTGGTTCCGTGCCATTGGTGGTGTAGCGGATGACCGCGCTGGGGGTGTCGCAGGAGATGGTGACTGATTGAGGTTCCGAGAAGACGCCGCGGCGGGGGAGGAAGCGGGTATCGGCGACGACACCGGCGAAGCCCTCGCCCTGGTTGGCGGCGTTCGGGGTGGCTGGACGGAAGTAGCGCCATGCACCGCCGGCATTGCGGCCGTAGCCGGTTTCCGTGCTTTGTTCCGGGTAGGCGGGAGTGGTCGGCCAGTCTGCTGGAACGCGGTCTATGACCGTGCCATCGGGAGCTGAGAGCGTGAGGGATTCGCCCGAGCGGGCGAGCGAGAAATTCGTGTGCAGTCTGCTGGAGTTGTCCGAGCGGTTCTTGCCCGAGGCGAAGACCACGAGGAAGCCCTGCGGGGGAATCGTGGTGGCCGGGAACATCCATTTCCGTGGGTTGCCGGGATTATCCGAGAGGCCGTGGCCGGTGAGGCTGGCGGTGTAGGGATTCGGGTTGAAGAACTCGATCCAGTCCGGGTTTTCGCCATCTTCGTCCGGGAAGCTGCCGGCGCTGTCGGCGAGGAATTCGTTGATGCGGACGGGGAGGGTGGGGGCATCGACCGCGATGGTGACGGTGGCCGTGCTGGTGCCCGAGGCATTGGTGGCAGTCAGGGTGTAGGTGGTGGTGGTGGCAGGCTGGACGCGGAACGTGCCCGTGGCCGGCTGCGGGCTGCCATCCGGGTCGAGCCGGACCGTGGTGGCTCCTTCGACCGACCATGTCAGGGTAGCAGCGCTGGGGAGGCTGGGGTTGCCTGTGGCCGTGATGTTGCCTGCGTCCGGTTCGAACCGGGCGATGCGTGGAACGGGAGCGCGGTATGCTTCCACTTCTGAGATCTGAGGATTGAAGGGATCGCCGCTGTTATTGAGGATGCGGAGGAAGCGGCCCGTGGGCGTACCGGTGCCATCGGTGGCGCGGACCGTGTCGGCACTGCCCGGGTCAGCGAAGGTGCCATCCTTGCGGACATCGGCCGACCAGACTGCCGGGCCGGGCGAGCCATTGACGTCCTCGTGGATGGAGACGCGGTAATTGCGGAGCCGTTCCGGGCAGCAATCGGCGCGCTGGTAGATGACGATGCGGTCGAGGGGATAGGTGCGGAGGAGATCGATCTGCCAGTGGAACGAACTGGTGCCCGCAGACGGCGGGTGAGAGAAATTGAGGAGATTGCCATCGGTCAGGGCACTGGCGGTGCCGGCCCCGGGAGTAGCCGTAGCCGTCACGGGCTTGCCGAGGGCGACATTGGGAATCGCGATGTCATCCGTCCAGACCTGGATTTCCGCGAGCTGAGGATTGTAGGCCGCGTTGCTGACATTCTCGAGACGGATCCATTGACCAGCGAAGGTGCCCGTCGGGTGGGCCGAGGCAAAGACTTCGTCCATGCCGCCCATGCCTGAGTTCGTGCCATTGGCGCGGATGACAGCCGACCACACCGCCGTGCCGGGAGCGCCGCTGCCATTGTCCGGGTGGACCGAAACGCGGTAGTTCGAGAGACGTTCCGGGCAGCAGTCGTGACGGTTGTAGATCCGGATGGAATTGATGGTGCGGCTCGTCTGCAGGTTCAGTTCGTAGCGGAAACCGGATGTGCCTGACGCCGCCTGCGGATGGGTGAACGTGGTCAGTTGTCCGTCCGTCAGGTTGGTGACCGGGAAGCCGGGCCAGAGCGGCCCGGATGCCGTGATGGGGCGGCCGAGGGCGGCATTGGCCTGAGCGATCGCCTGAGGAACGGGGCTCAGGAACGCGGCGGCAGCGAGCAAAGAGAGAAATCGCATGGGAAAAAGGGAAATGGATTCCGGCAGGGTATCAGAGTCCGACGGTGGCGTGCAAGTCCTGCGGTGCCATGACTGGATGGTTTGCTGCATTGGCAGTAAATCAGTTTTCGGGAACGACGGAGCTTGGCAGATGGGGGAAGAATGGCGTATTTCGAGGGGAACTCCATCAATGCCATGCCAGCCAGGAAACCGGTGACGAAGACAGCGAAGCGTGCGGTGCAGAAAACCGTGAAGAAAAAGGCCGCCCGAAAGCGCGGGGACGCCGGGGATCCGGCAGGGGATGAGAGTCGGCTGCTCGAGGTGGTGGGCGACGGCTGGGAACTGATGGAAGAGGCCGTGGTCACGACCGTGCGGCGCGGCGTGCGGTCGGGCGGGTCTGAACTTCCCGAATTTCTGCGCAGCAGGGATTTCGCGGTGGTGGCGCAGGCGAGGGTTGAGCCTGCGGCGGTGCGGCGGGCGGCTGGAGGGATTCAGGCCATGGCGGGATCGGCTCTGCAGGTGAAGGCTCCGGTTCCGGAGGAGGGATCGTATCTGCTGATGGCGCGGCATGAAGCGAGCGGAGCCATCACCTTTCACCGGGGCGAAGCACTGCCGGTACGGCGTGGCGGGGTGGAGGCGCAGCAGGTCTTTCAGGTGCCTGCGGCGGCCGTGACTGATGCTGAACGAGGCCGCCGTGGCATTGTGAGCCGGGCCGTGCGGCTGGTGCTGGTGAAGGTGGGGGAATGGCTCAGCGAAAAAGGGTTGGGGAAGGCTGCCGGAGTGATCGTGCCGAAACTGGCCTTGGAACTCGAGAAGCGGCTCTGGAAGGGACGCACGCTGGGCTGGGTGCGGGTAACGCCCGAGTCGCTCGCGGCAGCGGAGGACCGCATGAAGCCGGGGGTGCCGTCGTTCCGGAAACCGCAGCGTGGACTGCTGCTGATTCATGGAACTTTTTCGTCGGCGCATGCCGCCTTCAAGGGGCTCGCAGGCACGAAATTCCTTGCGGAAGCGGCGCGCGTCTATGGAACCGCGATCTACGCCTTCAATCATTTCACCTTCAGTCAGACGCCTGCGGAAAATGTGCGGCAGATGCTCGATGCCCTCCCGTCCGGCGAGTTTGTGTTCGATGTGATCACGCATTCGCGCGGCGGACTGGTGCTGCGCGAGCTGGTGGAAGGCAGTGGCCGGTCGCATGCGGCGGCGGCCCGTGTGAAGATCGGGAAGGTTGTCATGGTGGCGAGTCCGAGCGAGGGAACGCCGCTGGCGGATGAGGCGCATTGGGACCGATTGCTCTCGCATCTGGCCAATCTGCTGGAAGCATTGCCCGACCATCCGTTCGTGATGGGGGCCGGCTGGCTGACCGAAGCGCTCAAGTGGTTTGCGTCGCATCTTCTCGGCAACTGTCCGGGGTTGGTATCAATGGACCCGCGCGGGGATTTCATTGCCTCGATCCAGGGTACGCCCGGGCGGCCTGCGGGAACCGACTACCATGCGCTGGTTTCCAATTACCATCCTCCGGCGAACCTGCTGGCGCGCTTTGCCGATATGGGCATCGACCGATTCTTTGGCGGGGCCAACGATCTCGTGGTGCCCTCCGAGGGAGGCTGGCGGACGGGTGGAGAGGAATCCTCGTGGATTGCGGGAGCGCGGATTGGATGTTTCGGGCCCGGGGGGAATCTGACGGCGTCCGAGCCCGTGAATCATGTGACATTCTTTGGACAGGCGGCCACTTCGGATTTTCTGCTCTCGTCCCTGCTGGGCAGACCGGCGTCGCATGATCCCGTCGATCCCCTGCGGGAACTGCCGCTGCGGGGACGCCGGAGCGGGGTGACGGCGGCCCTTGCGGTGGGGCGTGCGGAAGTGCTGACTGTGCCCGCTGCTTCAGAGGTTACCCGTGCCGCCGGGCCATCCGTGCGGGCGTCGGAGCCTGTGCGGGCGGAAGCCGATGGCTGGGAAGACGAGGATACGCTGTATCTGACTGTGCTGGCGTCGGTGATGACCGACAACTTTCAGAAGCAGAGGTCGACGCTGATGCTGCTGGCGCAGTATGGCAGTGCGCGGGTGGCCGAGCCGTTCTACACCCGCAATGTCGATGCCAGTGCCACCGAGCAGACCATCTGGAATGCATCTCAGCTGAAGGCTGCCGGGACCAGATTCAAGGAGATCATTGCCATGCAGCAGGCGCTGCTGGCCTACACCAATGAAGGAATACCGCTTGGAAAAGACGATCGCGATTCCGGGGGTGCTGAGGGATTTGTCCAGCGGCTTGGAGAGAAGCTCTTCAATGTACTCTTCACCGGGCAGGTGCGGAGGCTGTACGATTCCGTGGTTTTCGCGCACCGGAACCGCGAGCTGAACATTGTCTTCACGTCGATGGTGCCATGGTTGTCCGATCTTCCGTGGGAAATGGCATGGGATCCCGGGTACAAGGGATTCCTCTCCACAGGCAACGTCCGCTTTCTGCGCAATGTGCTTACGCCAGTGCCCGCCGACCGCATTACGCGGCGCAATGGGCGGCTCCGGATTCTGGTGGCGTCGGCCCAGGCAGCCGGTGCCGCCATGCTGTCGGACGACCAGGAAATCCAGCGCATCCGGGATTCGTTCCGGGCGCTCACGGATCTCGGGCTCGTGGAGGTGGATGTGCTACCGCGGTGCACGCCTGATCTGCTGCATAGTCAGCTGAGGTTTGCGACGGATGACCATGAATACGATGTGCTGCATTTCATCGGGCACGGCAGCCATGATGTGAAGAGAGGTGGTACGATTGATTTCGAGCGGGAGAGCGGTGAGGTGCACCGGGTCAGTGCGCGGCAGTTTGCGGATCTGGTGCGTGGACGGGGTATCCGGATTGTCTTTCTCAATGCCTGTGAGACCGGCCGCGGTTATGGGTCCGGCGATGAAGGGACCAACTACAACCGCGGGGTGGCGGTGGAACTGGCGGAAGAAGGCATTCCTGCCGTGGTGGCGAATCAGTATTCCGTGGTCGATCAGCTGGCCTCGCTGTTTTCGCTGCATTTCTATTCCTGCCTTGCGCATGGGCTGAGTATTTCCGATTCCATGCGGGAGGCGCGCATTGCGGTGAGTCATTCAGAGGATGCGGAGCCGATGGACTGGGCGGTCCCGGTGCTGTTTGCGCGCAATCCGCGGGCTGTGCTCTGTCAGCGGAGACCATGGGACCGAGAGAGAGTCCTTGCGGATCCCGAACGGGTCACCGCGGTGACGCGGCGCAGTGCGGCGTCGCTGCTGCGGAGGCCGAAGACCGTTGCCGTCTGGAGTTCATCACCGTCGCTGAGCTACCGTGAGCATCTGGGGGAAATCATCGGCGAACTGAATGCCGCCCAGGAAGCCTTCCGGTTTTCCGCGAAGGCGCGCCGGATCCCGAGTTCCTTTTTCTCGCGCGACGGGGTCACTGGCTATCTCGATGTGGCCAAAGTGAACCGGGAGATTGACCGGATCCGGAAGGCGTATGGAGTGGACCATCTCATCTGCATCACCGATCAGCCGCTCATGGCGCGTGGTGCCGCTGCAGATAAGCTCGAAGCGATTTATTACCATCTGGACCTTGGCAGCAGTGCGCAGGTGATTCTCTTTTCGGTGTGGGGATTTGATCCACCGCTCACGGGGGAAGTGTTCCGGGCCGCCCTTGCGAATCACATTGGCATTGGCCTGATCGAAGGCATGGCGGGACTGCAGACCGGCTGCGAGGCGTATCATCCGGTGCGGGAAGAGAAGCATTCGATTGGCTACTTCAATGATGAACGCAGCGCGGAGCATCTGGCCGGGAAGATGCATACGCCCGGGCATGTGAAGTCGTGGATTCAGCAGGCGATCACGAATGGCCGGATGACAGAAGAACAATACGAAGCGATTCAGGTGATCATGAATCTCTACCATGGAGGAGAGGGGGCATGAGGCGGGCGGTGCGTTGGGAAGCCGGTGGTCTGCTCTGGTGCTGCGTGCTGCTGATGCTGGGCGGAAGTCTGCTGCGGGCGGCTCCGGCGAATCTGGCCGTGGGACGTACCGTGCGGGCGTCGTCGTCCGGTTATGGATCGGTTCCGGAAGATGCGGTTGATGGAAACCGGGACGGGCAATTCTTCACCGGGGGATCCGTCTGGCATACGCTCATTCCGGATGTGGCCCCGTGGATCGAAGTTGATCTGGGGACGGATTTTCATCTCGACCGGATCATGCTGTGGCCGCGGACCGATCAGGCCCAGTCGACTGTGCGGAATCTGAGGATCCGGGTGACGGATGGGGCGGGTGTGGTCGTGCATGATGAAGTGGTGCTGGCGAATCAGGTGGCCGGGAATGTGTGGGGTACGGTTTCCGTGCGCGGGGTGCGGGGACGGATGGTGCGGCTGGAACGCACGGATGTGCCGGCGAATCCTGATTTCCTGACCTTTGCCGAGTTGGAGATTCATGGTCAGCGGGCCCCGGTGCCGGCGAATCTGGCGCTGCGGAAGCCGTGGACGGCGTCGAATCCTGGTGGGTACGGGACACCGCCCGACGCCGGCAATGACGGGATCATCGACGGGGATTACAATCACACGGGACGGCCCGTGTATCACAGCCGGGCGACGGGCACGGTGCAGCATTACGAGATTGATCTGAGCGGAGGCCAGGCCGTGGATCAGGCGGTCGATTCTGTGAGGATCTACAACCGGACGGATTTCACGGTGAACCGCGAGCTGCGTTTGTCGCTGCGGGCCGCGGATGGTCGCGAAGTGTGGCAGCAAGTGGTCAACGTATCACGAGAGGTGACGGTGCGGGGTGGGCGTCAGTACGATGTGACTGTCGAGGTGCCCGGAGTGGTCGATGCCCGCTGGGCGAGGGTGGACACCGTGGGCGTGGAAGCGCTCAGCTTTGCGGAATTGGAAGTGTTCGGTCCCGAGGAGGACCGGACGCCGCCCGCCGTCGATGCGGTCGATCCCGCCGCGGGGTCGAGGGTGGCCGAACTTGCGGCGGTCACCGTGACCTTCAGCGAGCCCGTCACGGGAATTGAGGCTGCTGATCTGCTGGTGAATGGGGAACCATGTGCGGCGGTGGCCGCGCAATCGCCAATGGTCTGGTGGTTCCGGCTGGCGTCGCCGGCTGCGGCTGGTCTGGCGAAGTTTTCATGGCGCGAGGGGCATGGCATTGCCGATGCGGAAGGGAATGCGCTCGATGCGGCCGGCTGGGAAGTGACGGTCGATCCGGCTGCTCCGGTGGCCCGTCCGTACGTGAGTGAAATCCTCTGCGATAACCGGGGTGGCCTGAAGGATGAAGATGGGGATTCGCCCGACTGGATCGAGGTGACCAATGGGGGGCCGGTGAGCATGAATCTGGGTGGCTGGCATCTGAGTGACGACCCTGCGGTTCCTGCGAAGTGGCGGATTCCGTCGCCGCTGCGGCTGGAGCCCGGGGCGAGTGTGGTGGTGTTTGCGTCCGGCAAGAACCGGGCGGTTCCCGGTGCGCCGCTGCACACGGGATTCCGTCTGAGTGCTTCCGGCGGCAGTGTGCTGCTGAGCAAGCCCGACGGAGTGACGGTGGTTTCCGTGATCCGGAATTACCCAAGGCAACTGGCGAATGTTTCGTATGGGATTGGTCTGGCTGGCGAGGCTGCTGCTCTGCTGGCATCAGGGGCCGATGGTCAGGCCCTTGTGCCGGGCGGTCCCATGCCGGGCTGGGAACAGCCTGGCTTTGCCGAGGCCGGCTGGCGGGCCGTGCGGACGGGAGTGGGCTTTGATACAACCTCCGGGATGAATGGCGAGGGCCCCATGGTGCTGTGGCGGTGCAACGATGCATCGCAGCCATCTGTGGCGGCCGATGCGACTGGGCAGGGCAGGGCGGGATCGGTCAGCCGGGCCGTCTACACGGCGGACGGCGGCGGGGTGACCGGGAAAGCAGGCGACCGGGCGCTGAGTTTCGGAGGAACCGGGGTGATGACCGTGCCATCGGCGGCTGCGGGGGCCTTTGATGCCGTGGTGGCGAGCAATGAAGTGGCGGTGAGCGCGTGGACGTACGGTTCTCCCGCCCAGCCATCGGCGGGCTATCTCTTCTACGCCGGGGGAGCCGCCGATGGGAGCGGCACGCGGGTGCTGGGGGCGCATCTGCCGTGGTCCGATTCGGTGATTTACTGGGACACTGGGGGCTGCTGCGATTCCGGGCAGCACCGCATCGCCGTGGGCGAGCCGAATGCCATGATGTGGCGCGGGCGGTGGAATCATTATGTGTTTCAGAAGAAGGGCAACTGGAAGGAAATCTGGCAGAACGGGCAGCTGCTGACATCCGGCGGGAATGTGGCTCCCATGCTGGCCTTCCGCAGTTTTCTGCTCGGGGCGGGCAGTGTGGCGGGCACGAATTCCTACGATGGTCTGGTCGATGATGTGGCGATGTGGTCGCGGGCGCTTACCGCTTCACAGATTGGAGCGCTCGCGGTCGGGGTGTCGCCGCTCGAGATTCTGCGGCTGACACCATGGATCCGCACGCATGTGGGATCGTCTCTGCAGAATGTCTCCAGTTCTCTGCTGCTGCGGATGCCGTTCGAGGTCGCCGATCCGGCTTCGCTTGATCTGCTGACACTGCGGATGCGTTACGACGATGGTTTCGTGGCGTACCTGAACGGCCGGGAAGTGGCGCGCCGCAATGCGCCGGAGGGCACCGTGCCATGGGACGGGAGGGCCGTCGAGGCGAGGCCTGCCGGATCCGGGGCCGCCGCCGAGGAAATCAGTCTGGTCTCGGCCCTGCCATGGCTCGTGGCCGGACGCAATGTCCTCGCCGTGCACGGCCTCAATGTGTCCGCCCCCGATGGCGATTTTCTGATCGAGCCCGAACTGACGGCCGGACGGCTTGCGGGGGCGCGCTTCTTCCGGCTACCGACGCCCGGGAAGCCGAATGGAGAAGGCGTGAGCGGATTCACGGCAGACACGAAATTCAGTCCCGACCGTGGCTTCTACAGCGGTCCGCTCGACGTGACCGTGAGTTGTGCGACGCCTGGGGCGGTGGTGGTGACGACGACCGATGGAAGTGTGCCGACCCTGAGCAATGGGGTGAAGTCCGCATCGCCCGCGGTCGTCCGGGTGACCGCCACGACGACATTGCGGGCGGCGGCCTATGTGCCGGGTACCGACCTTGGGCCGCCGGACATTGACACGCATAGCTATGTGCTTGTCGATACGGTGGCGGCGCAGCGGCGTCCGGCGGCGGCACCGGTCACATGGCCCGGCGGCCATCCCGCCGATTTCCTGATGGATGCGCGCATCGTGAATGGCGCGCTGCCCGGTTACGGTGTGCGGGAGAGTCTGCTCGCGCTGCCCACGCTCAGTGTGAGCATGGATCCGGTCGCTCTGTGGGGCACGGGCGGGATTTATGCGAACAGTGGATCGCGCGGCGATGCGTGGGAGAAGGCCGCCAGTGTCGAGTGGCTCGATCCCGCGGGTGGACCGGGATTCCGGGTCGGCTGCGGAGTGGCCGTGCATGGCAACATCAGCCGCGACAAAAGCTTCACGCCCAAGCACAGCTTCAAGCTGCGGTTCCGGTCCGAGTATGGCGACACCAAACTGCGCTTCCCGCTGTTTCCGGGGAGTGCCGTGGAGGAATTCGACGGCCTCGTCCTGCGGGGCGGCAGCACGGATACCTTTCCGTGCGGCGAGTGGGGCGGCGTGCCGATTGGGCCGAACGGAGCTTCGGCTCAGCGCTGGGCGCGCAAATGGGCCAGTTATGTGCGGGATCAATGGGTGCGCGACACCCAACTCGTCATGGGGCACGAATCCGCGCGTGGTCGCTACTGTCATCTTTACCTCAATGGCATCTATTGGGGCCTCTACAATGTCTGCGAGCGACCCGACGGCGACTTCATGGAAAGTCATTTCGGCGGCAAGGCCGAGGATTACGATGTGCTGGCCGACTTTGCCGAAGTGAAGAGCGGCAATGCCTCCACGTGGAATCAGATGATGTCGCTCGCCGGGGCGTCCGCAAACGATGCGGTCTACTGGCGCCTCGCGGGCCGCAATCCCGATGGTTCGCGCAATCCTGCGTTCCCTGTTCTGCTCGATGTGGAGAATCTGATCGACTACATGATTCTGCACATCTTTCATGGGGCGGACGACTGGCCGAATCACAACTGGTGGGCGGCGAATGGGACGCGCCGGGGTGCCGAGACTGCCGGATTCCGCTGGTTTGCGTGGGATCAGGAAATCAGCAATGTGAGTGTGCTTTACGAGCGGAGTTCGTGGCAGAGTCCGCCCGCGAAGTATGCGGATGTCAATGCCACGGGATCACCTGCCTATCCCTATTATGCGCTGCGTGTGGGCAGTCCGGCGTTCCGCATGCATTTCGCCGACCGGGTGCACCGTCATCTCTTTCATGGCGGCGCACTGAGTACGGGTCCGGCCACGGTGCGCTGGCAATCGCTCGTGGCGGGCATTGACCGTGCCATCGTGGCTGAGTCCGCCCGCTGGGGAGATTATCAGCCGAATCTTGTGCGGCCGGGACAGCCGTACCGCCGGGAGGTCGAATGGCTGGGGAATCTCGGGTCGATGGCCGTGGATTTCTGGCCGAAGATCAATGCGGCGGCGCTCCGGCGCTACCGCGATGCCGGGCTGTATCCGGCGCTCGATGCGCCCGTGCCGGCGCAGGCGGGCGGCTGGTACCGTCCGGGTTTCCGGCTGGCGCTGGCAAATCCGAATGCAGGCGGCACGATCCGTTTCACTCTTGATGGCAGCGATCCCCGCAGGCCCGATGGAACCGTCGCGGCCGCGGCGCAGACGTACGCCGAACCACTGCTGCTGAGCGGACGCCGGACCGTCCGGGCGCGCGTGCTTTCCGGGTCGGTCTGGAGTGCCCTGCTTGATCTCGACTTCGTGCCGCATCCCGATGAAGATGGCGATGGCATGGAGGACGAATGGGAACGGCTGTGGGGACTGGACCCGGCCAATCCGGACGATGCACCATGGGACAGCGATGGAGACGGTCGGACCAATCATTCCGAATACGCCGCCGGAACCAGTCCGCAGGATGCCGCCGATGTGCTGCGCGCCGTCATTGCCAGGGACGGTGGAGAAGTCGAGATCCGGTTCACGGCGCGGGGCGGGCGATGGTATGGACTGCAGGTGAGCGAGGGCACGGATGGCTGGCGCACGGTGGCCGAGCGGGCGGCTTCGCAGGGCGAGGCCGCGCATGTCTGGCGGGTTCCGCTGGCTGGAACCCGTCGGTTCTACCGGGTCGTCGGCGCGCCGCCGTGACGGTGGCCGCAAGGGTTGCCGCTTGCGTGGAGCGGGATCCGCCAAAAGGAGGGAGCGTGCCCCTTTACCTGCTGATTCCGTTAGGATGTGCCGTTGTGTACACGCTGTCCTCGCTTTTCTTCAAGCGGGGCTATCTGGAAGGGGCGGGGACGGTGGAGAGTTTTCACTGGGCGAATGTGCTGGGCATTCCGCTGTTTCTGCCATTGTTCTGGGTACGGCCGAGTGAGCTTCCGCTGATGGAACTGTGGCGGCCGCTGGTGACTTCGCTCCTGATTTATGCCGGGTCGTGGGCGACCTTTGCGGCGATCCAGAAGGGAGATGTTTCCGTGGTGACGCCGGTGCTCGGCACGAAGGTGGTGTTTGTGGCGCTGGGGGCGGTCTTTCTGGCGGGCACGCAGCTTTCGGGTGCGCTCTGGATGGCTGCGTTTCTGGCGACCGCCGGGATTTTCCTTGTGGGGATGGGAGATGTGCGGCCGGGGCGGGCGCGCTGGGATGCGGTGCTGCTGTGTCTCTTCAGCGCCTTCTGCTATGGATTGACCGATGTTCTCATCGGCATGTGGGCCGAGCGCTATGGCGGGACCGTGTTCCTTGGTCTGCTGCCGCAGTTCATCGGGCTCTTTTCGCTGCTGCTGATTCCCGTGACGGCACCCGGGACATTCCGGATTCCGGCATCGTCGCGACCGTGGGTAGTCTGGGGATGTGTGCTCCTGAGTGCCCAGGGCATGGCGATGGGGCTGGCGCTCGCGTTCTGCAACGACCCGACGGGAGTGAACATCGTCTACAGCACGCGGGGGCTGTGGTCGATTGTGCTCGTTTGGTTTGCCGGGGCGTGGTTTGGCAACCGCGAGCGGGGAGACGCCGGGAAGCGCGCCATGGCATGGCGCATTGCCGGAACCGCCATGATCACGGTCGGCGTCGTGCTCGCCGTGCTGGCGCGCAGCGGCCGGGCGGCGTGATCGCCGTGGCGGCGGAAATCCGGGGAATTACTTCCCTTCTTCCTTCTTTTCTTCCTTGGGGCCTTCCTCGGTGGCGGCTGGGGCGGTGCCTTCGGCTTCGCGGATGCGCTGCGCGAGTTCCTCGATGTCGCGTTTGAGGCGTTCGGCAGCTGCCTCGGCTCCTTTGCGTTCCTCGATGAGGGCGTCTAGTTCCGGATGGAAGAACTTGCCATCGCCAGCTGTGCTGATGAGCTTTTCGACCGATGCTGCCGGAATGGCGAAGCATTCGATGCGGCCCGAGCGGGCAATGTTCATGCCGATGACACGGCCTTTGAGGTCGACCACGGGACCACCGACTTCATTCGGTTCGAGGAACATGTCGTGCTGGAGGGCACCGGGGTAACCTGAACGGTTGCGGCTGACCGGACCGCCGAGCGTGTTGCGGACGTCTTCCGCGAGTTGTCCGACCCCCTGCGGGCGGCGTCCGAGCGTGGCCGACACTTCTTTTTCCTCCATGCCGCGCTGGATCGTCAGTTTGACCGTTTCGTAGGGACGGTTGGAGGCGATGGTCTGGATGAAATCCGAGACCGTGCGGATCGGGGTGCCGTTGACGGATTTGATGACATCGTCGGAGACCAGTCCGGCCTTGGCTGCGGGGGCGTCCGGGGAAACGCTGATGATTTTGACGGAGCCACCGTCGGCAGCGTCGAGATTCACGCCGAGGTATCCCTTATGGGAAGCATCGAGGCTGCGCGGGAGGACCGAGACCACGCCCGTGGCAATGGGGAGCCGTTCCGGAGCCGAGGACGCGATGAACGTGCCGGGTTCGACGGTCGCGGACGTTTCCCATTTCATGGTGCGGAGTCCACGGGCTTCCACCTTGAGGAGAGCGAGGTCGAAAGGCTTATGGGAATCGACGATGCGGACCGGGAGCTTGAGGCCTTCCGGAAACTGGGCCTCGATCGCTTCGAGGGCAGCGCCTTTCTTGTCGTGCAGCTCACTCCATTTCGAGATGAGGTAGCCGTTTTCGTGGACAGCGCAGCCGAGGGCGACCTGTTTGCCTTCCTTGTCAAGGATGCGGACGGTGGCGCGGCGGGCGGATTCGAGGGCGGATTCCCAGCCCTTCATGAGTTCCGGTGATTCCCGGCTGAAGCGGTCCTGCGGGCGGGGTTCTGCGGGAGTTTCCGCCTTCTTTTCCTCGGGTTTGGCGGCTGGTTGGCCACCGGCTTGGTCGTCGGCCGGGACGGGCAGCAGAGAGGCGAGCAGAAGCAGGAACGGGAGCGATTTCATGGTGGGCAGAGTTCAGGGGTTCTGGTCGAGGGTGGCTTCGCCGGAGAAATCCGATTCCCCGCGGCGGGCCTTGAAGTTCAGTTTGTCTCCCGATTTGAGACTGCGGAGGAGGTCGGCTGCATCCGCCGGGGTGGCAATATCCCGGTCGTTGGCACGGATCAGCAGGTCGCCGGGAACGAGGCCGGCCTTTGCTGCTGGACTGCCATCCTTGACGCTGGTGATGCGGGCACCCTTGCCCTCGCTGTCTTCGACTTCGATCCCGAAGAACGGGCCACGGGGGGCGGCATTCGGCACCTTGGGAGCAGGCGGACCGTCCTTGTCTTCACCATCCGGATCACTCGGGGCCGGGATCGAGCCCGCACGGGTCAGTTCTATTTCTCCTTCGATGGTTTCGCTGCCGCGGCGCAGAGCGACCGCCACCTTGTCGCCTGACTTCTTCTTTGCCATGAGGCGCTGGAGGGCATGGAAGGTGGCCACGTCCTGACCATCGAAGCGGATCAGGAAATCGCCCGACTTCCATCCGGCGGCGGCAGCTGGGGAATTGTCGCTGACGTTTTCGATGCGGACGCCGTCCTGGCTATCGCGGTCGAACATGGCACCGGTGCGGGGTCTGCGGCGTTCGTCCGCGCGGAATCCCTTGGTGCCCCATGTCTTGTCCTTCATCATGTCGTCCCAGTCCGCCCGCAGGGTATCGATGGCGACGTGACGGTTCATTTCGACGCTGCCGTGGATGGAACTGTTGATGCCGATGACACGGCCTTCGAGATCGAACAGCGGGCCGCCACTGTCGCCGCCGATGAGTGGACAGCTGCTGAAGATGGCTCCGTCGACATCCCGCCGCCAGATGCGTCCGAGGCGGACCGGCGGCCGGCGTTCGTAGCTGAAGCCCCCCGGATGGCCGAGCGCGACCACCCAGTCGCCCAGTCGCATGCGGTCGCTCGAGCCGATTTCCGAACTTGGCCAGTCGCCATCGTCCGTGATGCGGGCGAGACCGGCGTCGGTCGAGCGGTTGGCTCCGAGGGCTTCGCCTTTGACGCGGCGTCCGTCCGGGAAGGTGATGATGAGATTCTTGCCGGTGGCCTCGGTGACGTGAGCTGCGGTGAGGATGAGGCCTGATTTTTCAACGATGACGCCGCTGCCGGAGCCGGGGCGTTTGGGGTCCGACGAAGTGATGGCGACGACCGAAGGGGAGACTCTGCTGACGACCTCGCGGACTCTGGTTTCGCGGGCTTCGAGTTCCTGAACGGTTTCGCTGCGGAGGCCTTGGGGGGCGGCCGCGACGAGGACAGCGAGCATCAGGCGGCACAGGGAGGACGAGGCGGGGAACATTCCGGTGAAAATGGTAGGCTGGTGATACAGGAACGACTCTCGGGCGGCAAGCAGCAGGGAATGATGGAACAGAGCGGGTTTTCAGGGAAGCAAAATCGGTGCCGTTTCTGCGGAGGGAGCCCGGGGGTGGATGAATAACTCTTCAAGGCCGGTTGCGCGGGCCAAGCATGGCGCTATCCACTTTGGCGTGTTCCGCTGCTGAGTGATTTGCCATGTTCCGCTTGTTCCGCCTCAACGACTCGAAGCACCCGGTCAGTTCCCGGAACTGGGTCGGGCGTCTGGGCGCTGGTCTGGCGTGCGGACTCGTCCTCCTCGGCAGCATGATGCCCGGCCGCGCGGCCTTCGAATGGAAAGTCGCCCAGATTGACGGTCGCGACTACGTTTCCGCCTCGGACGTGAAGCAGTTCTATGGCTTTCCGAGGCTGCAGCGGGACGGGCGGGCGGTCTGGTTCCGGTCGCAGGCCCTCATGATGAAATGGAATGTGGGGTCGGACGATATTTTCATCAACAATGTGAAATTCTGTCTGTCGTTTCCGGTGCAGGAACGGAATGGGCAGGCCATGGTTTCGCGGGTGGATCTGGTGAAGCTGCTGCACCCGATCATCCGACCGTCGCACATTCAGAACGCGGTCGGATTCAATACTGTGGTGATTGATCCGGGGCATGGAGGAGAAGACAGCGGCGCGGTCGGTTCGTACGGGGCCGAGAAGAATTACACACTCGACACGGCCTTCCGGCTGAAGCGGAAACTGGAGGCGGCGGGCTACCGGACCGTGCTGACGCGCAGCACCGATGTCTTCATCAGCCGTCCCGCCCGCGTGGAGATGGCGAATCGCGTTCCGAAAGCGATTTTTGTGAGCATTCACTTCAATTCGTTCACGTCCTCCGCGGCGGGGCTTGAGACTTTCGCACTGGCTCCGGCGGGGACTGCCAATACGGACAAAGCGCTCAAGGAGAGTGATTTGAGCATGCGGCGGGGGAATGAGCGGGATTCGGAGAACATCGCCCTCGCAACCGCGGTGCATGCGAATTGCCTGTATCGGCTGCGCGGGATCGACCGAGGGGTGAAGCGCGACCGTTTCGACGTTCTCACGGGCATCGAGCGACCCGGAATTCTGGTCGAAGGCGGCTTTGTGAGCAATCCAGCTGAAGGGGCCAAGATCCACCGCGCCGAGTACCGCGAAAATCTCGCTGATGCCATCTTCGGGGGCATTCAGAACTACCGCAAAGCCCTCCTGCGCGGTCGCCCCACCGGTACCACACGGGCCACCGTCCGCTCCGGCGTCGCCGGAAGCCCGCCGCCGGAATCGTCCCCCCCGAAAACCACCGCTCCCGTCAGGCCGACCCAGAATTCCAAGGAATCCAAGCCCGATCCGAAGAAGGACGAAACGAAGCCATCCGCCGAGCCTGCGAAGCCAGAGGAAACGAAACCTTCTGCCGAGCCCGCGAAGCCGGAGGAAACAAAACCTTCTGCCGAGCCTGCGAAGCCAGAGGAAGGGAAACCTGCGACCGAACCCGCGAAGCCAGAGGAAACAAAACCTGCTGCCGAGCCCGCGAAGGCGGAGGAAACAAAACCTGCTGCCGAGCCCGCGAAGCCAGAGGAAACAAAACCTGCTGCCGATCCCGCGAAGGCGGAGGAAACAAAACCTGCTGCCGAGCCCGCGAAGGCGGAGGAAACGAAACCTTCTGCCGAGCCCGCGAAGGCGGAGGAAACGAAACCTGCGACCGAGCCTGCGAAGGCCGAGGAAACCAAACCTTCCGCCGAGCCTGCGAAGCCGGAGGAAGGGAAACCTGCGACCGAGCCCGCGAAGCCAGAGGAAGGGAAACCTGCGACCGAACCCGCGAAGCCAGAGGAAGGGAAACCTGCGGCCGAGCCTGCGAAGACCGCTGCTAAGCCTGCGGCCAAGACGCCTACTAAATCGAAGACCTCAACCAAATCAAAAACGCCCACGAAGTCGAAGACACCGACGAAATCGAAGTCCTCGTCGTCGCGTTCGCGTTCATCGCGGAAGTGAGTTGGGTTCCTGCGCGAGCAGTTTTTCGAGGGCGCGCCAGGCGAGCATGGCGCATTTGACGCGCTGGGGGAACTGGCGGACGCCGGCGAAGGCGGCGAGTTCGCCGAGGGTGGCAAGGTCGGGTTCCGCGTTGCCTGTGAGGATGTCCTGGAAGGCGGCGATGCGGGCGCGGGCTTCGCTGCGGCTGAGGCCCTTGCATTGAGAAGTCATGACCGAAGCGGCGGCCTGACTGATGGCGCATCCCTGGCCTGCGAAGTGGATCTGCCGGAGGCGGTCGCCTTCGTCGAATTCGGCCCAGACCTCGATTTCGTCGCCGCAGGAAGGATTAATTCCGGTGGTGTGGACGGCTGGCGGGACGGGCAGGGGGCCGTGATTCCGCGGGCGGCGGGAATGATCGAGAATGACCTGCTGGTACAGTTCGTCGAGAGGGTTCATGAGAAGAAGCGGGCGGCGTCGCCGATGATGGCGGCAGCGCGTTCGATTTCGCCGGGGGTATTATAGAAATAAAGACTGGCGCGCACGGTTCCCGGCAGTCCGAGTTTGCGCATGAGCGGCTGGGTGCAGTGATGACCGCCGCGCAGACACAGTCCCCGGGTGGCGGCATACGTCACAATGTCGTGAGGATGCGCCTGCTTCATCGTAAACGAGACCAGTGCCCCGCGGGGACCGTCTGGCCCGATGACTTCGAGTCCGGGAATAGCCGCAAGGGCGTCGCGCAGGCCCGCCGTGAGCGATTCATCCCGCTCCGCGATGGCCGACAAGCCAATGCCATCGAGATAACGGCAGGCTGCCCCGAGACCGATGGCCGGAGCAATGGCGGGCGTGCCCGCTTCAAAGCGCGCCGGAGCTTCCCGGTAGGTACTTCGTTCGTAGTGGACCGATTCGATCATTTCCCCGCCTCCCATCCACGGTGGCATCGAATCGAGCACTTCCCGCCGTCCGTACAGCACGCCAATCCCCGTCGGTCCGCACATTTTATGACCAGAGAAGGCAAAGAAATCGCAGCCGAGCGACCCCACATCCACGGGAATGTGTCCGGCGCTCTGGGCTCCGTCCACAAGCGTCGTGATCCCCATGGCGCGGGCGCGGGCGCACCACGCGGCGGCCGGATTGATCGTCCCGGTACTGTTGGAAATGTGGGGGAAGGCAAAGAGGCTGACGCCGGGAACGAGCAAGCGGTCGAGTGCTTCCGCATCAATCGTTCCGCAGCGGCCCAGCACGGGGACAAATTCCAGTTTCGCGCCCGTCTCGGCGGCGATGAGCTGCCACGGCACGAGGTTGCTGTGGTGTTCGAGTTCCGTGAGGAGGATGCGCTGACCCGACCGCAGATTCTGCCGTCCCCACGTCTGGGCCACAAGGTTGATGGCTCCGGTCGTCCCCGCCGTGAAGACGATTTCCCCGGCCTCGCGCGCCCCGAGGAAGGCTGCCACGGTCGCCCGCGCTCCTTCGTAGGCATCGGTGGCCCGCGCACTCAACCCATACATCCCGCGGTGCACATTGGCATTGTCCTCCCGGTAATGCCGGTCGAGCGCCGCCAGCACCCCCTCCGGCTTCTGCGAACTCGCCGCACTGTCGAAATAAAGAACCTCCGGCGTCTCCCCGGCCCCACGCACCAGCAGCGGGAAATCACGCCGCACCGCTTCCCAGTCGGGACCAGAGGCAATCACAGGGCTGGCAGCAGGCGAGTTCACGTTCCTTCCCCCATCGGGGATGTCGGCCCAATGACAAGCTGAGGTTTCCAGAGGCAGCGATCATGCGGTTCGCGGTGCCTTTTCACGAAAAATTTTTCTGGGCAAACCAGGCGTCGTTCCCTAAAAACATCAGTCAGGAAGATATTTCTCCCGTCCCCCCGCTCGGCTGCCGAGTTGCTGCCGGGTGCCTCTCAACCCCCAAAAATCAAAAGCGATGCGATACCAAGCAACCACCCTCCTGCTGGCGCTGGCCTCCCTGCCGGCATTCGCCCAGGTTCCCGTTTCCGGAACCACAGTCTACACGCAGGACTTCAATACCCTGCCAAATGATGTGAATGGCGCGATCGTCTTCTGGGATGATAACGTCACCGTTCCCGGCTGGTACATCCACCGTTCCAATGCCGCCATCCGGCTTCTCGGTGCCGGTGGCGAATACTACTGCGTCGACGGATCGACCGCCCCGAATGCCAACCCGCCGGCCCACGGTCACTACAGCGCCGGCAGCGATGCCAACCGCGGACTGGCTGCCAGCGCCACCACAGCCCTGGGCGAAATCTCCTCCATCGTCATCTTCTCAAACACTTCCCCAGGAGCCGTCCGACTCAAGGATCTCGGCTACACCGGCAAAATCTACCGCACCAACCAGGCCGTCACGAACCTCGAAACGACGACGGTCACATACCGCATCGGCGCTTCCGCCGCCGATCTGGTGACTGAACTGGATAACACCGTCCAGGGAGCCAACATCGGTGCGGGCTTCACCCCCTTCAATGCGCCGGCCCTGAACTTCACCTACAATTCCACCCTCGACGGCGCGGATCTCCAGGTGCTGCCTCCACGCGAATTCGTACAGGCTCCCGCGGCTCCCCTCAGCCAGATCATTCTCCTGCCAGGTCAGGCCATCGCCATCCGCTGGGGCAACATCAACGACGGTGGGCGCGATGCCATCATCGGCATCGATGACGTCCGTGCTTCCTTCGAAGCCATTCCCTGCGCCATCGACGCCACCGTCTCGAATTTCACCCGCGACCTCAAGGGGACGCCAGCGGATGGCTCCGACGATACCTACGGGTTTGATCTGAACGTCGTGGGCCTTGGTGCCAGCCCCACCGGATGGCAGATCAGTGATCCTGCGGGCTATACCTCCACAGGCAGCTACGGAACCACAAGGACCTACACCGGTCTTCCCATCCCGCAGACTCCTCTCACCCTCACCATCACCGACCGCGGCAATGCGACGTGCACCGACACCGTGACCGTGCAGGCTCCCGTGCTCGAACGCTATGTCACCGCCACGAGCAGTCAGGGCCTCACCTTCACCGACCCGGCGGTCGGCGCGCAAGCCTACGCCCGCGGCGAGGCGGGCGACATCGGATTCGCCGGTGGCAACGGAGCTTCCCTCGTCCGTCTCCAACCCGACCCCAACAATACGGCGAAGTACTTCGGCATCAATAATTCCAAGCCGACCGTGACCACCGATGCGGTGAACATCACGCTCATCGATTCGCTCCGCGTTTCCGTTGGCCTCGCTTCCTACACGACTTCCGGGACTAGTCTGGAGGCCGATGACACGCTCACGGTGACGGTGGAGACCACGGACGACCCAGTCAATGGATTCTGGAGCCCGGCTGCCACCATCGTCGACGGATTTGTGACCGATGGAGTAGCCCTCTTCGACGCCATCAAGGTGGCGACTCCCGGGATCAACTACCCCGCCGCACAGCCGTACCCGGCGGCTGACTTCCCATTCACGAAGTTCAATTCCCAGGTCATTCCCCGGGGAACCGCGACGCATGCCCGCCTCGTCATTTCCGGGGGCAATAACTCGGGCTCGGAATTCACGCTCATCGACAACATCCTGTTCGAGCGGGCGGCCTGCCTCATTACCGCCACATCGGAAATCATCCGCGACAACAAGGGCGATGATAACCCAGCCAATGACCAGTTCAGTGCTCTCGTCACGGTCAACGCCGAAGCCAATGGGACCAGCACGGGATGGATCAGCGATGCCGTTCCGGCCGCCGGACTCTATGGCAATGCCGTGACTTTCGGCCCGTATCCCGTGACCGGTGGACCGAAAACCATCACCCTGACGGATAACCTCAATGCTTCCTGCAAGGCGGCCATCACACTGACTCCGCCGCCCACCGTGCTCATTGCGGAACCGGTCGCGGATCTCGTCCGCAATGTTGGCACAGATGCCACCACCGCCGCCGATGACCGCTGGGAATTCACGGCCATCGTCAATGCAACCAATGGCAGTACCTCATGGGAAGCCCGGGCGGGCAGCGTTACCGGTCCGGTCATCGCCACGGGAGCGTACGGCGCCGCCGTTCCCCTCAGGCTCCCGACCGACCTCAATCAGGTGGTCTTCACGGACAAGGCCGATCCGACCGCGACCACGACCCTGACCCTTGATCTGCTTGGCCGCGATGCGGCCGTGGGGGTCAGCGACATCAATGGCCGGAAGTCGGTGCTCTACATCGCGCCGCAACCGGCTGCGTACTGGCGTCAAACGGGCAGCGCTCTGCCCGCAGGGGCTCCTGCCGCAGCGCTTGGCCTCTACAGTTCGGTCCTGAATTCCGGTGACTCCACGATCGTCACCTTTGATACGGAATCGATCGATCTTTCCGGAAGCACGGGGCCGACCCAATTCAGCGCGACACTGTTCGCCTTTGATAACAGCGCGGGATCGAACTTCGAGGGCAACGACACCTTCGGTCTGGCTTTGGAACTGACCCTTGAAGGAAATCCGGTGCCGGTGACGGTTCAGTTGGTGCCTCTCCTTCCTGGCGTCGACGTGAGCCCGGCGAACGGAGTCATCAACGGCTACACCTACGTTGACCTCGCCGACTACAATGCAAACCGTGCGCAGGACGAGTTCAACCGCGACGGCGTCGCCGGAGAAGCAGCGCTTAACAGCAACTTCAGCTTCACCTACTCGATTCCGAAGCAGTTCGACGATGCCGGGGTTCTCCGGAACGTGATTGCAGCGCGCGCGATTGTCAGTGCGGTCAACAATTCGGGTTCGGAGTTCTACTACCTGAAGGATGTGAACTTCTCGAGCGGTGGTGGTGCCGTCGACAGCGATGGCGACGGTCTCGTCGATGCATGGGAACTCCAGTACTTCGGCAACCTGAGCCAGAACGGCTCCGGCGATCCGGACGGCGATGGGCAGAGCAATGCCGCAGAGCAGTTCGCCGGCACAGCCCCGAACAACGGAACCTCGGTGCTCGCGGTCACCAGCGTGACCCGCACGGGCCCGAACTACTCGGTCACCTTCAATGCTGTCGCTGGGAAGAAGTATGCCGCCGAATACGCCACGGAACTGAATGGCCAGTGGGTCGCCATCCCGGGAACCCTCACGGCCACCGGCGCATCGGAGACCATCAACGGTGTCCTGCCCACCCCGGCTCCAGACCGCATCTTCATCCGGATCCGGGCTGTTCCCTGAGTGGACCAGCTGAAATCAGCTGATCCGACCTCCCCCCAAAAAACAGAAAGCCGGGGCGTTCCGCATGGGACGCCCCGGTTCGCTTTTCTGCCTCAGGCGGCAATTCGGCCCATGCCATCCGGGGGACGCCAGAAGAAAAGTCCCTGAGAACGCGGCCGATGAATTTCACACGGATGAATGCACGGCTCTGTCCATTGGCCAGGCCTTTGGAATCAGCATTTGGAGCGGAAGGGGACCGCGGCGTTGCCTGTTCACGGAGGCGCGGTGAGTACGCGCATCGACCAGAGGACAGACCTTCTGACGGGCAGGCAGGTTGTGGTCCGGAGGAACGCAGAAGGACAGACCTTCTGGAACGGAGTCGGAGGGGGGCGCGTCGGCTTTTGGGCTGAGGTCCGAAATGGTCTGTCCATTTATCGCGGCACCTGCTGGCTGCGTGTGGGGCCTTTTGACAGAAGGGCAGACCTTTTCGCCTCGGCGAAAACCCAGGAGGAAAACGACGAATCGCACAAAGGGACAGACCTTTTGGGGAGCGTCGCGTCTTTCGTCAAGAACCTGAGACGAAAACGACGGATTGCACAGAAGGACAGACCTTCTGGAACGGAGTCGGCGGGGGGCGCGTCGGCTTTTGGGCTGGGGTCCGAAATGGTCTGTCCATTTATCGCGGCACCTGCTGGCTGCGGGGGGGGCATTTTGACAGAAGGACAGACCTTTTCGCCTCGGCGAAAACCCAGGACGAAAACGACGAATCGCACAAAGGGACAGACCTTTTGGGGAGCCTGCAGCGGTCGTGGGTCTGATGGGTTGGTGGGGTGTGCGGATCGTTCCGCTGGGGAAATGCATCCGACCGGTCATTGCCGCGGCGTTGCCTGCTCACGGGGGCGCGGTGGTTACGGGATCAGAAGTGGAAGTCTGGGAAGCCGCGGGCGGCGAGGGCGGCATTGAGTTCTGCGGCGGCCTTGGAGCCGGTGCGGATGAGTTCTGGGGAAGGATGAGGGGAATCGGCGAGTTGGGCCCATGCTGACTGGAGGTTTTTCCATGGATTGGCGATGTCAGCGGGGAGCAGGTTGACCGAGAGTTTGCGCATGCGGGCTGCGAGTTCGGCGAGGTGCTGGCGGTTGGCTGCCGTGGTTGCCGATGCCGTGGCCCCGGCAAGACGGCGTGCGGTGAGAGCACCGGTTGCGAGCAGGGCAGCTCCGATGCCGAAGGCAGCCACGAGCGGCTTGCGGCTGACTTCCACCCATGGCTCCGCGGGGTTGCCCGTTTTCTTCTTTCCGTAGAATCCATCGCGGCCTGCCGCTACGCCGAGTGCCGCCCATGCGATGGCCAGAATGACGAGGGCCATGCGCACACCGGCGGGCCCATCGATACAAAATCTTCGGGATACCAAAGACATAGAAAAATCCGGGATAATCCTGTAGCCTGCCGGGGCACAAACATCCGGACGCACATGAATTGGAAATCATGTGGGTGCTGGCTCGGCCTGGGAGTGGCAGGAGGGACCAAAGGGACCAAAAGGACCGAAGGGACCGAAGGGACCAAAGGGACGAAAGGGCAGGCCTTTGGTGGGCGGGGTGCGTTTCAGCGTTTGGCTTTGGCGAGGACGGCGGGGAGGTCGCCGTAGCGGAGGATGCCTGGGACGAGTCTGGGGGAGCGGATATCTTTGATATCGGCGAAGCGGAAAGTGGTTTCTGCGAAAGTGGCGGAGGCGACTGCGGAGGTGGGGACGAGGGCGAGGGCGAGGGCGGTTTCCGGGACGAAGTCGGTGGCGGCGTGGACTTCGATGCGGGACGGTTTGCGTTCGTGGCTGGAGATGAAGGCGAGGGTGGTGAGGATGTCGTGGGCGCGGCGTTTGAGGACGCCGTGGTTATAGCCGTGGGTGTAGCCTGCGAAGTCCCGGTCGCCTTCGACGTGGCGGGCGGTGGCTGGGGTGCCAGGGGAGGGTTCTGTGAAGAGAGTAGGGAAGCAGATGGCGGTGCCGGACTGGGCGGTGCTGGCGGCGGTGGCGGGGTCCGGGGATTGGAGGAGGACCTTGACGGTGCCGTTCCATGCGGTGGGGTAGAGGAAGGTGGCGGCGACTGCTTCCCTGTGGGAGGAATTGACGATGTGGCCCTTCATTTCGAGGTAGCCATTCTGCTGCGAGCGTTCGCCTTGTTCCCATGTGGTTTGTCCGGCCTGGGCCCAGGAACGGCCGACGATGGTGGGGAGGGCGTCGGTGACGAGCTGGGGATTGGCGGCGATCTGGCGGGAGGTATCCTTGTGCCAGTGCTGGAGGATCTGGCGTTCGAGGGAGGCGTCGTCTGGTTTCGGGCTGGGATGGTTGCTGGTCCAGACGGTGAGATCGTTCTGGGAGAGGTACTGGATGGGGGCTTCGGTTTCGGGAGCGGGCCTTGGGGTCTGGAGGTGAGAGGCGAACCAGCGGTACATGGCCATGCGGCTGGGGAGGTTGTAATTGTGGCCGAACTCCGTGCGGTCGTGCAGCATGACGTGGTCAGGTTTGCCGAGGAGGGAGTAGAGTTGCTTTAGCTGGGGGAAGCCCTTGGTATTCATTTCCCTGGTCCAGTCATTGGCCGAGGTCATGCCGAGGGGTTTGGGAGCGAAGAGGGCGGCGAGTTCGACATTGCCGGTCTCGATGCGGAGGAGGGAAGCGTTTTCGCAGGTGCAGCCGCCCTGCATGGCGGTGGAGACCATGACGCAGGGGAAGAGGGCGGCGGGTCTGGGGTCGATGGCGCCGAGGATGAAGGTCTGGGTGCCGCCGCCGCTGGCTCCGGTGACGCCGATGCGTGCGGGATCGACATCCGGGAGTGAGCAGAGGAAGTCGATGGCGCGGATGCTGTTCCATGTCTGGAGGCCCATGATGCTGTGGAGGTGGCCTTCCGCCTGGGGGCTGAAGAAGCCCCAGTTTTCGGGATCGTTCATGGCGGGCCGCTGAGTTTTGAAGCGGTGGGCGAGTTCGTAGCTCAGCTGGATGCTGTCGGCGTAGCCGATCATGTCGTAGAAGAAGACCGTGCAGCCCATGCGGGCGAGGGTGATGCAGCGGGCCTGGAGGGGGCTACGGGCATTGTCGTGGGTCGTTTCGGCACCGGATTTGATGCTCGTGGCGATGTCGTTTTCCGGTTCGCTGAGGAAGCGGCCGTTATTCCAGTGGCCGTGGGGGCAGAGGACGGCGGGATTTCTGGTGGGGGAAGGGGTGGTGGGGCGGAAGAGGCTGCCGGTGACGAAGAAGCCCGGGAACGATTCGAAGCGGACGCGTTCCACGGTGAAGCCGTCGCCGGTGATGCGGCCGTCGGTGCTGGGGTTGAGCGGGGTTTTTTCCGGGAGGGGGTGGAGGCCGAGGGCGATCTGGGTCTGGAGCTGGAGGGCGGCGCGGCGGGTCTGCCATGTTTCCGTCGAGGCCGGTGGCGAGAATGGGAAGTAGCCATTGAGGTCCTTGAGGGGGCCGGTGCGGACGTCGGCGGGGGCGGCCGGGAGAGGAGCCGAGGCGAGGGCGAGGGCGGCGAGGGCGGATTTCATGGGATGAATCGGGTTGGCGTCGGTTCCGTGGCAGTTTATGGGAACGGTATGCAGTCGACATGGATGCGGGCAATCATTATCGGGTGCGCACTTCCGGGTCTCTGGGGGTGTGATCGTTCCGGGACCGCCGGGGCGCGTGCGGTGCCCGCAAAGGCTGTGGTGTCCGAGCCAGTGGAGGAGCCGGAGGTTTCTGCGGCGGCCGAGGCATCGGGAGTGGTGGGTGGGCTGCGGTTCCCGGAACTCCGGGTGGTGCGGACCGCGGGGCATGGGGACACGGAAGTGGCCGTTTCCTTTCCGTTTGAGGCGGTGGGGGATCGGGCTGTGAAGATCACGGATATCCGGACCTATTGTTCCTGTCTGAGTGTGGGGACCAAAGATGGCAGGAAGGAATTCGGTCCTGGGGAGAGGGGGAGTATTGAAGCTGTGTTTGAGCTGGGGGCCTTTGAGGGGGAAGTGGAGAAATCGCTTGGGGTCACTACGGATCTGGGTGGGGGAGCCGAGACCGAGCTGAAGTTGGCCGTGACGATTCCGGTGCTTTACGAGGTCGAGCCGGCGAATGTGGCATGGGTGGTGGGGGACGAGCCTGTTGGGAAGACGATCCGGCTGCGGATGCGTGGGGATCAGCCGATCCGGGTGGTCAATGCAGTATCGTCGCGTGAGAACATGCTGGTGGAAGCGAAGGAGGTCGAGCCTGGGCGGGAGTATCTGCTGACTCTGACGCCGAAGACGACGGCGGAGCCGATGCTGGGGATGCTGCGGGTGGAGACTGATGCGCCCTGGGAGCGGTACCGGAAGAAGCTGTTGTTTTTCAACGTGGCGAAGCCGTCGGCGGCGGTGCCGGGAGGGGGCGGAAAATGATGCGGACGGTGCTTTGGCAGGCCCTTGTGCTGGTCGGGTTGGCTGGTGTGTGCGGGTGGCTCACGTGGAAGTTTCATCCGGAGCCACCGGCCTTGTATCTGAGTGCTGAAGCGGCTCCGGTTGATGAGATTTCGCTGGGGCGTGCTTTGGAAATGGAGAAATCGCGCGGGGTGATCTGGGTGGATGCGCGCAGTGCGGCGGCCTTTGCGAAGGGGCATGTGCCTGGGGCGTATCTATTGAATGAGCAGGGCTGGCCCGATTTGGTTTTTGAGCTGGTGAAGGTGATGGATGCGGACGAGGCGCGGCGTCCGCTGGTGATTTACTGTGATGCGCAGAAGTGTGCGGCGAGCAAAGCCGTGCGGGACCGGCTGCGGCATGAGATTCCGATTGGGGATCGGGAAGTGCATGTGCTGCATGGGGGGTGGCCGGCGTGGCAGAGCGGGGTGGGTGGTTGAGGAGGGGTTTTGCGGATACGCGAGTGAGGGGCAGACTTCCGGGCTGGCAGGCGTCAGGATG
>Ga0315903_10002508_pt1 | contig 26822 bp, 21 predicted proteins | sample LakEriMetagenome_7_FD_203524 | JGI IMG/M metagenome (GOLD analysis project Ga0315903, IMG submission 203524) | Freshwater fungal communities from buoy surface, Lake Erie, Ohio, United States - Buoy 2 MA119 | ecosystem: Environmental > Aquatic > Freshwater > Lake | place: USA: Lake Erie, Ohio... | reverse complement strand
ATGGATACGAATAAGCGGATCGTCCTGATGGATGAGCAGGACGAATTGGGTGGCGGCGCTTTGGCCGACCCTGCATTATGGCCCTGGCTAGAACGCAGCGTCAAAGCGTTAACTGACGCAGCCAATGTTACGATCCTGACGCGGACGACGGCGTTTGGTTATTATCATGATAATTTCATTGGCGCGGTGCAGCGGCTGACCGACCATCGTCCTGAAAACGAAGATGCGCCGCGCGAGAAATTGTGGCGCATCAGGGCAGGTGAAGTGGTGCTTGCGCAAGGCGCTATCGAGCGACCGCTTGTTTTCGATGGTAACGATACGCCCGGCGTGATGCTTTCGTCCGCTGCAAAGGTCTATGCCAATCGGTATGGCGTGGCGGTTGGTAAAACGCCAGCGTTAATGGCGTCGCACGATAGCGGCTGGCATGATGTGTTTGCACTGGCCAAAGCGGGCGTTGGCATTTCCGCCATTATCGATGTCCGTGAAAGCGTGGACAGCGCTTTGATGCTAGAGGCGGAACGTCTGGCTATCCCGGTTTACTTGAACCACGGCGTGGTTGGCGTGAATGGCAGGCATAATGTCAGCGCCGTTGACATCTGCGATTATGGTAATCAACGGGTGCATCGCGTTAATACGGATGCGCTGTTAATGGCGGGTGGTTGGACGCCCAGCGTGCATTTATGGTCGCACAGCAAGGGTAGCCTGAAATGGCGCGATGAACTCGGCGCCTATGTTCCCGATCTGCCAAATGAAAATGTTGTCTGTGTTGGCGGATGTTCTGGTGATTGGGATTTTGGCACGGGTGCGGTTATCGATATGTTGCCGACGCCTAAGGACCAAAGCCGGATAAAGGCATTTGTCGATTTTCAGAATGATGTGACGGCAAAAGACATCAAGCTTGCGGTGCGTGAGGGCTTTCGCTCCATCGAGCATATCAAGCGTTACACCACCAACGGCATGGCGACCGACCAAGGCAAGACATCTAACCTTAACGGTTTGCAAATTGCTTCGTCTGCGCTGGATAAGCCGGTCCCTGACATTGGACTCACCAGCTTTCGTCCGCCTTATACGCCACAGACATTTGGGGCGCTCGCGGGACACGCCAAAGGGGCGTTGTTTCAACCCACACGGACAACCAATATCGACAGCTGGGCGCAAGCACATGGCGCGGTATTTGAGCTGGTCGCGCAATGGCGAAGGGCGCGTTACTTCCCCAAAGCGGGTGAGAATATGCATGCGGCGGTCAACCGCGAATGCGTCGCGGTGCGGTCCTCCGTCGGTATTTTTGACGCATCGACACTGGGTAAGATTGAAGTTGTCGGTCCCGATGCCGCTGAATTCCTGAACCGCATGTATACCAACCCATGGAAAGCGCTGGAGCCGGGGCGGTGTCGTTATGGCCTGTTGTTGAAGGAGGATGGCTTTATCACCGATGACGGTGTGTCGGCGCGTTTGGCGCCCGACCGCTTCCACCTGACCACCACGACTGGCGGCGCGGCGCGCGTGCTGAATATGATGGAGGATTATCTCCAGACCGAATGGCCCGACCTCGATGTCTGGTTGACCAGCACCACCGAGCAATATGCAGTTATCGCCCTACAAGGCCCGAATGCGCGCAAAGTGCTTGAACCGCTTGTGGAGGGCATTGACCTGTCCGCAGAAGCCTTTCCACATATGGCGATCCGTGAGGGCACGATATGCGGCATAGAAACGCGTTTGTTCCGCGTCAGCTTTACTGGCGAACTGGGTTTTGAAATCAACGTGCCAACGGCTTATGGACGGGCTGTGTGGGAACAATTGATGGCGCAAGGCGCACAATATTACATCACGCCTTACGGTACTGAGGCAATGCACGTTTTGCGCGCGGAAAAAGGCTTCATCATTGTCGGGCAAGATACTGATGGCACGGTAACGCCCTTTGACGCCGGTCTCGATTGGGCGGTGGGTAAGAAAAAGCCTGACTTTGTGGGCAAAAGATCCATGGCGCGTCCGGATATTGTCGCGCCGGGGCGTAAGCAGTTGATCGGACTGCTGACCGATGATCCCAATGTCGTTTTGGAGGAAGGCGCGCAGATTGTTGCCGACCCCAAACAACCCATCCCGATGACGATGATCGGCCATGTGACGTCTTCGTACTGGAGCGAAGCGCTTGGCCGGTCGATTGCGATGGCGCTGGTCGCTGGCGGACATGATATGACGGGCGGTACGCTCCATATTCCAATGCCGGGCAAAACGCATAGCGCCAAAGTCAGCGGCGTTGTTTTCTACGACCCAGAAGGAGCACGGCTGCATGTCTGAGGCCCTTTTCAGGAACGAACCCGTTCCTTCAACACCTTACGTAGCCGATGGTGTCAGCATCAGCCTTGCTGCACCGCTGAAGCGCTATTCACTGCGGGCGCGGACTGCCGAGGCGCTGGAAACTGTGCTCAATGTAAAAGTGCCACAGAAAATCGGCGCGACTGAAGGTGGCATTGCGTGCCTTGGTCCGGACGAATGGCTCCTGCGCACTGCAGCGGAGACGGCCATGCCGACCGGCGCGGGATTGCCGGTTGCTATCACGGATATCGGCGAACGCTCCATATGCCTTATCGTCGAAGGTCCGCGTGCAGCGGAGCTACTGATGACAGGTTGCCCGCTTGATCTCGACAATTTTGCGGTCGGTCGGGCCACACGAACAATTTATGAAACGGTCGAAATCATCATCATCCGCGAGGGTGAAGATCGTTTTCATGTTGAGGTGTGGCGCAGTTTTGCCGCATGGCTATGGACGGCGTTCACGGCGGCTGCCAGCCATTGATGGTGGCTTGAGACCTTAAGGAGAGTTCATTGGCGGATTGGGACAAAGCAATAGATCTGGGGAACTATGGCCAATCCAATCGCCATTGGGGTGGGATGCATATCAACCCCGCTGTCTTCTTGCCCACGGCATTCATTTCTTTCGCCGTGATATTATTCAGTCTGATTGCGCCCAAAGCGTCGACGGACCTGTTCGCCGCCTTGCGCAGTGGTGCGGTTTCCCATTTCGACTGGTTCTTCATGACGTCGGGCAACCTGCTTTTGTTATTTTGTGTTGTCGTGGCCGTATCTCCCTTGGGTAAAATCCGTTTGGGCGGTAAGGGCGCAACGCCCGATTATTCGCGGCTGTCATGGTTTGCGATGTTGTTCGGTGCGGGCATGGGCATCGGCCTTGTTTTTTATGGCGTTGGTGAGCCTGTTACCCATTTCACTTCGGCGATGGCCGGAGGACCTGCGGCACCATTGGGCGGCGCCGCTGGTGATCCTGCTGCAGCACGAAGCATCGCGATGGCGGCCACCATATTTGACTGGGCGCTTCACCCTTGGGCAATCTTCGCCGTAACCGGCCTTGCGCTTGCGGTGTTTACTTTTAATTTCAACATGCCGCTGTCGATGCGGTCGGCATTCTACCCTGTGTTCGGCAAGGCTGTTTGGGGCCGCACAGGCGATGTTTTGGAGGTTCTGGCGGTTCTTGCCACAATCTTTGGGCTTGCGACGTCTCTTGGCCTTGGCGCGCAGCAAGCGATGGCAGGGATTTCCTATCTGTATGGCGTGACGAGCTCGTCGTTGACGATCCTAGCGTTGATCCTCGTGATGGCGGGCATCACCTTTTTGTCGATCCGGGGCGGCATTGATCGTGGCATCCGGATTTTGAGCGAAGTGAACATGTGGGTTGCCTTTGCGTTGCTGATCTTTGTTTTGACCACGGGTTCAACGCTTCAACTGCTTGGTGATCTTGCTAGCAATATTTACAATTATCTTAAGCTACTCCCTGCATTATCCAACCCGCTGGGGCGCACGGACACCGGTTTTTACAATGATTGGTCGGTATATTATTGGGCGTGGTGGATGAGCTGGGCGCCCTTTGTTGGCATGTTCATGGCGCGTATTTCATTGGGCCGAACGGTGCGTGAATTTATTGCCGGGGCTTTGATTTCGCCAAGCTTGCTCGGTATCTTATGGCTGACCATTTTTGGCGACGCCAGCATTGCGCAGATCGTTGCCGGCAATGGTGCGGACTTGGCTAAAGCGTCGCTCGACACGCAATTATTTGTGTTGCTGGGCGCTTTGCCTTGGGCGCAATTCACCTCTTTTGTGGCGATTGGCCTCATCCTGATCTTCTTCGTGACAGGGTGGGATTCTGGAACTTTGGTCATTGATACGATGACAGCGGGTGGTCGTACTGATACTTTGCTGAAGCAAAAGACGATCTGGTTGGTCGCCGTTGGTGGCATCGGCGTCCTTCTCCTCCTCAATGGCGGTCTGACCTCGCTTCAGGCAGGCGCTATCGCCACGGGGTTGCCCTTGGCCTTTATCTTGTTGGGCATGTGTTTTGGCACATTAAAAGGCTTGCTGGCATTGCATCGAGATACTGTAAGCGCCAATGATCCGGCAAAGTGATGCAAGTGTGCAACGCCGCTGAAGCATAATCCGTCTATGTCGAAAATGCATGGTATTATTATGCAAAGTATCGAATAGCCATTAGCGTAGGTAATGTTAGCCATCGGCTATGCTGAGCGCTTGGGGGGCTGTTGTATGAAATTGCCGCAGGAATTCGATCTGCACGCATTGGAAGTGTTCATCATGACCGTTGAACTTGGCGGCATGTCGCAATGCGCTGCGCATCTGCAGGTTACGCAATCGGCGGTTTCGCAAACGATTGCCCGACTGGAAACCGGCATTGGTGCATCCTTGTTTGATCGCACGATGCGCCCATTGGGCTTAACGGCAAGCGGAAAATCGCTGTTTGCGCGCGGTCATAAGCTGATCGCCCATGCCCGCCTTGCTTATGATGAGGTCCGCGAAGGCGCAAACCTGCCGATTTCGAGCATCACGGTTGCGATGTCCTTCAGTCTGGCGAACGAACTGACCGCACCTATCTTGCAGCATCTTGGGCCGCGTGCGGACCGATGGAATATCCGATCGGGTATATCGTTGGAGCATCAAGGTGAGTTTCTGGCGCGGGATATTGATATGATGGTGACCGGCAGTTTCAGCCTTGAACATCGCGACACGGTGGAACTGCACCCAGTGTTTGAGGAAAGCTTCATTATGGTTTTCCCGAAAGACTTTCGCGAGCCATTGGACATAAACGGCGTGCCATCATCCTTGCCGTTCATCCGTTTTTCCCGCCTGACGGGCACAGGCCAGCAAATTGAGCGTCAGATTGTCCGGATGAAATTGAAACTGCCGCAGATGGTCGAAGTGGAATCCTCGCATCAGCAATTGGCGTTAGTGGCCGCAGGCATCGGGTGGACCATCACTACGCCAGTGTGCCTGGCAGCTGTGCCGGAGCTGCTTCCCGAGCTACGCGCCGAACCGATGACGCGCGGGCGCTTCTCCCGCGCGGTCCAAGTTGTGGCGCGGATGGACGAACTGGGCGATATTCCGCAGCGCACCGCGACTTTATGTCAGCAGGTCTTGCGCGAAAAAACCTTTCCACCGTTGATTGCCGAATATCCCTGGATGGCTCAGCAATTGTCATGGCCCGCGCCAACGCTGGACGGTGAGGAGATGATCGCATGATCCGCAGTATCTGGCTTGCTGGCCTAGCCCTAATCGCCATGCCCGTTCATGCGGGTATACCGAGTATCCCGAGCGTCGACGCGCCGGAACTCGCGGCCTTGGGTCCAAATGGGGTTGGTTTCCGTTCGGTCCTGTTAACCCATAAAAATCAGCCTGATGTCGAAAATGGGGGTTCCGGCGGTACCGAAGTTCCCCTTGTTGATCGCAATTTGCGGGTTTATATTTGGTACCCCGCAACGGTCAAAGTCGGTAAAAAGCCTATTATCTATCGCGGAAGCCTGTGGGCCGAACCACCACTCCCGCCGGTAAGCTTCTCGCAAAAGGGTATGGCTGTGGCCGACGCTTCAGCGGCAGGCGGCAAACATCCTTTGGTCATCATCAGCCATGGTTATAGCAACAATCCCGCGATGATGACCTGGCTGACCGAAAATTTGGCGTCCAAGGGATATGTCGTTGCCGCCATTCATCACAATGACCCAAACCCCTATGTCGCGTCACCCAGCACCCGCGCCGCGCCGAATTTCAATCGACCGCGCGATATCGTTTTTGCTGCAGGCGAATTGCGCAAGGTGTTGGGCGACCTTATCGATGCGGATAATGTTGCACTGATCGGCTATTCGCAAGGCGGCTATGGCGTTCTGACCACAGGCGGCGCATCGCTGGATCCGGCGGGGCCGAATATGGATCTGGTCGCGGGCGGCTGGCTCAAAACCTTCGCGCGCGGCAATACGCATGCCGATGCTATGGTATTAAAAGAGGTGAAGGCCATAGTGGCATTGGCACCGGCGGGCGGCGCGCCCCGCAGTGCATGGGGCGCAGAAGGTCTCGCCGCACTCACCGCGCCATTACTTCTGATACAAGGCGATAGCGACGCTACTGTTGATTATAAATCCGGCGCCCTTGCGGTCTTTGGTGGCGCTGTAAACAGCGATCGCTATTTGCTGACATATAAGCAGGCCGGCCATTCGATTGCGCTTAACCCTGCACCGCCTGAAATGCGGGGGACCGTGTGGGATATCGACTGGTTCGAAGACCCTATCTGGCGGCAAGACCGGATTAACGCCATCAACCTGCACTTCATTACAGCATTTCTGGCCGTACATTTGCGAAAAGACGACCGCAAGTCTGCGTATCTGAATATCGCCGTTGAAGATTCGGATGACGGCGCTTGGAACGCGCCGTCCGGAACAGCATGGGGCGCATATAGCCCTGGCGGCGAAGGCGTGACGTTATGGAAGGGCTTCCAACGCGGCCATGCAAAGGGAATGACCTTGCAGCATCTCTCCGAAGCCGTGCCGCCAAAGGCCGAGTAAACCGACTAAAGGCTGCGCGCCGCCTCTTGCCAGAAATGAAGGAGGCCGGCGCTAAAGCTGAGCGGCACATAAGCGTCGCAGGCATCGTCACTGATGACATGCAAACGTACATTGACATGGTCAATGATCGTCGCTGCGCTACATCCTGCGCTGAATGCGGGGTCTTCTGCGTCGAAGACGCCGCCTTCCATCAGCAAGGTCCGCCAGCCGGGTCCTGAAAGGCGCATACGGACGATCCCGCCACTTATGGCAGTGAGGGCGCCATCATCTGCCAAAACATCGCCCAAAGCGCTGATATCGCCTTCTACCAACCACACCGTGGGTTCAAAGCGGATCAAGCGGAGCGCGTCACTTCCCCCCGACCGTCCGGTCGCTGGCAGTGCAAAACCCATCGCTGCTTTGAATCGCTTGGCGACAGCGGCCGGATTGCTCCAAATCTCAAAGACGTGCAGCGGGGCGGCGGGCAGGGTCGTGATCGTCACTTCAGTCACGGTAACGCTCTCCTGCTGAATCATAGAAATGCGGGGCGACAACGCGGACACGCGCTTTTTGCCCGCGTGTGGGGGACGAGGCGATGAGGATTTCGCCATGACGGCTAAACCCATCGACCAATTGGCCCAGCGCAACTGATCCGCCCTCAATGATACGGAAGGCCGCCGCACTGACATGCCCTTGTGGTGAGGCTCCTTCGCTGGGGATGAGCATCGACCCTTCTGGAATATCGCCCTCCAGCGCCTCCAACCCAACTAACTGTCGCCGCCCGGATTCGGACAGAGCGGGGCGGACAAGGCCCGAAGCGCCAATATATCCACCCGCCTTGTTGAGCATTTTGTCGAGTGCCAGATCATGCGGCGTCATCCGCCCGTCGACCTCGCCCCCTACGACCAAATGGCCCTTTTCAATGCGCAGAAACTCCATCGCCTCCAGCCCGTATAACGCGCCGCCGACTGTCATCACTTGCGTCTCGCAGGCAGCCCAGACCGTTGCCGCGTCGTTTGCCCTGATATAGATTTCGAACGCGCGTTCGCCGCTATAGCTGGCGGCCAAGATGATCACTGGAACGCCCGCGATGACGGCCGGAACGGTTGACATATGGCGTGGCGGCTCTTCACCGATTAATGTTGTGAGGACCGCTTTTGCCTTTGGCCCGGCGATTGCAATGCCAGCGTGATGTTCTTGCACATTGACGGCGGACACCCGCAAATACGGGCACAGATATTGGCGTACATAAGAGATATGCGTCGCCATCCGATCCGCGCCGCCAGTCGAGCTGGTGAGCAGAAAGCGGTTCTCATCCAATCGCCACACAGTGCCGTCATCAAAAACAATGCCATCTTCGCGCAGCATGAAGGTGTAGCGCCCGCGCCCGACGGCCAGTTTGCTTACCGTGGTGGCGCAGATGATCTCCAAAAAGGCCGCAGCATCGGGGCCGCTGACTTCAAATTTGGCCAAGGTTGACACGTCGGTCATCCCGACATTGTTCCGCACGGCCTTTGCCTCACGCAGTGCAGCTTGCGCCAAACTTTCGCCGCTTATGGGGTAAGCGCGCGGGCGGAACCAATAGCCCAGCGGTTGCCAGATTGGGTTCTTTGCCGCGTGCAGATCATATAATGCAAGACGACGGACATGCGCGCCTGCATCTTTTGCGCCCGCACCCGCGATCAAGCCCATCGTCACGGGCGTATAAGGGGGACGGAATGTGGTCAGCCCAGCCTCTGGAATCGCGACGCCCTGCTTTTCGGCCAAACGCCCCAATGCGGCCATATTGCTGAGCTTACCCTGATCGGTGGCCATGCCCAAAGTGGTGTAGCGTTTGAGATGCTCGACCGAGCGATAGCCCTCTGCCCAAGCCAAATCGACATCAGCCAGCGTCACATCATTTTGGAAATCGATGAAGCTTTTCTTAGGGCTGGAAACGGGCACCATTTTGAATATCGGCTGTGGCTCCGCAGCGCCGCCGATGGTTGTCACATTTTGACGCGAACTGGCGGGGATGAAGGCTTGCGCATCTTCATTCCAGTCAAGCGTCCCGCCCGCTTGCATGTGCAGATGCACAACGGGCGTAAATCCGCCGGATACGGCCAGCAAATCGGCGTCCCACTCCATCGTCTCACCATCGACCGATGCAGAAACGTTTTTCAGGCAATGCCGCGCACCTTGGGTCGAAAGCGGAACGGCATTGTTATAGACACGATGACCGCTATTTGCGCCAGCTGGTGCTGGCCGTGCGTCGAGGATTGCAACAATTTGCGCGCCTGCGTCTTTCAACGCCTGCGCGGTTTTATAGGCATCGTCATTGTTGGTTGCGATCACGATGCGTTTTCCCGGAACGACGCCAAATCGCCGAACATAACTGCGCACGGCTTGCGACAGCATGACACCGGGGCGGTCATTATGGGCAAAGGCCATGGGCCGTTCAATGCTTCCGGTGGCGAGAATGACTTGGCCAGCGCGGACATGCCAGAGACGTTGCGCCACCCCATTATCAGGGATTTGTCCCGGCTCCGATAGGCGCTGTGTCAGGGTCACGAGGTCATGTTCCCAATAGCCTGACGACGTTGTCCGGGTCAGAATACGCCCACCGGCGGCGCGAATGCGCGCGGCGGTCGCCGCAATCCAGGCTGCGTCAAGTTCTTGCGGGTCACGGATGAGCGAGTAGCCAAGGATATTATCCTGTTCGACTAGAATAACGCGCTTACCGCTTTCGGCAGCTTCGACCGCCGCCTGCAAGCCTGCGGGACCAGCGCCGACCACCAGAACGTCACAGAAGGCGGCACGATGGCTGAAACGATCAGGATCTGCCTGTGTCGGTGCATTACCAAGACCCGCGGCTTTGCGGATGAAATATTCGTAGAACATCCATTTTTTGGCCGAACCAAAAAAGGTTTTATAATAAAAACCGGCGGAAAGGGCTGGCGCAGCTAGGCCGAAAACCGCCCCGACATCGAACGACAGATTTGGCCAACGGTTCTGGCTTTTAGCGACGAGGCCTTCATAGACGAACACATCGGTCGCACGGGTATTGGGCTCCGCTCTGCCGCCTTCGCCGATGGTAACGAGCGCGTTCGGCTCCTCGACGCCTGCGGTCATGATGCCGCGTGGTCGGTGATATTTGAAGCTTCGGCCAACAAGGCCAATGCCATTGCGCAACAATGCCGCTGCCAGCGTGTCGCCTTCCTGCGCGGTATAGGCTTTACCATCAAAGCTGAAGTTGATCATGGCAGAGCCTCCGGCCCGATAGCGCGGCACCCCGAAATCTCATTGGTCACGCGATGGCGCGTTACAATCATCCATGCCCGGCAGCCATAAGTATGGCGCCAGACTTCATCATCCACACCGCGCGGGTTATTGCGGGTGAAGAGCTTGGTCATCGCCTCTTCTGGTGGCGCGTTCAGCGGCACGACGGAATCGACCGTGCGCTCATAAATGAATTCGGATTGCGCCCGTGGGCCGCAATGGGGGCAGGGTATGCGCATCATTAGCGGCTATTCGGCATTGGGCCGCTCCCCGTTTCATCAATGGTTGCGCCGCGTTCAAAGCGGTCGAGCGAGAAAGGCGCATTCAGTGCATGCGGCTTTCCAGTCGCAAGCGTATGGGCATAGGTATAGCCCGATGCGGGCGTTGCTTTGAACCCGCCATAGCACCAGCCGCCGTTGAGGAAGAGGTTGCGGACCGGCGTTTCGCCGATGATCGGCGCACCATCAAAGCTCATATCGGTCACACCGCTCCATGTCCGCACCATGCGTAGGCGGGACAGAGCAGGGACAAGCGCGAGACCTTGCGCCACAGCGCCTTCCATCACCATCGGGTGGCCGCGTTGGGCGTAGCTTGGCCAATTATCCGGATCACCGCCAAAGACGACGCCGCCCTTGTCCGACTGGCTGATATAGCAGTGCAAGGATTGCGACATGATTACGCTGTTAATCATTGGCTTCACGCCTTCGGTCACCATCGCCTGAAGAGTTTGGGATTCAATCGGCAGTTTAAGGCCCGCCAAGCCCGCGACATGGCCGCTATTCCCTGCAACGCAAATGCCGACGCGTCCGGCGCCAATGCGTCCGCGTGTTGTCTCCACGCCGACCACGGCGTCGCCATCGCGCACAAAGCCGGTGACTTCGCATTTTTGAATAATGTCGACGCCTAGGCTATCCGCGCCACGGGCATAGCCCCAAGCGACCGCGTCATGCCGCGCGGTGCCGCCGCGGCGCTGGATCAGACCACCCTGTATGGGAAAGCGCGCGTCGCGCGACATATCGAGCAGAGGCTCAAGCTTTGCCACCTGATCCCGGGTCAACAGATCGGCATCAATCCCGTCACAGCGCATAGCATCGCCGCGTTCGGCCAGCTTGACCATATCGGCGTCGCTATGACCAAGGAACATCGCGCCACGCGGGCTGAACATCACGTTGTAATTCAACTCGTCGCTGAGGCCGTGCCACAGCTTCAGGCCAAATTCGAAGAGATTATGCAGCGGCTCTAGCCGATAATTGGAGCGCACAATCGTTGTGTTACGCCCCGTATTTCCACCACCAATCCAGCCTTTTTCCAGAACGGCAATATTCTTTAGGCCATGCACTTTGGCCAAATAATATGCCGTCGCCAACCCATGGCCGCCGCCGCCAATTATGATGATATCATAATGCGATTTGGGTTCTGGGTCGCGCCATGCTGGCTGCCAGTGGCGCTGCCCGGTAAGGGCGCCGCGCAACAGGCTGAAGGCTGAATATCGGCTCATGCGATGGGCATCCACCCACGCTTTTCTCGCCAATCCTTTTCAAGCCCGTCAAAGCGTGACAGCTTAAGAAGGTCGATATTGGTAAAGGAGCATGCGCCGTCGATCACCAGATCACGGATCGCGTGGCCCGATGCGGGCGACAGGCCAAAGCCGACACTGGACATGGAGGCAACAACGACATTGTCGGGGCTATTGAGGCGGTCGATGATTGGACGACCATCTGGTGAGTTTTCAATCACGCCCGCCCAGCTGCGAATGACATTCAGATGCGCGGCTTTGGGCAGCAGTTCAGCTAGCCTTTTCGCCAGATTGCGCGCGAGCGGCGTCGATGGCCGAGCCGCCGGGCCTGTCGCATCCACATCGAGCCATTCATGCGGCCCGCCACCATAAGCCAAGTTGCCGCGCAACGTCTGGCGACCATAAATCTTATGCCCATCGACGCCGCCCAGCGGCATCATCGGGGCAGGCTCGGTAATGATCATTTCCGCGCGTGCGGCGGCCAGAGGGACATCAACGCCCAATTGCGCCATCAGTTGGGGGATTTGCGGTCCGGCCGCGACCACTACGGCATCGCAGCCATAAGTCGCATTGGCCGTCTTCACGCCCGTAACCTTGCCGCCAGCGGTTTCAAAGCCCGTGACCGGACTATGCTGGATGATTTTGCCGCCTAGGTCTTGGAGCGCCCAAGCATAAGCCTGCACCGTGCGTTGCGGGTTGGCATGACCGCCGAATTTATAATGGACGCCGCCAAAGCAATTGTCGCCCGCCAGCGGAACGGCTTCTTGCACTTGCTTGACGTCAAGCAGCTCAACCGGGTGGTTGAGGCGGGTGTGGCGTTCGGCGATAAAGCGATATTGGTCCCACTGACGTTCCGTCATCGCAATCAGGATGCGGCCTTTTTGATGTTCTGTAGGATAGCCCAATAGCTCATCCATTTGCGGCCACAGCCTTTGTTCTTCATCGAATAAGGGACTGGAATAATGCGAGGCGCCGCCGCCATTGCGTCCGGAGGCTTCCCAACCGACAATGAACTTGTCGAGGACAGTGACCTTCACGCCCGAACGCGCTAACCACCAGCCTGCGCTGAGACCTGTGACGCCACCGCCGACGATGACTACTTCAGAGCCGCTCATGTATACATCCCCGTGTAGAGCATCTCGCGATGCGCATCCTGATATTCTGTACCGATATCTTCAACCGGTACCCATTGGGTTGGAATGCCGAACCAGACATCCCATGCCGCATCCATCGTCGCTGGTTCATCCCATTCCGCCAAAATCTTAAGCGGCAAGGGGCGAACAGGTGCGCGGTGCGTTGCGAGCGGGATGGTGCCGAATGGCTTGTCCGATTCAATCGCCAGCATCATCGCCACCTGATCGCGGCAGCGGCGACCCTGACATACACCCATGCCAGAGCGCGTCAGCCGCTTGATCTGATCCGGGTTGGCCGGGCCATCGTCGAGCAGCGTGTCCAACGAGCGGGCTTGAATCGCTGCAGGGCGCGGCAAGTAATTGGGCGGCTGAATACCGATTAGGTCCGCCAATGTTACTTCTTCACATTGGCAGATGATCGTATCGGGCGCATTGACGCGCAGCGCCGCACGCACCCAATCCATCCGATAGGCAACATGGTCAAAACCTGTGTCGGGCAGGCCAGCGCACAGGCCCACCGCCGCAACATTTGGCTCACCCGCAGGAATATAGCCGCCGCGCGCCGCGTTTAGCGCCCGTGGACCATGCATGGCGTCCACCAATTCAATGGAGGGGATAAGGCCAATGGCGACGCACACCGTGTCGCAGGCGATGTGTGTGCCATCGGTCAAGGTGATGGACTCAATCCCATCCAGCCCGCCTTTGCTTGCCGCGATGCTTTGCCCATAATGCGTCGCAATGCCCGCCGCCGTAATTTTTGCGAGGAGTGCGGCGTCGCCTTGCGGACCATCGCGCACCTCAACCAGACCGGCGACATCCAGCCCATGTTCCTGCGCCATAAGCGCGGTTTCGAGCGCAAGGTCATGCGACCCCAAAACCACAATCCGCCGCCCAGAAAAGGCCCCATAGCGGGACAGCAGCATTTGCAAAGCGGCGGCACCCATCACTCCGGGTTGGTTCCAGCCAGGAAAAGCAATGGCAAGGTCGCGGGCGCCCGTAGCGAGCACAATTCGGTCAAAGCCAACCAACCAAGACCGTTCTGCATCGGCAAGGCCAACAACTTGTTCTGGCAAGCTCTGTACGCCCGGTCCGTTGCGATATACACCCCAAGCGGTAGTTCCGAGTAGCAGTTCAACGCCTGCTTCCATTGCCTTTTCAAGATCAGGCATGCTCATGAAAATGGCTTCGAGCATCCGGTCGCTATTCTGTGTCGCGGCCGTAATGCGACCCCCAAAATAGAGGGGCGTATCATTGCCCATCAGCGCGCCAGATACGGGATTTTCATCCACCAGAAGCACAGACGCGCCGCTGGCTGCGCCTTCTATGGCAGCAGCAATACCGCTTGGTCCCGCGCCAATGACGACAAGGTCATATTTTGCTTCGGGTGCGCTTCGTGTGCCATTGATGGCGCACACATCGGTTCCGGTAAAATTCAGATCCATTAAACTGCTTCCAATGCCTGTTTCAAATCGCCGATGAGATCATCGACATGTTCCAACCCGACCGATAGCCGCATCGTGCCATCGGTTATTCCGCCTTCCAATCGCTGCTCGCGTGCGACTGCATAATGCGTTGTGCTTGCTGAATGGCAGATCAATGTTTCCGATCCGCCAAGGCTTACCGCTACTTTCATCAACTTGAGCTGATCCAACATCCGGAACGCCTCTGCCTCACCGCCATGCAGGTGGAAGGAGAAGGTCGATCCTGCGGCCTTGCACTGCCGATCATACACGGCACGCTGCTGCGATCCTTCGGGCAGAAAGCCCAAATAGGTGACGCCTGCGACCTTGGGATGGTCGCGCAAATATTCCGCGACAAGGCGCGCATTGCTCATGGCCCGCTCGGTGCGCACCGAGACCGATTCCAACGAACGGAGCACCAGCCAAGCTGTGAAGGGATCCAGATGATTGCCCCATGTTGTCCGCTGGAGCTTGAGCTGCTCAATCAGTTCCTTGCGGCCTGAAATCCCGCCCGCCAGCAAGTCACTATGACCACCGCAATATTTGGTGAGGGATGTCATGCACAGATCGACATTATGCACGATAGGGCGCTGCGCAAAAGGACCAAGCAGGGTGTTGTCGACAACAACAAGCGGGCGATGTCCCTGTTTTGCGCCAATCTCGTCGGCGATACGTACCATAAGGTCGAGATCAACAATTGCGGCTGTCGGGTTGGCGGGCGTTTCTGCGATGATCAGCTTTAACGGGCCCTTTGCCATTGCGGCCTCTGCTGCCGCGCGAACATGATCTTCATCGGTGCCATCCAGATAGCTGGTCACATGCGACCCAAATTGCGGCATCATGACATTGTAGAGATAGTCTACCCCGCCATAAATGGGCCGCCCATGCAGCACGCTATCGCCTGCGCGCACATGGGCAAGCGCAATGCTGGAATATGCGGCCATGCCGCTGCAATAGGCCACAGCATCTTCTGCGCCATCAATCGCGGCGAGGCGGGCTTCTAGAAAATCCAGACCGGGATGGCCAAGTCGGGAATAGATATGGTTGGTTTCCCCAACCAGCGGCCCTGTGCCATCGAAATAGGCCTCGTGCACGTCTTTGGCGTGCTGCGCCGATGGATAGACAAAGGTGGAGGTCATGAAGATCGGGGGCTTTGCTGCCCCCATCCCCAATTGCGGATCATATCCGAAGGCAACCGCCAATGTTTCTGGGTGAAAGTCCCCCGACTTCTTATTTTCCATGGGTATCAATATATGCACGCGAAACGTCACAATACCAGTCGGTAAATCGGCGGGCGAGCATCTCGGCATCGGCCGAATAAGGACCGGGCGTATATCCGGGGCTGTTGACGCCCTTATGATTGTTTTCCGCCAGTTCCTTGTCCTGCGAATTCGTCACTGCCCAAAGGGAAATGAGGGCGTCGACATCATAATCGACGCCTTCCACCGCGTCCTTATGGACATACCATTTGCTGAACACATGGGTTTCCGTCGCGCTGACGGGCATGCAGCTGAACATGAACACATAGTCCGACGTTGCATGAGCAAAGAGGTGCGGGTCAATCGCCCAGCGCAGCGAGCCAATATCACCATTATTGGCCGTAATCAGAGGCTTTTTAATCAGCGGCTTGCCATCTTGTGATATGGAGGTGCAGCCTTCATTGAGCGCGAAGCGGGCGACCTGCCACCAATGCCCTTCTACCGGCTCATGCGGAAAACCATGGGCGCCCATGGCGGCGTTAAAAGCCTCGGCGCGCGCATCTTCATGCGCATCAAAATGCTTCGACATGCCTACGGGAAATGTCTTTGCCAATTCCGGATGACCCGTCGCGCAATGGTAGCATTCGCGCGCATTTTCCATGACGAGCTTCCAGTTCGCATGTTCGACCAGCTTGTCGACATGGGCGAGCTTTAGATTTTCGAAATTAGCAGGTGCTGCATAAGCCGAAAACTTCTCGCGGAAGTCATCGATGGGCGGTGGATTGTCCGCAAGGCAGATGAAGATCGCGCCACCGAAACAGGCTATCGCAATGGGTTTCAAGCCATGGGCGCTTTTGTCGAAATCGTCTTCCATGCGGCCTGCGGCAAACAAGGATCCGTCCAGATCATAAGTCCAGCGATGATAAGGGCAGACCAGCTTAGGTGCGGTGCCATGGCCGGGTTGGCAAACCATGGAGCCACGGTGGCGGCAGCTATTGTGGAACGCGCGGATCGTGCCTTCCTTGTCGCGCGTGATGACGACTGGCCATTTGCCCACCATCATGGAGATGTAACTGCCTGTTTTGGGCAATTCACATTCCATGCCGGCCATCAGCCAGCTTTGGCCATAAATCGCCGCCATATCGAAATTGAAGCTATCCGTTTCGGTGTACAATGCTTGGGGCAAGGTATGCCCTTCACGGCGTTGTTCAAAAAGCGCGCTTATCCGCTGCAAATCCATGTCTCGGCCTTTATGCAAGTCTCTCTAAAGCGGGAATGGGCCAGATATGGAAACGAATAAAATCGCATTTTCGCATAGCCCTATGTCAAAATGTCGGGCAATAAAGCAGACGTAAAAATGTACGCATTCGAAAGGCCGATATCATATCCAATCGTAGCACCATTAACCGTCGCTGGTTGCCGTTAAATGCCCTGCGAGCGTTTGAAGCGGTAGGACAGAATCTAAGCTTCACTGGTGGCGCGTCGGCGCTTTCGGTGTCGCAAAGTGCGATGAGCCGCCATGTTGGCGGACTTGAGGAATTGCTGGGCAAGCAATTATTCGTGCGCGATGCGTCGCGGCTTTCGCTGACGGCGGCTGGCGAAGAATTGTTGCCGGTGGTGAGCAAATGCCTCGACCGGATCGAGCAAACGATGAATGCCATTCGCGATGATGAGGTGACTGGCCGTTCATTGCGGCTGCATGTGCCGCCGTCGCTGCTGCAGCAATTGTTTCTGCCGATGCTCCGCGATTTTCATGTTGAACATCCCGATTTGCGCCTAGATGTTTCGAGCGCGCATGTGACAGGCTTGCCATCAACCGATTTCGACATGGCGATTGTGTATGACCGACCCAATGTCGATGACCGGATTACGGATCTTCTTTGGATGGTACGCGTGGCGCCATTATGTTCGCCGGCAACCGCGGCCCGCGCTCAAGGTAAGTCATTAGAGGCGTTTTTGAAAAGTGAGGAGCTTTTGCACCTCAAACTAGATGGTGAGCCTCGCGAGCTTTTGTGGACAGCCTATCTCCGGCAAAGCCAGATGAGCGTCGCGACGCATGGCGGTCTTGCCTTTGATACCAGCATTGCCGCTGCGCAATATGCCATGGCAGCCAATGGCGTCTTTTTGGGTGATATTGACATGTTCGCGCAGGAAATTGCCGATGGGCGGCTCGTGATGCCTTATGAAGCGGTGATTGAAGACGGCTATGGTTATTATTTGAAACTCCATGCCGATGATCTGGCTGATCCCGCTATCTCAATGCTTCGAAGCTGGCTCATCAGCCAGTTTGTGGCATTGCGGCAAGCGCCGAGTCCGCGCGCGCTAGGCTGACCAAGCGCAGGCCTGATTTTTGCGCGATGTTGATTGCCAAGTCGGTCGCTGCCGAAATTGTCACGAGCATTGGACAGTTTGCCAGGATCGTCTTTTGCACCAGCTCAAGGCTGCACCGGGCGGTCAGGACTATAAAGCCAGTTGAAATATTGATATTAGCGCGGGTGAGTGCGCCAATTAACTTGTCGAGCGCATTATGACGCCCGACATCCTCGCGCGTCATCACAATAGCACCGTCGGGCGCGCAAAATGCTGCCGCATGTGCAGAACCTGTATCGGCATTTAATGTCTGGTATGACCGCAACGCTGAGAGCGCCGAAAAAATAGCCACATCTGCGACATCAATCTGCGCCGTTACAGGCGGTAGAGGGCGCATGACTTCTTCGAGATTGTCCATGCCACAAAGGCCACAGCTACTTTCCGAGACACGCTGACGGGCGCGGGCAATAACTTTCTCGGCATTTTTCTGCGGCACCTGAATACGCAATATCCAGCCCAATTCTGACCTATGGGCGTCGAGCGCCAGAATATCCTCCGCGTGCGTAATCAGCCCTTCTGACAGGCTGAAACCCACGGCATAGTCCTGAAGATCAATTGGCGTCGCCATCATCACGGCATAGCCAATGCCATTATATTCAATAGCGACGGGCGCTTCGACAATAATGGGCCGTTCTACTATCTCGGCCGAACCCTCATTTGGGGTAAGTACGGCAAAACGAATGGGTTGTGTGCCCTGTTCAATCGCCATTTTGCGCGTCAGCCAGCAAGCGAATTGCGGCCGCCGCAACCGGCGACAGGCCATCTGTCCCGTGGTCAAAAATCATCCGTTTCATCCGCGGGTCCCAAAATGTCTGAATATGGTCCGCGACCGCAGCAACGGGCGCAGCGTCAGTTGCCAGATTGGTCGCAATCTGGTTCGCCATATGGATGAGGCGCTCCTCACTGGTCATTCGGCAGCAATCCCGGTTTCCACCCGGCGCGAGCGAGTCGACAAGGCCTCATATTCTTCCTGCCACTCTGTCGGCCCGTTAGAAGCGCTGATCTGAACCGCCGTGACCTTATATTCAGGGCAATTGGTAGCCCAGTCGCTAAAGTCGGTGGTGACAACATTGGCCTGCGTCACCGCGTGGTGGAATGTTGTATAGACAACACCTGGGGCAACGCGGTCGGTCACATTAGCGCGCAATGTGGTTTCGCCCGCGCGGCTCGCCAGCTTCACCCAATCACCCGATTTGACGCCGCGATCTTCGGCATCGACAGGGTGGATTTCAAGCAGATCTTCTGGATGCCACGCGACATTTTCGGTCCGCCGTGTTTGCGCACCGACATTATATTGCGACAATATCCGCCCGGTAGTCAGCAACAACGGGAAACGTGGGCCGGTTTTTTCATCCGTAGGGACATAATCGGTTACAACAAATTTACCTTTGCCGCGCACAAAGCCATCAATGTGCATGATGGGCGAACCGTCAGGCGCATCGGCGGTCACGGGCCATTGCAGCGAGCCCGCCTCATCCAACCGCGCAAAGGATACGCCGGCAAAAGTTGGCGTCAGCCGCGAGATTTCGTCCATGATTTCGGACGGGTGGCTATAATTCCAATCTAGCCCCATCGCTTGCGCCAGCTTTTGCGTGACTTCCCAATCTTCCAAGCCGTTCATGGGGGTCATCACCTTACGCACTGGTTGAATGCGGCGTTCGGCATTGGTGAAGGTGCCGTTCTTTTCCAAAAAGGTCGACCCGGGCAAGAAGATATGCGCGTAATTTGCGGTTTCGTTCAGGAAAAGATCGTGGACGATCACACATTCCATGGCCGCGAGCCCGGCGGATACATGGGCCGTGTTTGGATCGGACTGGAGGATGTCCTCACCTTGACAATAGAGCGCCTTGAAAACGCCATCGACCGCCGCATCGAGCATATTGGGAATGCGCAGGCCGGGTTCTGGATCCAACGTCACGCCCCAGTCATTTTCAAACAAGGTCCGTGCGTCGTTGTCGCTGATGTGGCGATAGCCAGCAAGCTCATGCGGGAAGCTGCCCATGTCACAGGCACCTTGGACGTTGTTCTGGCCGCGAAGCGGGTTTACGCCAACGCCTCTGCGGCCAATATTGCCCGTTGCCATGGCCAAATTAGCGATAGCCATGACGGTTGAGCTGCCTTGCGAATGCTCGGTAACGCCCAAACCATAATAGATTGCGCCATTGCCGCCTGTGGCATAAAGCCGCGCTGCTGCGCGCAGTTCTTCGGCATCGACCAAAGTGACGGGCTGCAGATTTTCGGGGCTATTGCGGGCTTGCGAAACGAATTCGGCCCAATGGCTATATTCGTCCCAGTCACAACGTTCACGGACGAAGGCTTCATTGGCCAGGCCTTCGGTAACAATGACATGCGCCATCGCCGTTAGCACCGCGACATTTGTGCCGGGGCGTAAGGGCAGATGGTGCTGCGCCTCAATATGCGGCGAACGCACAATGTCAGTGCGGCGTGGGTCGATAACGATAAGTTTCGCGCCGGGGCGGCCATCTTGTCCGCGCAAACGGCGTTTCATCCGGCTGGCGAAAACGGGGTGGCCATCGGTGGGGTTCGCACCAATGATCAGGATAACATCGCTGTCTTCGACGCTGTCAAAATCCTGCGTTCCGGCGCTGGTGCCAAAGGTGGTTTTCAGGCCATATCCGGTCGGCGAATGGCATACCCGGGCGCAGGTATCGACATTATTGTTGCCAAAGCCGGCACGGACAAGCTTTTGCACAAGGAAGGTTTCTTCATTGGTACAACGGCTTGAGGTAATGCCGCCAAGCGCATTGCGGCCATATTTTTCGCTAATCCGTTTCAGTTCGGACGCGGTATAAGCAAAGGCTTCGTCCCATTCGACTTCTCGCCACGGGTCGCTGATCGACGTGCGGATCATAGGCTTCAATATGCGTTCCTGATGCTGGGCATAGCCCCATGCAAAGCGGCCCTTGACGCAGCTATGGCCGCGATTGGCCTTGCCGTCTTTATAAGGAACCATCCGCACCAATTGCTCGCCGCGCATCTCGGCGCGGAATGTGCAGCCCACTCCGCAATAAGCGCATGTCGTGACGACGCTACGTTCCGGTGTGCCGACCTCAACAACTTTTTTCTCAACTAATGTCGCTGTCGGGCATGCCTGCACACAGGCACCGCACGAAACACATTCCGATCCCATGAAATTGTCGCTGGCAAACCCTGCGGATATCTTGGAGTCCCAACCCCTTCCGTCCATGGTAAGCGCAAGTGTGCCTTGCACTTCGTCACAGGCGCGGATGCAACGCGAGCAGGCAATGCACTTGCTCGGATCGAAATCGAAATAGGGGTTTGAGTGATCTTTTTCCTGCCCCAGATGCGTCGCTTGCACATCATAACGCACATCGCGCAAGCCAACGGCGCCTGCCTGATCCTGCAGTTCGCAATCTCCATTGGCGGCGCACGTCAGACAATCGAGCGGATGGTCAGAGATATACAGCTCCATCACACCTTTACGCAATTTCGCCAGTTGCGCGGTTTGCGTGCGGACAACCATGCCCGGTTCAACGGGCGTTGTGCAGCTTGCAGGTGTGCCGCGGCGACCGTCAATTTCAACCAGACATAAACGGCAGGAGCCATAGCTTTTGACGCTGTCCGTCGCGCATAATTTTGGAATGGAGGTGCCTTGTTCTGCCGCAGCGCGCATGACGCTGGTACCGGCAGGCACAGTGACCTCACGGCCGTCTATGGTCAGCGACACCGCTTCGTCAGAGCGGCTTTCTGGCGTCCCGAAATCCTTTTGCGGCTGGTATGTCATCTATCTACCTTATACCAATATTCGTCTGTTGCGCAGCATATTGCGCAAGTTCTAACGGCGTGTTCAAATTGTGAAAAATATCTGCAGATGTGATCGCCCGCGCGCCACTTAATGTGATCCAGCGGCGCATCGAAAGATCGTCTTGGTTGCGCAGATGGCTGTCAAGAACAGGCGCAAGCGCAACGGGCCATGCGCCGAACAGATAATGCCTGTCGATATAGACGGCACGTCCATCCGGCAGAGTGCGCGGCAATTCCGGCACGGGAACAACGTCACAGCCAGCGGTCACAACGGAATCAAAGCCATTTTGCTGCGCATAAAACAGCGCAGCATTCAGGCCGCCCAGTGGCCCCATATCGGCGAACGGAGTGTCGTCGACCCAATCCATTCCCGGCCATGCACGCCCACAGACAATAAGCCTATCGACCTGCTCGCGCAATCCATCGGCAACATGCTCGATCAGCGGGCGACCGTTTAAAAGTGCCGCAGCCTTGTCGCTGCCAAAGCGCGTCGCCTTGCCACCGGCAATGATCGCGCCGAGCCGTTTCACCTGAAATCCTCTGGAAAATGCTTGATGGCGCTCATCACCGGATAAGGTGTGAAGCCACCCAAAGCGCAGAGCGACCCAAACTTCATGGTTTCGGACAGATCCGCAATCAGCGCGAGATTTTCCTCGACATTTTTGCCTGCGATAATCTGGTCGATTGTCTCAACGCCGCGTGTGCTGCCTAAGCGGCAAGGCGTACATTTTCCGCAGCTTTCAATGGCACAAAATTCCATCGCAAAGCGCGCCATTTGTGCCATGTCGACGGTGTCGTCGAAAACGGTGATACCCGCATGGCCAACCAGCGCGTCGGCAGCCGCAAAAGCCTCATAATCGAGCGGTAGATCAAATTGCGCAGGCGGTATGTAAGCGCCCAATGGCCCCCCCACTTGCACACAACGAACGGGACGGCCACTCGCCGTGCCGCCGCCTATGTCATTGACCAATTCGTCCAGCGTGATGCCGAAGGCCACTTCATAAAGGCCGCCATGCTTTACGTTGCCTGCAATCTGGATGGGCATGGTGCCCTTGGAGCGGCCCGCACCAAATGCGGCATAAGCGTCACCGCCATGCGTCAATATCCATGGCACAGCGGCAAGCGTCAGCACGTTATTAACAATGGTGGGTTTGCCAAATAGGCCTTCTAAGGCGGGCAATGGCGGCTTGGCGCGCACTTCGCCCCTTTTGCCCTCAAGGCTGTTCAGGAGCGATGTTTCCTCACCGCACACATAAGCGCCTGCGCCGACGCGGACTTCGACGACAAATGGCGCAATCAAATGGGCCGAAAGCTTTATAGCGGCTTCCATCTTGGCGATAGCATGCGGATATTCGGAACGGATATAGACATAGCCTTTGTTCGCCCCGACCGCGAAGCCAGTAATCGCCATGCCTTCGATCAGCATGAAGGGGTCACCCTCCATCACCATGCGGTCGGCAAAAGTCGCGCTATCGCCTTCGTCGGCATTGCAGACGATGTATTTTTGATCCGCATCCGCACGCGCGACCGTTTGCCATTTTATGCCTGCCGGAAAACCCGCGCCGCCGCGCCCGCGAAGGCCCGACGCCATAACCGTCTCGATGGTCGCATGGGCACCCATTTCACGCGCTTTTGCGAGGCCAAGCCAGCCTTCCGATGCGTAATAGTCATCGAGCGAGAGTGGACGGGTTTTACCCGCGCGCGAAAACGTGAGGCGGGTTTGATTGGCGATAAATGGATGATCCTCAATGCGGCCCAAGGAGGAAGCCTTACCGTTGATAATGTCGGGAACCTGATCGACCGACACCGGACCATAGCCGACGCCATCGATATCCACCAACGGCTCTAGCCATTGCATCCCCCAGCTTGAAACGCGCTCGACCGCAACACCCGCTGCCAGGAAAGCAGCAGCTACCTCATCTGCCCCGCAAGCGACGGCGACCGCATCATCGGATATCCGGACGGTCACATGGCCTCCAATAATGTTTTAAATTTAGCATTATCCAAACGCGCATAAACTTGGTCCCCCACCATCGCGGATGGACCAACCGCGCATAATCCAAGGCAATAAATTGCCTCCACTTTTACGCGGCTTTGGTTATCGGCAATGGGAACCAACGCCTCTACGCCACGTGCTTTACAGGCTTCGGCCCGGCACAATTTCAAAACGGGCCGGGCTTCCGCTTCTTTACGGAAGTCGTGGTAGAAGCTGACAACGCCATAAACTTCAGCGCGTGTAAGGTTCAGTGCGCTGGCAATTTCACGCATTGCATCCTCGCTGACATGGCCAAACGCCTTTTGCACGTCGTGCAGGATCGGAAGGAGCGGACCTTCCTTTTCCTTATGCGCGGCCAAAATGTCAGCGATGGACGGCATTCAGAATACCACCACGCTGCGGATGCTTTTGCCCGCATGCATTAATTCGAACGCTTTGTTGATCTCTTCGAGGCCCATGACATGGGTAATCATCGGATCAATCTCGATCTTGCCTGTCATATACATGTCGACGATCTTGGGTACGTCGGTCCGGCCCTTGGCGCCACCAAAGGCCGTGCCGCGCCAGTTGCGGCCGGTCACTAGCTGGAACGGACGCGTAGCGATTTCCTTGCCCGCTTCGGCCACACCAATGATGATGCTGGTGCCCCAACCGCGATGGCAGGCCTCCAGCGCGGTGCGCATGACCTCAGTATTGCCGGTGGCGTCAAAGGTGTAATCTGCGCCACCGTCGGTCATGGCCACGATTGCGGCGACAACATCCTCACGGCTCATGCCCTTCGAGTTAAGAAACGCCGTCATACCGAACTTGCGGCCCCATTCTTCGCGGTCCGGATTGATATCCACGCCGATAATCATGCCAGCCCCGGCCAGACGCGCGCCTTGAATGACGTTCAAGCCAATGCCGCCAAGGCCGAACACTACAACATTGTCGCCGACCTGCACCTTGGCTGTGTTCACTACCGCGCCAACGCCTGTGGTCACACCGCAGCCAATATAGCAGCTCGACTGGAACGGCGCATCTTCACGGATTTTGGCAACCGCGATTTCCGGAAGCACGGTGAAGTTAGAGAATGTCGAGCAGCCCATATAATGGAATATCGGCTGGCCCTTATAGCTGAAGCGCGTTGTGCCATCGGGCATCAACCCCTTGCCCTGCGTCGCGCGGATTGCGGTGCACAGGTTGGTTTTACCCGACAGGCAAGATTTACATTGGCGGCATTCTGGGGTGTACAATGGAATAACATGGTCGCCCGCCTTGACGCTGGTCACACCTGCGCCAACCTCACGCACAATCCCTGCGCCTTCATGGCCCAGAACGCTTGGGAAAATACCCTCGCTGTCAAAACCATCCAGCGTGTACGCATCGGTATGGCAAATCCCCGTTGCCATGATCTCGACCAAAACTTCGCCCGCCTTTGGACCTTCCAAATCCAACTCGACAATCTCCAATGGCTTCTTGGCTTCAAATGCAACAGCTGCGCGGGTCTTCATGATGGCTATCCTTAAATGTTATCTGATTTTTCGCGAAATTTACTTGAATACAATAGTGCGGTTTCCGTTCAGCATCACGCGATGTTCCAAATGGAGCTTAACCGCGCGCGCAAGTACGCGGCTTTCGGTGTCTTGGCCCTGCGCAATTAAATCGTCGACGGTGTCGGCATGGTCAACGATGGACACGTCCTGCGTGATGATTGGTCCTTCGTCGAGGTCTGCGGTTACATAATGTGCCGTGGCACCGACCATTTTGACGCCCCGTTCATACGCGCGGTGATATGGCTTCGCACCTTTGAATCCTGGTAGAAAACTGTGGTGAATGTTAATCACACGGCCATCGAGTTTGCGGCAAAGTTGATCCGACAAAACTTGCATATAACGCGCGAGGATGATGAGGTCGACTTGCTGCTCCTCCACCATTGCTAACAATTTGGCTTCTTGTTCCAGCTTATTTTCTGGCGTGATCGGCAAATGGTGAAAAGCTACGCCTTCATGCTCTGCGCGGCGCTGCCAATTCAAGTGGTTGGATACTACGCTGGTGACTTCCATCGGTAGTCGGTTGGTGGAAGTTCGGTACAGCAGGTCGTTCAAACAATGCCCGCCTTGGCTCACCATAATCATAGCGCGGAGTTTTTTGCGCAAGTCGTGAATGCTCCATTCCAAATGGAATGCGGTCGCCACGGGCATAAATGTGGCGCGAAAACTTTCGATCGTTGTTTCCGCAGTGCACGAAACGGAAATGCGCATAAAGAACCGACCGGTGCTTTCGTCGCTATACTGCGAGCTTTCAACGATGTTGCAATCCTGACTGGCGATCGAGTTGGCGACGGCGGCTACAATACCTTTCCGGTCCTCGCACATGATCAGCAAAACAAAGTCGGCGCCCGTTTTCATTTTTACCCTACTCCCATAGAAATTGGGCACCGCGTAGCGGCCCAATTCCGCACTCACCATCTGGTTCCGATATATATTAGGTCTTCTAATCGGGATATGTAGATGATGTAATTGGTTAAAGAATTTATTTTACCAATCGCGAAAATTTGGTCAGTTGCTTGCTGGCGGCTCCAGTTTCAGTCTGATTGATGGAGATTAATAGCCCCTGCTGTGTTGGGGGGATGAGTGAGGGGGAAGAAATTGAAAAGTTATTTGAAAATTTCGACTGCAGCGATTGTAATTGCGACTGCCAGTGTTGGTATCGGTATCAATCCTGCATTTGCGCAGGAATCTGCTGAAGAGCAGGACCGCGGTATCGCCGACATTGTTGTGACCGCAACGCGTCGTGAAGAGTCGGCTAATCGGGTGCCGCTGGCTATCACCGCCTTGGGTGGTGACGCGCTGAGCGACCTCAACGTAACCAAATTCGACAAGCTGATCGAATATCTTCCTAATGTGCGCGCTGCTTCGCGTGGTCCTGGCGCATCTTCCATCTTCATCCGCGGCCTTTCGACAGACTCGCCGGGTCTGCAAATCGCTGGTACTGCTGGCGCGCAGCCAACTGTCGCGCTTTACATTAACGATGCACCTGCATCACTTGTTGGCCGTAACCTCGACCTTTACGCAGTTGACCTTCAGCGCGTCGAAGTTTTGGCAGGTCCACAAGGTACGCTCTTCGGCGCAAGCGCGATGGGCGGCGCAGTCCGCTACATCACGAATAAGCCTGATGCGAGCGCGTTCGGCGCTGGTTTCAACTCCAGCTACGCCTTCACTAAGGGTGGTGAAGAAAGCGTTGCTGGCGACGCATTTATCAACATCCCTGTAATTCAGGACAAGCTTGC
>Ga0315903_10002507_pt1 | contig 26825 bp, 22 predicted proteins | sample LakEriMetagenome_7_FD_203524 | JGI IMG/M metagenome (GOLD analysis project Ga0315903, IMG submission 203524) | Freshwater fungal communities from buoy surface, Lake Erie, Ohio, United States - Buoy 2 MA119 | ecosystem: Environmental > Aquatic > Freshwater > Lake | place: USA: Lake Erie, Ohio... | reverse complement strand
AAGTGAGCCTTACCGGCCACTTACTTGCGAGTCTTATCAAGACCCTGGCCCATTCGTGGCCATACCCGAGACGCGCTTGTCGTCTCGATTGGTGTCATTTTTCATGTCTACTCTACAAACACGTACCACTGCGCCCGGAAAAGCTCGTCGTGCTGCCAAAGGCAAGCCACGCCACACAACCGCGCAGAAGGCAGCCCGCAAGAGCGCTGCACCTACCAAGTCACCAGCTCGCGGAACAACAAAGCCAGCTGCTGCAGTGACAACAAAGCCAAAGTCAGCGCCAACACGTCGCTACACAGATATTGATCCAGCAACTGTTTCGAAGAAGGAAGCTCGTAACCTCGAGCGTTCAAAGCTTCGCGCATCACGTTTCCAACAGACAATTGCACCAAAGCCAAAGACTGAAAAGTCAGAGCGAACAGAACGTTCAGAGCGCACAGAGCGCACCGACCGTCCAGCACGCACCGATAGAACTACAAAGCCAGCACGTACTGAACGCACAGATCGCGCACCAAAGTCAGAGCGCACAGAGCGTCCAACCCGTGACGCACGCCCTGCAAAGCGCACTTCATCAAAGCCTCCTTCACGCGCAGCAAAGTTTGTACAGGATCGCGAGACTCGCACAACACGTGAATACTCACGCCCAGTCGAATCAGATCGTCGCCCGACAACACGTCGCGAAGCTGTTAAGGCAAGAGAAGCTCGCAGCACAGACGGTCGTCCAAACTTCGTTCCACAAAAGCGTGAGAAGTTCATCCCAGGTTCAAAGCCACGTTCAACACAGAAGCCAGCACGTGATCGTCGCAATGACTCACCAGCTTTTGCTCGTGATGATCGTCGCGCATCAAAGACACATTCAAACATCGCAGTTGATTTCGGGGCAGATGATAATTACATCTCAACCAACTTAGCTGATGCCAACCTCATCGATGCAACACCACTTACTGAAGTAACGACAACATTCCGTGACCTTGGTATTGCACCAGCACTTTCAAATGCGCTAAGCATTCAAGGAATCACACACCCATTCCCAATCCAGATCGCAACAGTCCCAGATGCAATTGCAGGCCATGACATCCTCGGTCGTGGTCAGACCGGATCAGGTAAAACCCTTGCATTTAGCCTTGCCCTGCTTACAAATATCAGCGGACAACAGGCAAAGCCACACAAACCTCTAGCTCTTGTTCTTACCCCAACCCGCGAATTAGCCCAGCAGATCGATGAAGTTCTACGCCCACTTGCACGCGCAATCGGCCACGAATCAGTTGTTATCGCAGGCGGAATGCCATATGCAAAGCAGATCACTGCAATGCGCAAGGCAACAGCAATCTTGGTTGCAACCCCTGGTCGTCTTATCGATCTACTTGATAAGGGTGAAGTACAACTAGATCAACTTCAGATCACAGTTCTTGATGAAGCAGACCAGATGGCAGATATGGGATTCCTTCCTGTTGTGAAAGAAATCCTTGATCAGGCAAAGCCTGATGGACAACGTCTTCTCTTCTCAGCAACTCTTGATCGTGGTGTTGACACTCTTGTTAAGCAATACCTCAAGAGCCCGAAGACGCACTCACTACAGAATGATCGTGCCTCTGTATCAACAATGGAGCATTACATCCTTGTAATGAATCCAGGCGATAAAGATGACATCACTGCACAGATTGCGGCACGTAACGGCAAAACAATTCTTTTCGTAAAGACACAACGCGGTGCAGATCGCCTTTGTGACAAGCTGGCTCATGCAGGTGTTCCAGTCGGAGCACTTCACGGTGGCAAGTCACAAGCAGTTCGTACCCGCACACTTGCAATGTTTAAAGATTCAGCAAATGCAGCTCTTGTTGCAACAGATGTTGCAGCTCGTGGTATCCACGTGGATGGAATCTCACTTGTTGTACACGTTGACGTTCCACAAGATCACAAGGATTACCTCCACCGCTCAGGCCGCACAGCACGTGCCGGTGAATCAGGTGCCGTTGTAACTCTAACAACTTCAAAGCAACAGAAGTCAGTCTCAGGACTTACTTCACGCGCAGGAGTTACACCTAAGTCGGTTTCGGTGACTTCACTCAGCACCGATTTAATGCGAATAACTGGAGCTCAAGAGCCGTCAGGTATTCCTTACGTTGCGCCTATTGTAGAAAACAAGGGCCCTAATCGGGGAACACGCAAGCCTCGCCCAAATTCAGCACAAAGGCGACGTAGACCCAGATGATCGGTCGTCTTGGGGTAATGTTTATGGGGCAAAGTGATTAGTGGGCGCGCGCTCTAGTTAATCACTAATGCTTATCTTCAAGATTCAGAACTATTCATATTCCGCTACAAATGGTACCCAATTTTTGGGAAAAAGATCTTCTCTGTGAGGAATTCCCTTCAACCACGATTCTGGGTAGTAAACATTTGGTGAGGCATCACTTAGGTAAGCGCCCCACCAGGAAAATGTAGAGTTGGCGATTATAAAAGACTTTCCGAGAGACATTGCAATCAGAGACATTGTCGAAGAGTCATCAACGTCGGAAATCCACTTTGTAACTCTCGACGTAATCTCAGATAGCAAGATGCGAGCATGTTCAATATCGTCTGAAAATACCCAGATCGGTTGGAAATCAACAGATTTCCCCTTTAACGCGCTTAGATAATATTGACCGCTTAACAATCCGAAGTTGCTGTCTAACTGATAGTCACTTCTCCGAATGTGAATGACCAACGGTGATGTGATCGTAGACTCGCGTTGTAAATCTAGAGCTTCCACACGTCCATGGAGAATTTGTGATCTGTTCAAACTAACTTGATTTTTTATATTTTCTGCATAAATGCTTGTTTGAAAGTACCCAATCAGCATTATGTTTCCAGTTTTTTTCTGCACGTTTGGTATTTCATCAACTAAATTTACGATTTTTATCTTTTCAACTAAAACCAGTGAAAAAATAACTTCAGAGATTATCTTTACAATTTTTGTTGTAATTTTTCTCTCTATTCCTTCTACATCAGGAACTGAGTACTTCAGGTTCAGATTGACTATTTTTTGAAGTAAGCCTTGAAAAATCATTGGAACCATCCGGTTCGGTAAATCCAAAAGAGTTAGTGATTCAGGAAGGCCATCAGTACTCAGTCTAGGCTTAGATACGCCATTAAGCCACAATTTTTGATAACGTGAATCTAAACCCAACAGTGCCGATATTTGGAATAGTTGATTACCTAACCCGCCTGCCAAAACTACGTATGCGTTTGCACCTCTATCCACGCTAGTCATTATCCTCTCGAAATACTTTAGCTTTGAAAAGGCTTACTCTTAGCCTGATTACTAGAAAATAAATGAACATTACATTGACAAAATTCTGATTTTTGTCTAGCGTTTTCAATTCATGGATTGTTGCTCTCAACTCCTTAAATCTGTTGCGCGCCCGAGTTAATTGATTTGGGTTTCCTACAAAGTATGTATAAAAGATTTCATCTGATATTGCTACTTTTCTGTTCCATATGCCGAATCTGGCCAAAAAAACCTGATCTTCACCCATTCTAGATTTACCGAATTGAGCTGACCCTAATCGATCTCTACGATAGAGAATTCTCCAGAATCCTGGGTTAACCAGTAAATCCACTCTCCATGACCACCGATTGGTTCGGAAGATTGTAGATGGAGAATCTTCTAAATCGATTTGTTGAAATGCTCCAATAACTGCGTCTATTTTCTCTGGAATCCTAGTGAGACTTTCTGCAATTTTTGAGCAGTTGGCAAGGTCATCCGAGTCCCAGAAGGTAATGAATTTTCCTGACGCATGATTCAACCCGAAATTTCGAGCTGCGCCTGGATTTTGAAAATTCGTTTCATAGAAACTTACGTTCTTAAACTCTGGATAGCTACTCTCTACAAAGTTTACTATTTGCTCTCTTTGGCTATGCAGTAGGCCATCTAGAACTAAAACTACCTGAAAATGGAATTCAGACGCTGCCAGTATGTTAAGTTCTAGTTTGGAGTAATCATTGCTGACACCGCCTATTGGGATAACCACTGATAGATCAAATGTAGGGTTATGACCTTTGGTTTCTTTTGGAACCATTAGCTAACCGATCCTCTCTTTTCTTCAAATTTCATTTTTCTTAGTACTATTGCACCCATGAGTAGACTCTGGCGCACCATTCTATTGCTTATCTCCAGGCCAACTATGTTTTTCGACTTTCTTGAGCGTTATTATTGGGCAACAGTAGATAGAAGGTTTTCTAGTGTTGACCCTGCGGGAATGATTACCTTGAGATCGCTCCTCATTCCAAAAATAGACAAGATCCAATTTGCACTCAAACGGTTCGGCTCAGAAAATGATGGCGGGTATATTCTCTTCAAGGATATTGGATTAAGCACCGACTTATTGTCTTTTGGAATTGGTGACAATCTAGACTTTGAGGAGGATATGGCGCCGTTCGTAAACCGAGTTTTAGCCTTTGATGGCAGTATTGACCGATTGCCAAAAAATGTTGTCGGTCTTGAATTCAAAAACAAATATGTTGGAGAAATTTCTTCGATCAATACTGTCTGCATTACTGACATTATCCCTGAAATGAAATCGGACCGCCTGATCCTAAAGATTGATATTGAGGGTGGGGAATGGAAAGTTCTTGGCCAACTTTCAGATGCCCATCTATCAAGATTTGACCAGATCGTAGGTGAATTTCATGGTCTAAGTTCTATGCGAAGTGATAACGAAATAATGGAGAGAATTCGCATTTTGGAAAGATTGCATTCGAAATTTACTCTGATTAATTCGCACCCGAATAATTGGAGTCGTTATCGAGTGATTAAGGGTGTACCTATTCCCGATGCAGTGGAATTGACTTTCCTAAAAAATGAGATTTTTTCAGGTATCGTTGACCAGGGCTTCGTGACTGAAGAACACAAGTTGAATAGCCCTTGTAATCCCCTAAAACCTGATCACGTTATTTAAGCAGCACTCTCAGCAGTTTGATCGGATATTTTGCATTTCTTAACAAGACATTCAAAAAGCTTATTCGCTCACTATGGTCAGTACTTTTCGTGTTAATCATTTTGGGATTAATGACAACTTTCCCACCTTGTTTTTTCAAAAATTCACAAAATGAAACGTGCTCGCAAATTTGCTTTCCTTCACTGCTCAATCCTTGATATGAGATCCCCACGGTTTTATTCGATAATCGCAACAGCCCAAACCCTCCAAATGCAGAATCAACTAAAATGGGGGGGCTATCTACCGGGATAGTAAGCATGCGAACATTAACCGCCGCGTTCAGCGTGTAATTGGGGCGTTTATTGTAAGTCCTGTAGAAACTTAACTGTTCCCAACAATCATTGGGTGACCAAAGTGGATGTCTTAATGCCCAGATATCGTAGTAGGGTCCCGCCTGATTCGAAGTACAGAAATCCCAATCATCAATCTCAAATGAACTAAGCACACTTTCTGGCGAGAGTTTGTCATTTAGTGCATTCAAATCCGCAATTGCCAAGTAGTCGGCGTTCGAGTATTCCTGTTTTGTGAATACTATCTCCAAATACTTATTGCGGGCTATGGCTAGTATTTCGGCTCGTGTTAATCCTAAGTCTTTCTCATTCCCTAGAGTTACCATATGAACTTCAGGGTGATGCTCTGCAAAATTCTCCAGGAAGGTATCTGATCCGTCCGAACTATTTGATTCGACAATTATCCAATTAATGGTTTTGAATGAACTAAGTGCCCTGTTGATTTTCTGATAGTCAATCAAAAATGTTTTGCTAATATCTTTAGCTATACAACAAACTACCACTGACGAATTTTGCGGCATCTTCACACTTGAATTCTAATACGACTGACCTAAAAGTGATACTCTCGTAGAGTGAGTGTTGTTGGATGTCTAATAGTTGCGTACCAGAGACCTTTTGAGCTACAAAAAACACTAGTTTTGGTTGACGCAGAGAAATTTGACCGCGTATTCATCGTAATTGATCAACCAAAGCATGCGACGAAGGAAAATCTTGAAAGATTTGGTGCTGTTGTTCAAACTGCACTAACTTTTGCGTCATCTAGGGCTAATGTTGAAGTTGAAGTCCGTTCTAAAAACTATGGGATTTTAAGGAATTTTCAAGATTCGATTGCTGTCTGCTTCCAACATGTTGATCAGCTTTGTATCCTTGAGGATGATTGCATACCATCGGTTGGGATAAAGGATTACATTGATTCGGTTTTGTTGCTTCCTCTTGATGCTCGAATAAAGATTCTCACACTTACCAGGCCTAGTTTCTTTCTTGATTTTGGGAATTTTGAGTTAACTCACTCCCCACTGATGTGGGGCTGGGTAGTTTCAAAAGAGAATTGGGGCTTGATTAGCTCTTTCATGAATGAGAAGTCTGACTCGGGACTTTTCCGCTTTCCCCAAATATTCTTTCAAAGTTTCCTCTATTCTGGATACTCGCGTGCGAGAAATAATCAATTAGACGCCTTGGATGCCCTTGTCGCCCATACATTTTCGTTACACAATTTTTTAACCTTGATTCCGCCAAAAAATTTAGTGTCTAATGTTGGTACAGGTCCATTGGCTACAAACACGATTCTTGGCAGTGCATTCCATCATGCCAAGAATGGTCCTTGGAATGCGTCATTCATGAGGAAGACACCCAGAATCAATGCAGTGAAAATATTTTACAATGATTTTTTGATTTTTAGGAGAATGAACGATTGGAAAATTCATCATTTGTTTTCAAGTTATCTCAAAATCCGTTTTTTGAGTAAGTAAGGAGATTAGGCAGGTTCCTAAAGCTGCGAGTTGGCAACTTCCTCTAGATTTAATAGTTGCGCCTCAAGATCTGGAATTTTCTTACGCAATTCATTTAGTGTACCGATTGCCACTATTTTCCCGTGCTCTAAATAGATTATACGATCGCATTCCTTGACACTAGTTAATCGATGGGCAATTACAATTGTTGTCACTACGCCCTTTAGTTTGCCTAGGGCTTCAGTAATCGCAATTTCTGAAGTTCCATCTAGTGCACTAGTTGCCTCATCAAGAACAATCAATCCTGGCTGGCTACAAAGTGCTCTTGCAATTCCAATTCTTTGTTTTTCGCCACCACTCAGATTGCCGGCCTGTTCAATCAACAGAGAATCCAGACCGTTATCCATTCGACCTATCACTGAATCCAGTTGTGCAATCCCGACCGCTCGTTGGAGAGATTCCTCTGAAATAGTTGTGTCGCCTAGGCACAAATTTTCCCTCAATGTTCCTTTCACAAAATGAATGTCCTGTGGGACATAGCCTAAATATCCTGGAAGTTGGATGCTCAGATCATTCGGTTTTGTGCTCGAAACAGTAACTGTGCCATGTGTCGGCTGTAAAATACCCAAAATGAGATTGACCAGTGTTGATTTACCAGATCCAGAAGGTCCGATAATCGCTACGGCTTCGCCCGGCGGAATAGAAATTGAGATATTCTCAAGTGCTGGTCTTTGAGACTTTTCGTAGGTGAAAGAAACTTTCTCAATCTCCACTATCGGTGATAAGTTCTCCCTAGATGTAAAGTGCGGCTGAGATTCAGGGTAAACATGTGCTGGAAACATCGACATTATTTGAAGTGTAGATCCCGCTGCTCCCGTAGCGCCTTTTATTGCAATCGCACCTTGCTGTAGGCGTAGTACTGCCGGAGCTATTCGACTTCCTGAAGCTAGAAAAATCGCAAGAACTGAAATAGCACCTGTTGCATCTCGTGAAAGAAATTGAAGGGCAGCAATTGCAAGCGTACCGATTACAAGTGCAATCTCAATCGCATACTTACTGATATTCGGAAGAAATGCGCTTTGGGCAGAATTCAGCGACAACTGCAAACGCTGGGCCTCAATTTTCTTCGAATAAACTCCCTCTAAGTTTCGGATTTTAATTTCTTTTAGCAGTTTGAGAGAATCCAAAATAGTCTCAAAATTTTCAATACTCAACTTGGCATTTTCGGTTCCCAAATATTTGGCTTTCCTTTGTAGTCCCAAATAAAGGATCAGCGCCAACCCTCCGAAAAGAATGGCCGTAATCAAAGCCACGTTTGGATCTACAACCATTAAAGTGGCGAACAGAACAAGTAGAAGAAAAGTGTCCGAGCAGAATGTGGATAAGTTTCCAAGTACACCAGTTAAGAGTGAATTTACTCCGTTTGTTACAGCGTAAAGTGCATCTTGGGCTCCAATTGATCTGATTTTTTCATAATTAGACCGTAAAAATGCGTCTGCAAGAGAGCTGGAAATTTGGGCAGCTCTTCGACCTAAAAAGTAAAGGGTGCGACGTGTTAGCAAAATAGACAATAGTGTTCTCGAGATTAGAACTAATCCGGCGATGAAACCCAGTATCACAACTTGAGTTTGAAAAACGAAACCATCTAGGTTCAAGTATGACAAAACTTTCTGAGTTAACATGTCGCTTGGTCTCGATTGAATTCCATTTACTGTTAAAGACCCGAGCAATCCAATCGCTACGATGCCTAGTATGTCGAGTACACTGAAAAGCATTTGACAAATAGTTAGAGCACCGTACTCTATTTTATCCCGACGAGTTAGGAGCTTCAGTAGATACTTGATGTAATTTATCTTTGCAGAGAATTTCACACGAATGAGGCTTATTTTTTTCATGAAATCTCCTTTACTCGATTAACGGTGCGATTGTAACATTTTATAAACCTCTTAAGCCCTTGTTTCAATCTTAGCAGGTGTGTTAAATGCTGATCCAGAGTTCTGCGCGATTATTTTAACAACTAATGAGTATGTCGTCCTCATATCCTATTGAAGCTTAAATCGATTTTGGTTAGTTGAAAATAATCGATCTAATTCTTTAGCTTCCATAGAGCCAGGACAGATCACTGCGGTTTGATCGGGCTTACGAGTTTCTCAAAACTTTCCAGCAAAAGAACGCTGGGATCATCTTTGTTTTCAAGACATTCTTCTCCTTGAAAATTAACTGTCTGATAAATGTGATTTAGATTTAAGAAAGTTTTATCGACACCGTTCCTAGAATTTTCATTAGGGTTTTCTATAACAGATCAAATTTTGCTTTCAGTTACTCCATATTCGCTTTAACACCGTTACGCATTGTAAAAATTATGAATCGATCAGTATTGTGAAGTTTATTCTGGAGCCTTTACTGATTCGTGGTCCGAGAGTGTAATATTTTGATTTATCCCAGATTTTTGTGATTTATATTTGCTCAGTTTCTCTATGGCCCTTCATCCAACTACAACCTTCTGATTACGCCCTACTTTAGTCCTATGGGTACATTGCTTTCATAATTACAGGCGCGGGCATTTATTTAAAGAATAGTCATTGGAACTGTTTTGAACTGGAGTTACTGGTAACCCAGTAATTTGTGTTATATAATGGGGCAAGATTCATTGAAATAGTTGATTTCCAAATCCGCGTTGCATTTGAATACAAAACATAAAAAAGTTCGGCAGAGAGGATTGAACAAATTGATTCCAATTCTGATTCCGAATGTACCATCTACGGAGCATATTTTGCCATATTTGCAAAGAATAGATTTGAATCGAATTTATTCGAATGGCGGCCCTCTGCACACCGAACTTGTTGCACGAATCGCAGATCATTTTGCAGTTGACACTGGAATGGTTGCCATTGTTGCAAATGCCACTCTGGCTTTGGAGGGCGCTGTACGCACTGCGCCTACATCCAATTCACTTTGGGAATGCCCTAGTTGGACTTTTACTGCGACGCCAGCTGCGGTTTTGGGTGCAGGCGCAGAGCTCACTTTTGTCGATGTTGATGACCAGTGGCGCATTGCTCCCGGTTATGTATCTGGAAACTTGGTGGATGTTTTACCATTTGGGAAAGGAGTCGATTTCGATCGCTTAGATTTAACGTCTTTGAATTGTCTAGTTGTAGATGCGGCCGCATCTTTTGATTCTCTTTCCGATTTTCAATTTCCCGAAATGCTTCCGACCGTAGTAATCATTAGTATGCATGCAACTAAGGTTTTCCCTGCGGGCGAGGGAGGGATAATACTTTCGAATAATTTTGAGTGGATTCAACGTTTACGCAAATGGTCGAATTTTGGAATGGGACCAGACAGAGTTTCTGACTTTATTGGGACGAATGCGAAATTGAGCGAGTATGGCTCTGCCGTTGGTTTGGCGACGTTAGATTCGTGGTCATCCATCCGAAGCGATTTTGAGAAGATTTCTTCTCAAATATTAGATTTGTCGAATCGTCTAGACTTGAATTGTTTCACTCCTCACGGAGCTTCAATTTCTTCATACTGGATACTTAGGGATCTCGACCCGTTATTTAAACAGGCAATTATTGAATCGTTCAAAGTTCTGGGTATTGCTACTCGCGATTGGTGGGAATCGGGATGCCACAGAATGCCCGCCTATGAAGGATCGCTGGCGGAAAAGAGTTCACTCAAGAATACTGAATACATTGCGGCCACATCTTTGGGGCTTCCTTTCTTCATCGGGATGTCGCAAGATCAGCTTAACGAAATAGAAATTGCTCTAATAAGGGCAAAGGACAACTATCTAAGTAATTGCAGTAAATAACTTTGCTGGTTAGCGTATCTTGGGTCAGAGACCAATTCGGTGATTTGTTGATCGGTTATCCACATGTTTCGCCAAGCGATCTCTGGTAATGAAGAAATTGCAACACCCTGCCTGGTCTCCAAAATTCTCACATACGTACCAGCATCAGCCAAATTCTCAAAAGTTCCAGTATCGAACCAAGCTGTTCCTCGAGGCAAAATGGATACAGATAACTCCCCTGAATTCAGATACGACTGATTAACCGACGTAATTTCCAATTCTCCCCGTGCACTTGGTTTGATCATTCTTGAAATCTCAAGAACGCGCTCATCGTAAAAATACAAACCTGGAATTGCGAGATTACTTTTTGAATTCAAAGGTTTTTCTGTAACTGAAAGAGGATTGCCGCGTGAATCAATTTCAACGACACCATACTCTTCTGGGTTTGGTACAGAATATCCAAATATCTGGGCGCCACGAATATTGCCTGTGTACTTCGAAAGTTCCCTGCCTAATCCATTTCCATGAAATATATTGTCGCCGAGCACTAAACTTACACTCTTATCGCGAATGAATCTCTCGCAAAGCCCAAAAACAGCGGCGATTCCGTTGGGTTCGGGCTGTGAAATGTAATGAAAGATTACTCCAAGCTCTTCTCCTGTTCCCAGAAGTTTTCGAAAGAGATCTTCATCTTGTGGAGTTGTCACTATGACAATCTCCCTGATGCCTGCCATCATTAGAGTGGAGATGGGGAACATAACCATTGGTTTGTTAAAAACTGGCAATAGTTGCTTAGAAAACGCCAAAGTTAAAGGGCGTAACCTAGATCCCGTTCCTCCTGCAAGTACAATTCCGACCATCCAATAATGCTACCTTAATAACCTAATTCGTTGGTTGGAGATTTGATGCGCTATTTAGTAACTGGTGGGGCTGGATTTATTGGCTCTGCATTTGTTCGAGGTTTGATTCAGGGTTCATTTCAGTCTGATTTTGCAAGAATTGTAATACTTGATTCGCTCACCTACTCAGGTAGCCTTGAAAACTTGGGGGGGAAGGTTCTCAACGACTCTAGAGTGGAATTTATAAAAGGTGATATTCGAGAAATTGAGACAGTAACAGATCTTGTAAAAAGTTCTGACGTTATCTTCAATTTTGCAGCCGAGAGTCATGTAGACAGATCCATAGCGGATCCAGAAATTTTCCTTTCCACAAATGTTGGTGGCACACTCAATTTGCTCAATGCAATGCGAGCTCATCCCGGAAAGCGGTTGGTGCAAATTTCTACAGATGAGGTTTACGGGTCAATATTGCAGGGCTCCTGGGATGAAACATTCCCGCTAAAGCCAAATTCTCCGTATTCGGCTTCCAAGGCTTCTGCCGACCTGCTGGTCTTAGCTTTTCACGCTACGTACAATTTAGATGTTGTGATTACCCGCTGTTGCAACAACTATGGTCCATTTCAGTATCCCGAAAAGTTAATTCCGCTTTTCATTAAAAAACTACTCAACGGAGAAAAGGTTCCAATCTACGGGGATGGCTCTCAAACGAGAGAGTGGATTCACGTAGACGATCACTGCAGGGGAATTCTTCTGGCAGCAAACAATGGAGATGCTGGCGAGATTTACAATCTTGGCACTAGTGATGAAATTCAAAATTTAGATCTTGCGAAGATTTTGATCAGTGAGTTAGGTGCTGAAGACTCTCAATTAGATTTTGTTTCCGACAGACCAGGACATGACCAGCGTTATTCCTTGAATACGAAAAAAAGTAAAGATGCACTTAGGTTTGAGGCGCAGATTGAATTTCGAGATGGACTTCGAGATACGATAAATTGGTACCGACATCACCTATCATCAAATTGTGGTTAGACCATACTGAGTGTATTTCTGAATTTCTATAGAATTAAACTGGTCCATTCAGGATTTCTTTTCAATGGACTCCGACTTCGTATTGCTCAACCGCAGAGAGTAGGCCTAAGCGGGTGCCTCCATTGCATTAACACCGACTGAGGAATTAATGCAATGTTTTCTTTTTATGAATACCTTAGGCTCTCTGAAAGTGCCGCCTGAGACCTTATTTATTCCACACTATAAGTTCCATAAAACTACAGTATTCGAAAACTAATTCTGCCACTCGGTATAAAAAATACCGCTCGCATTATCAAAAGATCTAGAAACACTCAGATGTCTGGAGTCCGTCACCATCCACTTTAGAATCTAAAACGTATCGTCAATGAGTCTGTCCAAGTTAAATCCAAAAGACGGGTTAGTTCGTTCGCCAAAAAAGTGTGAGCAGAGCCAACTGGATTTCGTGAAAAACATCTCGGATCTTTCCAATTTTCAGGATTCTTCCACAATTCAGTGAATTTTCACTCTTGGAATGATTTTAGTAAATACACAACTTTATTTCGTAGAGCATCAAAAATTACTTTCAGCCAAGATGTGAAAGTGAATGAGCGGCAATCAGCTCGCCAGCTGTGTTTCATTTGCTGAAGTTGATATCTATCTACAAAGAATGGTTCACTTCCCACCCAACTTTTTCTCAACTTTGTGAAGTAAGAATCGTTTGGATCTTTTGGTGCGTGGGTTCCATTCCATCCATTATCTAGATATCTTGAGCGATTCGGGGTTACCATATAACCCAGTTTTAAGAAATTTTCCATTGCGCTATCCAGTGGCGTAGCCCTAGCTTTATTCAATAGTTTTTTAGGGTTAAAGTGTCTCCAGGTTCTTTTGCTGATCGCGGCAGCTTGTCCGTGCAGCCCATAACTCAGTCTTGAATACCCTGCTAGGTTAGCTTGGTTCTCAACTTCAAAAGATCCCAAATTAACTCCGCGAAATAGAACGTTTTTCTGATGCACTTGGAACATCTCAGAAACAAAACTTATTGCATCTGCGCCCAACTCAATATCATCCTCAACTGCTAAGACCCAATCAGACTTTAAAATCTGAAAGCAGTACTCATAGCCAAGAATTCTATTTGTGTTGATATTTTCGAGTGGTGTCTCCCCAAGAGGAGTGAAGGAGATTAGTTTATGAATCTTTGATTCATATTCATCAATCACTTCCCTAACGGATTGGTTGCCGATTTGGTGAAAAACCACAAGCGGACAATTCATTCCGGTCTGATCTATGATTGAGGAAAGGCACTTTCGAAGCTCATTAGCGCGGTTAAATGCAACAACCAATACAGCACCCTGATTTTTAGGTATATTACTCATGTATGCTTCCTAACAATCAATTCAGAGGCGGTTGGGTGTTGTATGTTTACAAACAGTAGGCTTAGAGTACTGAATGTAAAGAAGAAAGTGATGATTTTTGGCACCGGCGGGCATGCCATTAGTGTCGCTTCTTTGGCTGAGCAGTGTGGTTTCTCTGTAAGCGGTTTCGTTTCCTTTGAGAAAACCCTTGGCGAAATCAACGGGAAGCAAATTCTTCCTATTCAATCATTCCCCTCTGGATCAAAGATTGCTGTTGTAATTGCAGTCGGAGATAACTTTCTTCGAGAGAGTCTGGCCGAAGAGTTAGTTTTGCTAGCTAAAAGTAAAAAGTTAGAGATGTCTTTCCCGAATTTGGTTCATCCAACCTGCCATATCGGTTCTCGTGCGAAGTTTGGTCAAGGTAATCAGCTTTTCCCAGGATCTAATCTTGGGGCGCAAAGTCGAATCGAAGATTTTGTAATACTGAATCATTTATCGTCACTGGACCATGAATCGTCTATGGAATCTTTTGCATCTCTAGCGCCTGGTGTAGTGACTGGGGGACGCGTAAGAATCGGAAGAAGGTCCGCCTTGCTCATTAATTCAGCTGTATCTAATGGCATAGCCATAGGTAATGATGTAGTTATAGCCGCAAACAGTTTCGTCAAGGAAGATGTAATGGATAATTCTCTTGTAGCTGGCTCTCCTGCCAGATTCATCAGACACCAAAGGGCTGGAGAGTCCTACCTATAGTCCTTTCAAACGTCTCTTGAACACTCTAAAATGAGATTATTGATGAATTTAAAGATTTTTTCTTGCTGCGCTTCATAACCTGCAAAGTTTCTTACAAATTGCATGTTCATTTTCTTTGTATACCCTAGTAGATCCCTATTCTTCTCAAAGTTACGAATAGCAGAAATGAAGTGATGGGTATGCTTTATCGGTCGAATTTCATACTTATCGGCGTTATAGAACTTTGCAACTTGATCAGGGTCTGTAGTGAGTAAAGCACAACCGTTTTTGACTGCCTCAAGTCCGAGTGGCCAACCATTAAATGCGTGCTTGGTGGATGTGTTCACATAAACATCGACATGATTTAAATAGAAACTCTCAAGGTCGGTAAATGCCATAGGTTTGTAACGCTTTATAAACCTGCTCTTAAGTCCGTTACCAACTGAGTAGAATTCAACCTTAGTTTTTGGATACAACAATTTGTAGATTGTGGCGATTCTACGATACTTTCTTGCCCCTTTCTCTTTAGCACTCCCCAAACTTGAAAAGCAGACTCCTATCGTGGTTTCGTTCAAGTCGCGCGGTGGATTTACGAACTCGTCTCTAAGGTACATCGGCGCGGTTAAACACAGTAAATTTGGGTTGCCCTTCCTTTCAACTTCGGAAGAAGTGAGCGGGTGGGTACTAATTACGCTAGCAGTTGGGCCAATTTGAACTGACTGTCCGGGAGAAAAACCCCCACCTGGGTAGAGATGAATTACTTGGCGTTTATCCGGAAAATTGAAAGCATTATTGAAGTCAAAATATGAGCCCAAGAAAATGTGGTAAATCAACTTAAAGGACTCCAAATTGAAATCCGTATCTTCCGTTATCAAGTAAGAATAGTTAGAGAGTGACCAATTGAATTCTTTTCCATCAATCCTTTCATTAAACTTATTCAAGTGGTTATACTCGGGATCAAATATTAGGATGTTGTACTTGGATGAAGAGAATATACGTGAGAATATTTCATGGTCAAAATCTAATGTCCAAGACCTTCCATGTTTCACCAATATGGAAGTCTGATACTCTTCCATAAATGAAATAATCTCTACGTTTCTCCATGTTGAGAATTTGTTTGGAAACATACCATCGGTGATTAGGATTTTCTCCTTTTCCATTTTCGCAGTCACCGAAATTTAGGTAGGAATCGGAGCAAGCGCGGGATTACTGGGGGAACGAAAAGTAGAATCAATTTTTCTACTAACTTGATAAATTTTAGTCTTTTTGTAAGAGCAGGGTTACTAAGTGTCAGCAGATTTTCTAGGTTTTTGCGGTTTCCACTCGTAACTATTTGCTGATAGCCTTTTATGGAATTATCTTGTTGGTAGTCCTCTCCATACGTTCCTTTTTCAAAACCAGTTTGGTAAACCAAATTACCTTTCTTTAGTATCTGTTTTGTTGACTCATAGAATCTCTCGTGCTCCGATTCTTTACATAAATAGATTTTTGCACCAGTGATAAGAAAGGGGGTGAAGTCCGAATTGTGAATGAATTTAAAGGTGGCTGAAGCTACTCCCGGAAAGCTCTCGTGCCAGATGTCATCAATTATCAATATCCCCTCCTTATCTAGGATTTTTGAAGATGAATCCAAGTCATTAAGGAGGGCAACTTCTGAATGTTCGCCATCGATGTGAACCATATCAAAAGTCACTTCAGGAGACTCCGCTAACAATTGATTTAAGGACGGATAAAGTTCAACATTTCTAAACTTACTAAGCACATTTTCTTCAAATTCTCGTTTGATTTCTTCGAGTTCAGGGTATGGGTCTATTCCAACTATCCTGTCGTCTACTTGATTAATGTAAAGTGATTGAATCCAGCCACCTCTCCAAACTCCAATTTCACAAATTTGAGGATTCTCACGGCTTATTTCCTTATAAAGTCCATAAGCTATGTAAGCGTCAACTACTGACAAAAATTCCGTTGCTTGAGACTTATTCCAATGAAACAGAGTTTCTTGCATCAAATCTCCCCCATTGATAAATCTAGTTTCCTTTTATTTTACTCCAAATTTGAGAGGATCTCATACCTCGTAGATTAAATTCTCCGGTGTCTTCCAAAATGTCACATTAAATTTGAAATAGACGCTATTTCTGAGAATGCTGCCTTTGGTCACAATTCTACGAGCTTGATAAGTTAGTCTTAATCTGTGCCATCAACGAAAAAGGTCCTGTTTGTCTTCGGTACACGACCAGAAGCCATCAAACTAGCTCCTTTAATCAAGCAGTTTGAATCTAGGCCAGAACTGTTTGAGACAATTGTTTGTGTCACTGCTCAGCATCGGCAAATGCTAGATGAAGTACTAGAAGTCTTTTCAATAGTTCCCGATTATGATTTGAATGTCATGCGAGAAAATCAAAATCTTGCAGATGTATTTTGTCGAGTGCTGCAATCCATGTTGGCCGTTATTGATAAGGCAAAGCCTGACTATGTCGTAGTTCATGGTGACACTTCTACTTGTTTCGCTGCTGCGCTAGCAGCCTTTTACACCAAGACTAAGGTTTTCCACATTGAGGCGGGCCTTAGAACGCTCGATCTTCTTTCGCCCTTTCCCGAAGAAATGAACCGTCAAATGGTTGGTCGAATCGCAAGTTATCACTTTTCGCCTACCGACCAGAATAAGCAAAACCTGCTGCGAGAAGGAGTGTCGGAAAAACAGATCTTGGTAACCGGAAACACCATAGTCGATTCGTTGGAGCATATTAATTCTTGGCTAGACGAATCGGATTCTGATCTATCTGCTCAAATCCAATCAAAACTTAAATCTATTTTAAGTTTTGATTGGAGAACGGAAAAATTTGTTCTTATCACCGCTCACAGGCGCGAGAATTTTGGACAGCCATTGGCCAATATCTTTGACTCCATCAAAATTCTCGCTTCAGAGTATCCAGGCCATAAATTTGTTCTACCACTTCACCCAAATCCTAACGTGCAAGAACAAGCGTTGAAATCTCTTTCAAATATCAAGAATGTCGATCTCATTCCTGCGTTAGATTATTTGAGTTTTACGGAATTGTTAAGGCATTGCCACTTCGTGATGACCGATAGTGGCGGAGTCCAAGAGGAGGCTCCTAGTTTTGGAAAAAGACTGCTTCTGCTTAGAAATAACACTGAGAGGCCTGAAGGGTTGGTGGGCGGCCAGGCCTACATGGTTGGTTCAGATAAAGATGAGATTCTACGCAAAGGTCGTGAGCTGATTGAAACGAATCAGTTTGATTTTATAGCCCTTGTTGCGTCCAATCCTTTTGGCGACGGTCAGGCATCGAAGCGAATTGTCGAATTTGTTATCAACCTGGATTTAGTTGGCGAAGAAGACCTCAATTAACGTGTATGACCAGTAAACTTCGCTAAATGCTTGATTTAGGAATGGTATGAATTCGACGGCAGTCATAAGCTTATGCAATTCCTCACATATTGATGTTTGGAAGTTAACTTCAGAATTACTACCGAGACATATCAAGGCTAATAGCTATCGTGTCTATGTTCCTGTTGAAGAAATTGATTTGTTTCGGAAGGTGTCACCTTCTGTATTTGAGGTTCTCCCACAAAATGATTTTGGTAAGGAATATTTTGAATCTCTCAGACAATCCTGCTCGCTCGCCAATAATGTTGGACGCTTTGGTTGGTACCTGCAACAATTTCTAAAGATCGAAATCCTTCTCGCTTCGCCAGAAGAGCTCTTAGTTATTTGGGATTCTGATTGCGTACCATTAAAACCAATCACAACATTCGATAGCACTGGGCAGCCAATCTATATGCTTGCCTCAAACGAATACAACGAAACCTATTTCGAAAATATAGAACGTTTGCTGGCTGGTCTGAAGCGAATTCAAGATTTCAGCTTTGTAATCCCATCTTTCCCCGTCAAGAAACTGTGGGTCCAAGAACTAATTGGGGAGTTGAGCGAGAGAAACCGTGGAGATGCTTGGTGGAAAGCCATTATTGATTCTACAGATTTTAGTCTTCGTAGCGGCTTTAGTGAAACCGAGACTATTGGCACTTGGGTGGCAAACAAGTATCCGGGGCAGTGGTCGACCTATCCTGGGAAGTGGGAACGTCGAGGACAAAAGGAATTTGGCTACGCAAGAAATTTCTCTGTTGAAAAGTTGCTTCGTCGTACAAGGAAGCACTCTTTAGATATTGTTTCGTTTGAGAATTGGGATGTTAGAGGGTTTAAACTCGTTTACAAGAGATTAAAAGAAATGTTCACAGGGTGTTAAATGTCTATTCTTCGTTCCGTTTGCCCAAAACTTGGTGACTGTGTCAATGATTGCATCTAAACCAAAAATTGTTTTTGTATATTTAGGGAGAGATTTCCCTGATTATGCGAAAGCATCGCTTGAATTGTTTGGAATTACAAATGACTTAGAAGTCGTTCTTTTAGCCAATCAGAGTGTAAGACAGCAAGTTCTTAACCCGAATATAGAATTCATCCCTGTTGAAGAATTTTATGATCCTTCAACTTTCGATCAAATTCGCAGAATAAGTCTGAACAGCTCAACTTTTAGAGACGGATTTTGGTTAAAAACTTTAGAACGTTTTTTCGTTCTTGAACAATTCATGATCGCTTTTTCCGAAAAGAATATTCTTCACGCGGAACTTGATCAGTTACTTTTTCGTGTAGATCATTTATCAAAAAATTTGATTGCTTCAAATTTCTCAGGGATGATGCTCCCATTTCATTCACCGGGGATCGCCGTGGCATCGGTAGTCTTTGTTAGTGACTTCGGTGTCCTAACGGATTTTGTGAACCACTCGGTCAAACAAACATCATTTGACAATGAAATGGCCTTACTGGCTAATTGGGCAAAAGAGTCGCCTTCCGCAGTTTATGCTGCGCCCACGTTATCGTCTCTCAAGCATTCTATTGATTATGAACCAAGGATTGGCTTGCCACTGGTTGAGGTTTCAACGACGCAAGGATATCTGGATGCTGCACAGGTTGGACAGTGGGTGGGAGGCATCGATCCCAGAAATGTCCCGCTTCGATCTTGTCCCATGAGCAAGTTCGTCGACCCCCCTCGTGAACTCCTTTTGGAAAAATCTGATTTGTCGAACTTTGTTTTTAAGTTTGATTCAGATGAAGGATTCTTAACTATTGATAGCAAGCGATCCATGCCAAGTAGACTTTATAATCTACATCTCCATTCAAAAATTCATCGGTTACTTTTAACTGATGCGCTTTCATTCAAGCGTTTTTTTGATATCTCGAATCAGGAACTCCCTTATCGCTTCCCTGGGACTAGGCACACACAAATAGCAACTTGGATTGTAGAAATGTGGCATCTTTTTTCAGCACATCCAATTAAGTCTTTAACTTCATTTCTCCGCAGGATTTTTCGCTAAAGGAACCTCGATTTAATCGCTCAGTTACTTAAATATTCTGAGCCGCCGTCGGGATTTGAACTCGGGACCTACGCTTCACGACTGCGTTGCTCTAACCCTGACCAAAAAAGATTGGGAATTAATCAAGTACGACAGAACCATTGGGAGTGCTTAAGTGCACTGCAACGATTCCGTTATCACCATCATTTGCAGATGGATCTACCCAATCGATGGTGACCTTATCTAGTGCTCCAAGGATCTCGGACTTAAACCAAGAATCTGCAAGCTGATCTTTATCTGCAATAACAATCTTTTCAATCTTTGAAACTGCATTGCCATCCTTTGATGGATGATCTTCTGTGAGCCACTGAATAAAGAATGGAAGTTCGCGTGAATCTGTAATCTCTTTAACGCCGATCTGCTTCCACTTAAGGTCAGATCCATCTGGGCGTGTGCGGTGACCATCGACTGCATCGCGACCAAACTTTGTTTCTATTGGAGCAATATCTTCAGTGCTAAAGACCCAAGTGAGCCATCCGCCGCCTTCTTGCGCCTTCTGTGAAACTGCCTTGCCCCATGGTGTGGCTTCAGTTGCTGGGTGATCAAGTGGGCAGACAACTTCGATGTATTGACCGCCTGCAAGAGGTGCTGTGAAGTTACGTGTTCCAAAGCGTGGGTGAATTCCTCCGTCGACAAATGTGCTGCCGATTCGTGAACCTAAGCGCTGAACTGTGTCAGCTAGTTGATCGTGGGAAGTCACATAAGAAATATGGTCTAAACGCATGGAGTAATTTTGCACCATCGGCGGGGGTGCTTCTTACCAAATTAAGGGGGTTGGCTAATCCTTTTTGATGTGAATCACGCTGAAAAGGTTCAAGTACCAGCTTTTAATCAGGAATGGGTAGTACTTAACCGCCATCTTCCCGTCACCGAAAATATAGCGACAGAGGGTAATGACGCGGTCGGCTGAAGTCTTGTGGTCGCGGGCAATGAAGAGGTCATATCCGTCATAACCCATCTTTTTTGCTTTGGGTTTGGTGATGAACTTTCGGAACAGTTTGAGTGCCAGGCCAGGTTCGCAGGGAACATAGATCGTTAGCGTGCCGCCTGGCTTAAGGACGCGCTCCCATTCACGGAGGGCTTTCTCTGGATCTTCAAGGTGTACCAAGAGACAGGTAGCAATAAGCCGATCAAAGGTGGCATCAGGAAAACTAAGTTGTTGGGCATCACCTTGCTGTATCTGAAGATTTGGTATTCCAAATCCGCTAATGAGTTGAAGGCGATCGCCGTCGAGATCGTATGCCACATATTTATCGAAATCAGCTGTGACAAATTGAATGTGTTCGCCTTCGCCAACTCCAAGTTCAAGAATTGACTTACCTTTATTACTCTTGAAATTTCGCTCCATCAACCAGTGTGGGTATTTCCAGAGCAGGCTTAGAAGTCCTGTGGAATCAAGGCCGATCATTTTTCGATAGAAATGTTGGTAATAGTGTTCAACACTTCCATCTTTTGAGCTATCGAAATTCACTTAATCCCATTTCAATTGAAGTTACGGAAAAGATTCTACGCGCTGATCCCTGCAAGATCACAGGAAAGATTGGCGCTCGGCAAGGTGCCTTCGAGAAGGAATGCATCGACGGCGTCATCAACGCAGGCAGATCCGCGGCCATGGCCAGTGTGGCCATCGGCATCAAGTGAGATCAGGCGAGAGCCAGTGAAGATCTTTGCGAGGCTGACAGACCACGTGTATGGCGTAGCGGGATCGCGGATTGTGCCGATGACGATGATGGGTGCGGTTTTGATTGTTGTTAATGAGTTTGGTGCGCGTTGAGTCTTTGGCTGTGGGAAGAACTGACAGTGCACCCCAGAGAATGCGATGTAGGGACCGAAGATTGGTGCTTTGGTTGCAAACTCTTGTACATCGGCTTTGTATTGATCAAGGGTGCGACGATCTTTCCAATCGAGGCAATCGATGACTGCGCCAGAATCAAAGTCATTTGATCTAAATGTGCCATCGGGGTTACGGCCTGAGTATTCGTCGGCTAACTGTAAGAAGGTGTCACCGTAATTCTGTGCGCTTTCGGTAAATGCTTGGCGCAACTTTGGCCAGCCATCGACATCGTCATATAACGATGAGGCCATTCCGATAAGGATCAGAGATTCGGTGATCATGCGATCATCACCATCTGTTGGGTTTTCTTGTGGCAGTGGCGTAGTTGCTGCTGCTTGTAGCGTTGCGATGATCGTTGCTTGTGCTTCTGCAGGTGTGCCAGTAAATGGGCAATCAGATTGTGTGGCGCAATCTTTTACAAATGCTGCCAGCGCTTTATCAAAACCGATTGCTTGGGCAAGGTTCTGTTCTTTCATCGGAATGTTGGGGTCGACTGCGCCGTCGAGAACAAAGCGACCGACGTTAGCTGGGAAAATATTGGCATATAAAGTGCCGAGATATGTTCCGTAGGATTTTCCTACATAGTTCATCTTCTTTTCACCGAGGGCAGCGCGCAAGATATCCATATCGCGAGCAGTCTCGTGGGTGGTGAAGTGCTCGAGATATTCAGTGTTCTCTGCGCACTTTTTAGCAAAAGCTTCAGACTCTTCAAGTGTGGATGTGATTTCATCTTCGTTATCGGGTTTGGAATCAGAGGCCAGGTTTTTATCGAGCTCTTCTGGGGTGAAGCAGAAGATGGGTTCGCTCAGGGCGACTCCGCGTGGATCAAAGCCAACGACATCGTAAACATCGGTGATATCGGGAGAGAAGATGTAGTCAGCGTTATAGGCGTAATCAACGCCTGATCCGCCAGGGCCACCGGGGTTTACAACGATTGCGCCTAAGCGATTATCTGGGTCTTTAGCTGGTGCGCGTAAGACCGAGATGCGAAATGTTCCGACAGATAGATCCTCGTAATCGATAGGTACGCGAAGTTCGGTGCAATCGAAGTAGTCATAACAAGAAGACCAATCGAGTTTCTGTTGCTCGTATTCAGAGAGTGCTGAGAAAGATTCCTCGGCGAAAGGTAGCTTGGTTGATGAGCAGCCTGTAAGTATCAAGGTCATTGCTAGAGCGAATGAAGTAATGCGAGCGCGCATCAGTTTGCGATCTGGCACATCAGTGCCTCGCAGGTAAGAAGTGGTGCAGCGTTATGGCTCAAATGTGTACGTGCTTTCATGATCGCGTTGACTTTCCTCACCGTTGAATGCGGAGTTGTTTTATGCGCGTAGGCGGTGATCTCATCCGTCATATCTGTATTGATCAACGAATCGGCGGCACCGGCTTGGACCATCATGACATCGCGGAAGAATGTGGCGATATCCAGCAGAGCGCCATCGAGAGAATCGCGCACCATGCGGGTGGCGCGGGACTTCTGCTCTTTCTCTAACTCTTTAACTGCCTTGGCACCACCTGTTGCCATGCCACGACCTGTTGCACCTTTGCCGTATGCCTCTTGCAGAGCTGCAATCTCTTTCTCATCGCGCGCCTCTGATTGAGCGTTTGCTTGGGCGGTAGCTAGATCGACCAAGGTTTGTGCGGCTTTAAAGGCATCTGCGATGGTGGCAAGTTGTAGTGGGAGGTTAAGGATCGTTGAACGATTGCTGCGGACATCGACGTTTGTGGCGATATAGCGAGCGCGACCGATATGGCCTTGGCTGACGCGAGCTGCGAAATCTGCCATAGCAGGTGCGATTGAATCTTTGCGTTGTAAATAGCCACTTACTGCCGCCGTTGTTGGTGTGCGCAGTTGAATGTGGCGACAACGTGATCGGATTGTGGGCAAGAGGTCGTGAAGAGTTGGCGCGCATAACAACCAGACGGTGCGAGTGCCAGGTTCTTCAATTGCTTTCAATAGCGCATTTGCGGCAGATTCTGTAAGTCGGTCGGCATCTTCCATCACAACAACGCGCCATCCACCCATTGATGGTGTCCATGATGTGCGCATCAATAGCTCGCGGACATCTTCGATCTTGATCGACAAACCTTCAGTAGAAATAATCTCAACATCTGGGTGGGCACTCGACTTTGCGCTACGACATTCATTGCATGTGCCGCATCCACCTTGTGGGCAGATCAGCGCTTGGGCAAATGCGATGGCGGCGGATGAGCGACCAGAACCTGGGGGACCGGTGAAGATCCAGGCGTGTGTCATCTCTTGTGTCTGCTCGCCATTTGCAGCTGCGATCGCTGCGCCTTGCAGGATTGCAACAGCCGGTTCTTGTCCGACTAAATCATCAAAGACGGTGGCCACTACTTAGCCTTCTTATCTTTCTTTACTTTGCCGGCGCGCACAGGTTTCTTTGGGTGTGGAACTTTCTTTACTCCGGTGGCGACGGCACTTGCTGCAAAGCGAATTGGTTTAAGGAAACGATTGCCCTGATCTTCTTTGGCATTGCGAATCAATGTGGGGATCAGTGCAACGCGCTCGATAATCTTTTCGTGAATCTCATCAATAGTTTTGGTGCCATCGACAACGAGGTAACGCTCTGGATCTTGGGCGGCTAGCTGTAAGAACTCTTGACGCACGCGCACATGGAAATCATCTGGCTCTGCTTCTAGGCGATCGCGTGATTTAAGGCGTGAGAGACCTACTTCTGCGGGTTGGTCGATCAAAATTGTCAGCGTAGGAAAGAGAGATTCAGTAGCCCAACGTGAAATACGTGCAACTTCGGCGGGCTCAAGGACGCGGCCTGCACCTTGGTAGGCAATGGAAGAATCAAAATAGCGATCAGTAATGACAACATCACCGCGATCTAGCGCAGGGCGAATGGTTGAGAAGACGTGGTGCGCGCGATCTGCGGCATATAAAAGTGCTTCAGCGCGTGGGCTGATGACACCGGTTTCGTGTCCTAGCAAGATTGAGCGAAGGCCTTGTCCTAAATCTGTACCGCCTGGTTCGCGCGAAAGTACAACGGTCTCACCTTCTTGTTCGAGCCACTCTTTAAGTAAATGTGATTGTGTTGATTTGCCGGTTCCTTCGCCACCTTCAAATGCGATGAAGACACCTTTGACTGGCTCGCCTGTGATTGATCCGAGTTCGCCTTTAAAGGCATTGACGATATCTGACCATAACGAAACAGTGGGGCGATCTTTCATCTGGCGATAGGAGAGCCAACCAATCAAGGCAGCGATTGCACCAGCGATGAGGAATGTGGCTTGCGATCCGTTAAAGACGTACTCAGTGGTGGCGATAGTCATGGTGTGAACGCCGAAGGTTGCAGCGATCAGCGGCGCGATAGCAAGGACTGCAACCAAGGTAATGCGGATCAGTGATTGCACGAATGCAAATGTGCGCCCGCGGACCTCATCTTTAACTTCCATGCCAAGCATCGTGAAGCCGGTAACCCAGGTGATGCCAGAGAAGGCGCCCAAAATAATGGTGATAAAGATTGAGACGGTGAAGTTTGTGATCAGTGAGAGGAAGATAAGAAAGAAACCAGATGTTGCAAGGGATGCACCGAATAAACGGCGGCGTGAGAATTGTGCGAAGACTTTAGGGCCAGCTGCAATTCCTAGGGCTAACCCTGTGAAAACAGCGCCAAATAGGACTCCGTAGGCGGCATCTCCGCCACCGAGATCGCCCACAAATGTTCGCGCTAATCCAATGACGGCGCCAGCTGCAGAGAATGCACCGACCATTCCGATGATTAGGCCACGGATAACTTTTGACTCACTCACTGTGCGCCAGCCATGAACGAGTGCGGCGATGATTGATTCTTCTGCCTGCTTATCGCCCTTGGTATTACTTGGAATCTCTTTAAGTCGGTAGACGGTGATCGCTGCAAAAAGGAAGCTGACTGCGTTGATGTAGAGCGCGATATCTACAGAGTTACCTTTAAATGCTGGGAAGGCAACTGTGATTGCAGATGAGAGCAGTGAAAGGATTGTAAATAGAATCGCTGCAACGGGTGCGGTTCCGTAGGCGGCTAGAAGTGAGACTTGATTAGCGTTCTCTAACTTTTCGCGTGGCACAAGATTTGGAACTGTTGCCTCTTTTGCAGGTGACCAGAAGAGTGTTAGACATTCCACCAAGATCATCGCCGCGTATAACCAGAAATATGTGCCGACAATTGGGATCGAAATGTAAAGCGCTGCGCGCAAGATATCGACGGTGACCATCAGGCGACGGCGATCAAAGCGATCTGCCAGGACACCTGCGAGTGGGCCAAGGAAAACAGCCGGCAATAAACGTGCGATGAAGACACCGGCGATTGCAAAGTTGGCAGTTGAATACGAACCGCCAGAGAGTTGCTGCGCTAGCGCTGTTGTTGCAAGGAGACCGAGCCAATCACCGAGGGATGAGAAGACCATCGAGTTCCAAAGTTTGCGAAATGGCTTAATTGAAAGAACGCTACGCGTGACATCCTGCGCCGGTGCGGCGGGACGTGGGAGCGATGCGGTCATGGGGTTAAGTCTATCGGGGCTTATCTTGCAGGCTTAAGGGGCCTAAAAGAGGCTCTCTATGCTGGCTTTCAGGCTGTATTGCGATGTGAAGCCCATTGCAGACTTTGCTAATGAAACATCGGCACATAAAAAGGCGGGATCTCCTGCGCGACGATCAGCATCAATCGGTGTGACATCGCTGCGACCCATACCATCAATAACAAATTTCACAATCTCGCGCACTGATGCACCGTTGCCGGTTCCGATATTCATTGTGGCTGGCAGTGCTTGTGTGGCATCTGCTGCTGCTAAATGTGCGGCTGCGATATCGCGAACGTCAACATAGTCGCGTACACAGGTGCCATCTGTTGTTGGGTAATCATGGCCATAGATCACAGGCGCTTGGCCGGCCTTGATTTTGTTGATGACGATAGGGACAAGGTTTTCTACAGAGTTATCAAGCAAGGCTTTATTAGAGCTACCGACAACGTTAAAGAAACGCAGTGATGATCCGTGGTTTCCTGGGATTGAAATGAAATCAGTGACTTTACCTTCGGCTAATAACTTTGAAGAACCGTATGGTGAAATCGGTGCAGTGGGTCCATCTTCGCGACATGGATCCATCGAATCTGGGCTGCCGT
>Ga0315903_10002504_pt1 | contig 26842 bp, 29 predicted proteins | sample LakEriMetagenome_7_FD_203524 | JGI IMG/M metagenome (GOLD analysis project Ga0315903, IMG submission 203524) | Freshwater fungal communities from buoy surface, Lake Erie, Ohio, United States - Buoy 2 MA119 | ecosystem: Environmental > Aquatic > Freshwater > Lake | place: USA: Lake Erie, Ohio... | reverse complement strand
AAGTACGGCGTCGACCTCACCGAGAGGGCCCGGGCGGGACGCATCGACCCCGTCATCGGACGCGACGAGGAGATCCGCCGGGTCATCCAGGTGCTGTCGCGCCGCACGAAGAACAATCCCGTCCTCATCGGCGAGCCCGGCGTCGGCAAGACCGCCATCGTCGAGGGACTCGCGCGCCGCATCGCGGACGGCGACGTGCCCGAGGGCCTGCGGGACCGGCGGCTCATCGCTCTCGACATCGGGGCGATGCTCGCCGGCGCCAAGTACAGGGGCGAGTTCGAGGAACGGCTCAAGGCCGTGCTCAAGGAGATCGTCGACGCCCAGGGTGAGGTCATCACCTTCGTCGACGAGATGCACACGCTCGTCGGGGCCGGGGCATCCGAGGGCGCGATCGACGCGGGGAACATGATCAAGCCCATGCTCGCGCGCGGCGAACTGCGCATGATCGGCGCGACGACCCTCGACGAGTTCCGCAAGTACGTGGAGAAGGACCCGGCACTGGAGCGGCGGTTCCAGCAGGTGTTCGTCGGCGAACCGACGGTGGCCGACACCATCGCCATCCTGCGCGGCCTCAAGGAGCGCTACGAGGTGCACCACGGCGTGCGCATCCAGGATTCGGCGCTCGTGAGCGCGGCCGTGCTCTCGAACAGGTACCTCACGAACCGGTTCCTCCCGGACAAGGCCATCGACCTCGTCGACGAGGCGGCCAGCAGACTGCGCATCGAGATCGACTCCCTGCCGACGGAGATCGACGTGGTCGAGCGTCGCATCCTGCAGCTGGAGATCGAGAGGGTGGCGCTCGAGAAGGAGACCGATGCCGCGTCGCGCGACCGCCTCGCGGCCCTCGAGGAGGAGCTCGCGGCCCTGCGCGACCAGAGCTCGGGCATGAAGTCCCACTGGGAGGCCGAGCGCGAGGCGATCGCGGCCATCCGCACCCTCAAGGAGGAACTCGAGCAACTGCGCTCCGTGCTCGAGCGCGAGACCGACCTCGAGAAGGCGGCCGAGATCCGCTACGGGCGCATCCCGGAGATCGAACGGCGCATCGGGACGGCGGGTGCCCACCTCGACGAACTGCAGCGCGACGTGCGGATGCTCAAGGAGGAGGTCGACGCGGAGGACATCGCCGAGGTCGTCTCCAAGTGGACGGGCGTGCCGGTGAGCCGCCTCATGGAGAGCGAGATGAACAAGCTCGTGCACCTGGAGCAGCTGCTGCACGGCCGGGTCGTGGGCCAGGACGACGCCGTGTCCGCGGTGGCCAACGCCATCCGTCGCTCGCGGGCGGGGCTGTCCGACCCGGACCGGCCCATCGGTTCGTTCATGTTCCTCGGCCCCACGGGCGTGGGGAAGACCGAACTCGCGCGGGCGCTCGCGGAGTTCCTCTTCGACGACGACAAGGCGATGGTGCGCATCGACATGGGTGAGTACATGGAGAAGTTCTCCGTCACCCGGCTCATCGGGGCCCCTCCCGGGTACGTGGGATACGACCAGGGCGGCCAGCTCACCGAGGCGGTGCGGCGCCGGCCGTACAGCGTCGTGCTGCTCGACGAGATCGAGAAGGCGCACCCCGACGTGTTCAACGTGCTGCTGCAGCTGCTCGACGACGGTCGGCTCACCGACGGCCAGGGACGCACGGTCGACTTCACGAATGTTGTCCTCATCATGACGAGCAACCTGCCGGGCGACCCGACGGAGTTCTTCCGTCCCGAGTTCGTCAATCGAGTCGACGACATCATCCGGTTCCGCTCGCTCACGCCCGAGGACCTCGTGGCGATCGTGGACATCCAACTGGCCTCGCTCATCGAGCGGACCGCCGACCGGCGCATCCTGCTGCAGGTGACGCCGGCGGCGCGCGTGTGGCTCGCCGAGCGGGGATTCGACCCGGTCTTCGGGGCGCGTCCGCTGAAACGACTCATCCAACGGGAGATCGCCGACCGGGCGGCACTGCTCATCCTCGAGGGCCGCGTCGGCGAGGGCGGTGCCGTGCGGGTGGACGCGGTCGGCGGCGAACTGACCGTCGAGGCGGCCGAGGTCCCGGTCGTCTGACCGGGGTCAGTCCGGGAAGCGGCGCCGGATCGCCGCGCCGTGCCCCGGGAAGCCCTCGTGGTCGGCGAGGGCGAGGATGCTCGGCGCCATGCGCGACAGGGCGCCGGCGTCGGCGCGGGCCACCGCGGTGCGCTTGAGGAACGCCTCCACGGTGATGCCCGAGGACACGTGGGCGAATCCGCTCGTGGGCAGCGAGGCGGGGCACCCCACGACGAAGTTCGCCGCGCTGAACGGCGTGTCCTGGCCCACGAGGATCTCGCCGGCGTTGACGATGCCCGCGACCACCGCGTCGCGGACGGCGTCGGCGACGGCGACCTGGAGATGCTCGGGGGCGAAGGCGTTGGCCACCTCGACGGCCTCGTCCATGGAGTCGACGAGCACCGCTCCGCCGTTCGTCCCGAGCGAGGCGCGCACGGCGTCGGCGCGCACGGTCGGCAGGTCGGCCACCTGGCGTCGCAGCTCCTCCTCGACGGCGACGACGAGCCCCGACGAGTCGGTGACGAGCACGACGGTGGAATCCGTGCCGTGCTCGGCCTCGATGACCAGGTCCGAGGCCAGGCGCACGACGTCGGCGGAGGCGTCGGCGATGACGAGGCTCTCGGTGGGGCCGAGGAGCATCATCGTGGCGAGGCCGTGGCGTTGCATCTCCACCTGGGCGATCGTCACCGCGGGACTGCCGGGACCGACCACCTTGCGTACGCGCGGGATGGTCCGCGTGCCGAACCCGAGTGCGGCGATGCCGGCGGGGCCGTTCACGCGGAACACCTCGTCGATACCGAGCTTGCGACAGACGACGAGCACGGCGGGGTCGACCTCGCCCGTGCCGCCGGGCACCGGAGGCACGACGAGCGCGAGGCGGGGAACGCCCGCCGTCACCGCGGGCACGCCGAGTTGGTAGGCAACGGACGGGTAGCTGGCCTTGCCGCTCGGCACGAAGAGGCCCGCGCTCGAGATGGGTCCGACCTTCTCGCCCACGACGAGGCCGTCCTCCATCTCCATCGACCAGTCCGAGGCCCGGCGCAGCAGGTTCTCGTTGAACAGGCGCAGCCGACCGACGGCCTCGTCGATGGCGGCGTCGAGGGCGGGGTCGATGCGGGCGGAGGCGATCTCGTCGGCGGTCACGCGGAGACGATCCGGGGTCAGCTCGATGCCGTCGTGGCGGGCGAGGGCCTCGCACACGGCATCGTCGCCGCGCACCCGCACGTCCTCGATGAGGTCGCCGATCGAGGCCCGCAGGGTCGGGTCGAAGATGTCCGCGAGACCCCGCTCGCACAGGCGCGTCCGCGCTCCGGCATCCATCCCGGACCAGGTCATCGTGCGCAGGACCGCTTCCACGCCCCGAAACTATCCGCGGTGCCGCTCGCATCGAACGGGGAACCTGCCCGGAGCAGATAGGGTTTCGTCACGTTCCGAAGGGGGAGCGTTCATGGCCGTCACAGTCGTCGTAGGGACCCAATGGGGTGACGAGGGCAAGGCCAAGGTCATCGACCTGCTCGCCGCCTCGCACGGGATCGTCGCGCGCTACCAGGGCGGGCACAACGCCGGCCACACGGTCGTCGTCGGCACGGAGCGCTACGCCCTGCAGCTCATCCCGAGCGGCGTCCTGTACCCCTCGGTGGTCCCGGTCATCGGCAACGGCGTCGTGGTGGACATGCCCACCCTCTTCGCCGAGATCGACTCCCTCGAGACCCGGGGGGTGTCGTGCGCCGCATTGCGCGTGTCGAGCCTCGCCCACCTCATCTTCCCGTGGCACCAGGCCATCGACGCCGCGCTCGAATCGGCCCGCGGGGACGACCGCATCGGGACCACCCTCAAGGGGATCGGTCCGGCCTACGTCGACAAGGTCCGCCGGTCGGGGGTGAGGGTCGGTGAGGTGCTCGACGAAGCGTCGTTCGCCCGCATCGTGCGCGGGCGCGCCGAGGCCGCACTGCGCGAGGTGGAGCAGCTCGGTGGGACCCCGTTCGACCTCGATGCGACGGTCGAGCAGCAGTGCGCCCTCGCACGTCGTCTCGCCCCGCACGTGGCCGACACGGTCACCCTGCTCCACGATGCGCGCGAGGTGGGCACGGACATCCTCCTCGAGGGCGCCCAGGCGACGTTCCTCGACGTGGACCACGGCACCTATCCGTTCGTCACCTCCTCGAATCCCACGGCGGGGGGCGCCTCGGTGGGCAGCGGGCTGGGGCCGCGCCACATCGATGCGGTGGTGGGCATCGCCAAGGCCTACACGACGCGCGTCGGGATGGGACCGTTCCCCTCCGAACTGCACGGCGAACTGGGCGATGCGCTCGTGGACATCGGCCGCGAGTTCGGCACCGTCACCGGCCGCCGACGCCGCACCGGATGGCTCGACACCGTCATGCTGCGCCACGCCGCGCGGGTGAACTCGCTCACCTCGATCGCCCTCACCAAGCTCGACGTGCTCGACGGATTCGACGAGGTGAAGGTGTGCACCGGTTACTCGATCGACGGGACCGTCGTGCGCGACCATCCGCCGCGGGTGGCCGACCTCGAGCGCGCGGTCCCCGTGTACGAGACGCTCCCGGGATGGCGCACCTCCACCGCCGGATGCTCCGACTGGGGGGCGTTGCCCGAGTCTGCGCGGCGGTTGGTGGGGATCGTGGAGCGCGAGACCGGCGTGCCGGTGACGATGATCGGCACCGGACCGGCGCGGGATGCCATGGTGGTGCGCCGATGATCCCCCGTTATTCCACGCCCGAGACCGACGCCCTCTTCTCCGACGAGGGACGCATGGCGCGGTGGATCGAGATCGAGATGTCCGTGGTCGAGGCCATGGAGGCGGCCGGCGCGGTGCCGGCCGGCACGGCGGCCTCCTGTCGAGCCGCTGCACCCGTGGCCGACGCGGCGTTCGTCGCCCGCGTCGAGGAGCGCGAGCGCACCACGCGCCACGACGTGGCCGCCTTCGTCGACGTCCTGCAGCAGTCGGTCGGCATGCCGGCCGGTGCCTGGCTTCATCACGGGCTCACCAGCACGGACGTGGTCGACACCGGTCTGTGCTGGGCATTGCGTGACGCCGCCGATCTCGTCATCACGGCGGTCGACGAACTGGTGTCCGTCGTCCTCGTTCTCGCCGAGCGTCACCGTGCCACCGCGATGATGGGACGCACGCACGGCATCCATGCCGAGCCCACCACCTTCGGGGCCAAGGCGGCGCTCTGGGGTCTGCAGTTGTTGCGCGACCGCGAGCGCCTCGAGCGCGCCCGGGCGGCCATCGCGGTGTGCAAGCTCTCCGGGGCCGTGGGCACCTATTCGAACATCGACCCCGGGGTGGAAGCGGCGGTGGCGACCCGGCTGGGTCTCGTCGCGGTGCCGGCCACCCAGGTGGTGGCCCGGGACCGTCACGCGGAGTACCTGTGGGCGTGCGCCTCGCTCGGCACGACCCTCGAGACAATCGCGGTGGAACTGCGCCATCTGCAGCGCACCGAGGTGAACGAGGTGCGCGAGGGGTTCACGGCGGGCCAGAAGGGTTCGAGCGCGATGCCCCACAAGCGCAATCCCATCTCGGCCGAGACGGTGTCGGGACTCTCGCGGGTGCTGCGCGCCAACGCCCAGGTGGGGCTCCAGGACGTGCCTCTCTGGCACGAGAGGGACATCTCGCATTCGTCGGCGGAGCGCATCGTGCTCCCCGATTCGAGCGCACTCGCCCTGTACGCGACGCGTCGCATGCGGGGGATCCTCGAGGACCTCGAGGTGGACGTCGATCGCATGCGGGCGAACCTCGACCTGCTCGGCGGTGCGGTGCACTCCCAGTCGGTGCTGCTCGGACTGGTGGCGGAGGGCATGGCCCGCGACGACGCCTATCGCGTGGTGCAGGCCGCCGCGTCCGAGGCCGCGTCCGGCGGGCGGACCTTCGCCGACGCGGTCACCGCCGCCCTGCCCGCCGGCATCGACGCGGCAGCGGTGCTGTCGGCGATGGATGAACGACGCATGCTGGCCCATGCCGGGCGCGCGGTGGATGCGTTGTCGGATGCGGTCGCCGGCGCGCGCGCCGGCTGAGCGTCAGTCCTTCTCTATCCCGGCCCGCTTGAGCACCACGGGGGTGACGCCGAACTCGCGCCATGCGTCGTAGGTGATGTCGTTGCGGCTGGAGAAGTTCTTGGCGACCTTGACGAACTTCGCCTCGGCGGCGGCCACCTGGGCCTTCGTCTTCATCCCGGCCAGTTCGGTGCGCAGGTTGAGGCGTTCCTGGATGAGGCGCACCTTGGTGACGGGGTCCGCCGTCTTCAGTTCGACGGTGATGGCGCTGAGTCGCTTGGCGATCGACTCGGGGGTGCGGCGGCGACCGCGACGGGGCTTTGTGGCCTCGACCACCTCGAGGTACTCACGGATGATCCGGCCCTCCACCCGGCCGTTGGCCAGGGCGTTCTTGTGGGCCTTGCTCATGGGGGTCTTCTTGGTGGTCTTCGTCGTTGCCATGTCTCTCGTCGGTGTTCCTGTGGTCGGGCCGAACGGGCCTCGCGGCCCTGCACTGTGTCGGTCAAGGTATAAGAGTTGCGAAATGAAATCTAGGTCATGTCCCCGGCCGAACGTGGGTCGGCGCACCCCGGTCGCCCGGTGCGGGCATGGCTATGGTCTCCCCGATGTCGGAGAGCCACCCCCACACTCCCGCCGGCCTGCCGTCCCTCGATCCGGTGCGGGCGCGCCTGCGCGACCACGTCTTCGCCCATTCGCTCAAACGAGGAAACTTCACCCTCAAATCCGGTCGCACCAGTGAGTGGTTCCTCGACACGAAACAGACCATGTGTCGGCCCGACGGTGCCCTCGCCGTGGCCGAGGCGGCCCTGGCCATCCTCCCGGACGGTGTCGACGCCATCGGGGGACTGACGATGGGAGCCGATCCCGTCGCGTTCGGGATCGCCGCCATCGCCGCGACACGCGGCGTGAACCTGCGCAGTTTCAGCGTGCGCAAGGAATCGAAGGACCACGGGGTGACCGGCCGCATCGCCGGTGCGCTCCAGCCGGGTGACCGCGTGGTCGTGTGCGAGGACACCGTCACGCGCGGCACGAGCATCTTCGAGGCGGTGGAGGTGGTGCGCGGATTCGGTGCGCACCCCGTCCTCATCACCGCCATCGTCGACAGGGGAGGCACGTGCGGGGCCATGGCCGCCGAAGCGGGCATCGAGTTCCGTCCGTTGCTCACCGCACCCGACCTCGGGTTCGCGTTCGGCTCGTGAGTCTCTCCCGGCTGTTCTCCCTCGAGCCCCACGGCGCCGACGTGCTCGTCGGCGAGGGGCACCACTATCCGTGGGGCGGTCTCTACGGGGGCCACATCGTGGCCCAGGCCCTGGTCGCCGCGTCGTCCACCGTCGAGAAGGGCCCCTTTCCCCACTCGTTGCGCGCCTACTTCATCCGGCGCGGGGACAACACCGAGACGGTGCGCTACGAGGTCGATCGCATCCGCAACGGGCGCAGCTTCGCCACCCGGCGCGTGGTGGCGCGCCAGAGCACCGGGGCCATCCTCAACCTCGAGGCGTCGTTCCAGCGCCCGGAGCCCACGGCGGAGGCCACCACCGTGCGCATGCCCGACGTGCCCGGGCCCGGCGCGCCGAACGAGGACATGTGGAGTCCGTACCTCGAGAGAGCGGACGTGTCCGACACCGACCTCGGGCAGGGTGAGCGCGACGGCGCCGGCAGGTTCGCGGCGTGGTTCCGCACCGTCGAGGATTTCGGTGACGACGAGATGCTCAACCGTTGCGCGCTCGCGTACATCTCCGACGACCTGCCGACCGAGTCGGTGATCCGCGGCGTGCCGGAACTCCGCGCCCACTGGAGCGAGGAGGGGGCGTACTTCTCGGCGAGCCTCGACCACACGATCTGGTTCCACCGGCCGGTGCGCGCCCGCGAGTGGCACCTCTACGAGATGAGCTGCCACGCCTACATCTCGGGACGCGGTCTGTCGCTCGGCTACGTGTTCTCCCGGGAGGGTGAGCACGTGGCGACGATCGCCCAGGAGGTGCTCGTGCGTCTCACCGCCGACAAGCGGTGAGACCGTCGCCGCAGCGCGGCGGGATGGTGGTCGAGACCGGCGTCGATCCGGTGACCCCACGCTTTTCAGGCGTGTGCTCTGCCAACTGAGCTACTCGACCGTGTCGCGACGACGTGGGGCATCTCTGCCGCACACCGCACGATGGCGGTCCCGACGGGACTCGAACCCGCGACCTCCGGCTTGACAGGCCGGCGTGAACTCCAACTTCACCACGGGACCACGTGGCCGACACCGCGAACGGCCGCCACGAGATCTCTATGTATTGCACCCCCAACGGGATTCGAACCCGTGCCGCCACCTTGAAAGGGTGGTGTCCTAGGCCGCTAGACGATGGGGGCTCGGACGACTCCGGTTGAGAGCAGGGCAACGCTACCAGCGCCCCCCGGCGATGCCATCCTCGCGACCCTTCCGTCGTCAGCCGGCGTCGAGGACGTCGACCACCGATTCGAGCAGCCACCCCACGTATTCGTAGAGGATGCGCAGGTCGTCGTCGGGGTCCCCCGGATCGGGTTCGGCGTCGTCCTCGGAGACGTCGAGGAGGGTGCCCAGGACCAGGCGCACCGAGTTGAGCGCCCGCATGAAGCCCAGCACCCGCTCCCGGGGGACCGGTCCGTCCGCGTCGAGGAGTTCCCGGGCGAGGGCCACGGAGGCGCGCGAGGACTCGACCAGTTCGGGGCGCATGAGTCGGCGGAACTCGGCGTCGTGCTCGGGCATGTCGTGGTAGGCGGCGGGGAAGAGGCGGGAGATGCGGGGGTCGTCGTCGGGTCCGTCGACCATTCCGTGGAGCGAGTCGAGGAGGCTCGTCAGCGTGCGGCGTTCGTTGTCGCCCATGCCGATCGCGAACGTGCCGTCACCGAGGGCCGTGATCGGGGCGGGGGGTCTCCACCTGCGGAAGGCCACGCTCACTCGTCCTTCTGCATCGTGGCCCAGAGCCCGTGCTCGTGGAGGCGGAACACGTCGAGCTCGGCCTTCTCCCGCGGACCCGACGACACCACCGCGCGACCCTTGTGGTGCACGTCGAGCATGAGCTGTTCGGCCTTCTCGCGGGAGTAGCCGAACAGGGTGCGGAACACCCACGCCACGTACGACATGAGGTTGATGGGGTCGTTCCACACGAGCACGATCCAGGGGACGTCGGGGTCGACGACGGTGTCGCCCGTCACCTCCTCCTCGACGGCGGTGTCGGCCGCCGAGATCCGCACGGATTCCATGGCTCCCATTGTGTCGCCGGTTGGTCGCCCTTGCCCGCCCCCTTACGATGAACCACCGTGCCCCTCAACGTGCGTCCCGTGGTCCCGTCCCGCCTGCGCGGCGGCGTCCACGGGGGACGGGCGCCGCGGTCGCGCGCGGCGGGCTTCCTCGCCCTGACCAAGCCGCGCATCATCGAGCTGCTCCTCATCACCACCGTTCCCACGATGGTGGTGGCGGAGGGCGGATGGCCCGGCTGGGGACTCGTCCTCGTCACCCTCCTCGGTGGTTCGCTGGCCGCCGGCGGCGCGAACGCGGTGAACATGTGGGTCGACCGCGACATCGACGCGCTCATGGAGCGCACGCGCAACCGCCCGCTCGTCACCGGCCTCGTGCGACCGCGCGAGGCCCTCGTGTTCGCCGTCTCGCTCGAGGTCGCCGCCTTCGCCGTGCTGTGGGCGGGTGCGAACCTGCTCGCGGCCTGTCTCGCGCTGTCGGCGACGCTCTTCTACGTGTTCGTGTACTCGCTGTGGCTGAAGCGCACCAGCAGGCAGAACATCGTCATCGGCGGCGCCGCCGGCGCGGTGCCGGTGCTCGTGGGGTGGGCGGCCGTCACGGGGGGCCTGACGTGGACGCCGTGGCTCCTCTTCCTCCTCATCTTCCTGTGGACCCCGCCCCACTTCTGGGCCCTCGCCATCCGCCACACCGACGACTACCGGGCGGCCGGCGTGCCGATGCTGCCCGTCGTCGAGACCGTCCCGAGGGTCGTGGCGTCCATGGTCCGCTACACGGTCGCGCTCGTCGCGTGCAGCATCGCGCTCGTGCCGGTGGCCGACCTGGGTTGGGTGTACGGCGCGTCGGCGGTCGTGCTCGGGGCGCTCTTCCTCGGCGGCACATTTGCACTTGGTCGTGCACCGTCGGAGTCGGCGGCGATGCGCCTCTTCTCGTTCTCCATCTCCTACATATCCGTTCTTTTCCTCGCGCTCACCGTCGACGTCCTCGTCCGCTGAGGTCGCACCCTCGGCCGGGCCGATCGGGGGACCCGGGACCGCGGGATTTCCCCCCGCCGAACGGACGGTGGGTAGTGTTGGCGGGCAAGCAACAGACGGTTGCGCCGCGGGTTGTCCACAACCCCGGGGCGTGCACGGGAGACCTTTTCGGCAATGACCACCATCGACACTCATGCGGGAGCGACGTCACCGGCAGCGGGCGCACCGTCGTTCCTCGGCGCGGTGGGCGACTGGGTGACGAGCGGCGACCACAAGAAGGTCGGCCGCATGTGGCTCGGCTCTTCGCTCGTCCTGGCCGTCGTCACGCTGTTGTTCGGCGCACTCATCGGTCTCGAGCGCGTCTCGCCCGACTCGTCGCAGATCTTCCCCGATGATGCGGTCCTGCAGGTCGTGCAGCTGAACCGGTTCGGTCTGGTCCTCGGCGTCCTGGCGCCTCTCTTCATCGCGGTCGCGATCGCCGTGGTGCCGCTGCAGGTCGGCTCGCGGGCCGTCGCACTGCCGCGCCTCGCCCAGTACGGATTCTGGACCTGGCTCCTCGGTGTCGTTCTCTACGTGGTCGCGCTCTCCGGCAACGGAGGCGCGGGCGGTGGCACCACCGACCTGGTCGACCTCTCGCTCCTCGCCGTCGCGGTGACGGCCGCCGGCCTGCTCGCCGGTGCCGTGTCGGTCGCGGTGACGGTCACGACGTCGCGTGCGCCCGGCATGTCGCTCGACCGCGTCCCGTTGTTCTCGTGGGCCGCGCTCGTGGGAGCCGTCGCCGCGATCCTGTCGTTGCCCGTCGCCATCGGCACAGTCGTCTATCTCTACGTCGACCACACGCACGCCGGCGTCGCCTTCGGTGGCAACGACGCGCTCGCATCCTGGTTCGACTGGTCGCTCACCCAGCCCATGACGATGGTCTTCGTCGTCGGCGCACTCGGCGTGCTCGCCGAGGTCGCTCCGGTGGCCGGGAAGGTGCGCCATCCCGCGCGCGGCCCCGCGATGGTCGGCCTCGGTCTCGTCTCGGTGGCGGCCCTCGCCGCCGTGACGCAGACGTCGCACGTGCTCTCGTGGGACGGTTCCGCCGGCGACACGATCACGAGCGCGGTGCTGTACCTGCTCTTCAACGGTCTGCCGGTGCTCGGCGCACTCGTCGTCGTGGGAACTTCGGCCCTCGCCGCCGGTCGGTCGACCGGTGCGCTGCGCCCCCCCTTCGTCCTCGCCGCATCCGGTGCGCTGATGATCCTCGCCGGCGCGGCGGCCAACGCCATCGGCGCCATCGATGACCTCGGTGTGGCCGAGACGGTGTTCGAGGAGGGCGTGCTGCTCTACCTCGTCACCGGCGCACTGCTCTCGGCCCTCGGCGCCCTGGCCCACTGGTCTCCCAAGCTGAACGGCCGCGTGGCCGAGGACAGGAAGCTCCTCCCCGTGGCTGCGCTCGGGCTCGTCGGCTCGATCCTCGCCTCCCTGCCCCTCCTCGTCTTCGGTCTCGCCGACAAGCCCGCCCGTCAGGCGGTCTTCTTCGACGTCGGGGGGTCGGCGGCGCTCTGGAGCGGCCTGTCCGTCGCCGGTCTCGTCCTCGTGGCGGTCGCGGTGGTCGCCGGAGTCGCGGCCGTGCGCACCGGCGCCTCGGCTCCGGACGATCCGTGGGACGGGCACACGCTGGAGTGGGCCGTTCCCTCGCCGGCACCCGCCGACAACTTCGCCGAGCTGGCTCTGGTCGGCTCGCCGGAACCCCTTCTCGACGTGAAGCCCCGGGAGGTGGCACCGTGACGATCGCTCTTCCCGCCGCGCCGGCGCCGGCTCCGCGCCGGCAGATCCTCGTTGCCGTGGCCTTCGCCTCCGCCGCGGTGGCGATGCTCGTGGCGGGGATGCTCGCCATGTGGCTGCGCTTCCGTGCCGCGGCACCGGTGCGCGAGTCCTCCGACGGTCTCTACCTCATCAAGGATTGGCTGCCCGAGTCGATCAGGATCCCCGAGGTGGCGGCCAACACGATGTTCACGGGCGTGCTCATCATCCCGTTGATGGCCCAGTGGGCCGTGTACTCGGCCCGCCGCGGCGACACCCGGCATCGCTCGATGGCACTGCTGGTGTGCATGGGCCTCGGACTCGCCGTCATCAACGCCCAGGTGGCGGTGTACAGCCAGATGGAGATCGGCGTCGCCGACGGCGCCTACCAGTCGATGTTCTACGCCGTCACCGGAACGATGGTCGTCCTCATCGCCGCGGGCATGGCCTTCTCCGCGGTGGCCTTCTTCCGCACCGTGGGTGGCCGGACCGACGACGGGCAGGTCGTCGCCGGACACGCCCTGTACTGGTACGTCATCGCCGCTGCCTTCACGGCGATGTGGTTCGTGGTGTACGTCCAGAAGTAGGTCGAGATGTTGACGAACGGTCCCAAGTACTTCCTCGGTCTGGCGGCGGCGGCGATCCTCGCCGCGGTCGTCCATGCGGTCGGCGTGAAGCCCGCCGACCTGGGTGGCGTCGCCCTGCTCGGTGTGCTGTGCGCGGCCGCCCTCCTCGCGGGGACGGCCCTGTTCACCCGCGACGGCGAGGTGGAGTCGCGCGAGGAGGCCGCCGAGGCCTCCCGGCCGGCACCGGCGGCCTCGCTGTGGCCCCTCGTGTTCTCCCTCGGAACCGCCGCCACCGTGCTGGGGCTGGCGACCGTTCCGGCCGTGTTCATCCTCGGAATCTCGCTGCTCGTGGCGGGCGGGGCCGAATGGATGGTGCAGGCCTGGGCCGAGCGGGCGTCGGCCGACGGACGCTTCAACACTTTCGTGCGGGAACGCGCGATCGCCGCGATCGAGTTCCCCGGCCTCGCCGCCCTCGTGGCCGGTGTCGTGGCGTATCCCTTCTCGCGCATCATGCTGGCCATCTCCAAGGACGGCGCGACCCTGCTGTTCATCGTGGTGGCGTCCCTCATCGTCGCGGTGGGGTTCCTCGTGGCCGTCAAGCCCGGCTTCCGCGGCCGCGTCCTGTGGGCCGTCGTGGGGACGGGTGCGGCGGCCGTCGTCGTCGGGGGCATCGTGAGCGGTGTCGTGGGCGAGCGCGAGCAGCTCGCCGAGGCGTACCGCGAGGACCATTTCTCCATCGAGCACCGCGAGTGCGGCGCCGAGGCCGGCAAGTACTCGGACAAGCACGCCAACAACCACGTGTCGTTGCGCTCCGGCGTCATCGCCACCGTCTTCGTGGAGGACGGTCGCATCTGGGCCGAGGCGATCGGTCTCGACACCGAGCTCGACACGATCACCATCCCGCGCTCGAACCCCGTGTCCGTGCTGTTCCGCAACCACGACGAGGCCGACCGCCGGCTCGTGGCCTACCTCGGTGACGAGGCCGTGGGCGAGGGCGACGTGGTGGAGGAGAAGCGGACCTGCACCCAGCTCACGGGCAAGAACCAGGAGAACGTTCTGCTCCTCACGATCGGGGCCCCCGCCGCCGAGGACAAGCCCTACACCCTGACCGTTCCCGGCGTCGAGGGCGCCGTCACGATGGTGGTTCCGTGATGGACCGCCGTCATACTCGTTCAACGGAGAAGCACATGGACACCCGGACACCCCTCCACCGCAGGTTCCTCCGCCCCGCTCTCGCGGTCGCAGGAGTCGCTCTGCTCGCCGGATGCGCGAAGGACGCGCCCCAGGACACGTTCGTGCCGAAGGGCCCGAACGCCGAGTCGATCCACAATCTCAACCTGCTCGTGTTCCCCATCGCGGGCGTCGTCGGCGTCATCGTGCTGTCGCTGGCGGGCTACATCTTCTGGCGGTACCGCGACCGTGGTCAGCCGATCCCCAGCCAGGCGCACGGCAAGCCGGTGGTGGAGATCACCCTCACGATCATCCCCGCGCTGATCCTCAGCGTCGTGGGCGTGTTCACCTTCCGCACCATCTTCGACCTCGCCGAGACGAAGGACACCGAGCTCATCATCAACGTCACGGGCCAGCAGTGGTGGTGGGAGTACGACTACCCGGTGCAGCCCGAGTTCGGCATCAACCAACCCATCATCACCTCGGGCCAGTTGGTCATGCCGGCCGGCACCAAGGTGCTGCTGCGCGAGACGAGCCGTGACGTGATCCACTCGTACTGGATCCCGGCCCTGAACGGCAAGAAGGACGCCGTGCCCGGTCGCATCCACCTGCTGCGCCTCGAGGCCGACAAGCCCGGCATCTACGCCGGTCAGTGCACCGAGTTCTGCGGACTGTCGCACGCCAACATGCGCATGGAGGCCATCGCTCTGTCCGATGCCGACTTCGCCACCTGGGTGGCGAACCAGCAGCGCGCCTACGAACCACCCGCCGAGGGGACCCTGGCCGCCGAGGGCGAGCAGGTCTTCCTCAACCAGTGCGTGCGCTGCCATCAGGTCAACGGCCTGAAGAAGAACGACGGCACGCCGGCCATCGCCGCGCCCCAGGACAACGTCTACTCGGGTGCGGCACCGAACCTCTCGCACCTCATGTCGCGCAACACCTTCGCCGGAGCGATGTTCGACCTCGTCACCCCCGCCTGCCGCAGGGACGTGTGGGAGGCGGACTCCGCATCCTTCGGCTCGAAGTACCTGCGGGGCGTCACCGAGGAGTGCCTCAACCAGACGGACCTGCGTGCGTGGCTGCGCAACGCCCCGGCGATGAAGCCGATGTACGCAGATGCCGACAAGTTGGGGGCGTCGAACGGCATGCCCCGCGGCATGCCGGCGCTCGGTCTGTCCGAGGACGACATCGACAAGCTCGTCGCGTACCTGCTGACCCTGAAGTGACCGGAGAATCCCATGGCGATCATCAATAGGCCCTCCACACCGACCCCCGCGGTCGTCGGTCCCGTCGAGGGACTCGGTGCGGTGCGTCGACCCGTGGCGACCACGGGTTGGCGTTCCTGGCTCTTCACCGTCGACCACAAGAAGATCGGCATCATGTACGGGGCCATCGCCCTGTTCTTCTTCGTGGTGGGCGGCATCGAGGCGCTCCTCATCCGTCTGCAGCTGGCAGCCCCGGACGGTCGCATCCTCAGCGCCGACCAGTACAACCAGATGTTCACCATGCACGGAACGACGATGGTGTTCCTCTTCGGCATGCCGCTCGCGGCGGCGTTCGCCAACTACTTCCTGCCGCTGCAGATCGGTGCGCGCGACGTGGCATTCCCCCGCCTGAACGCCCTCTCCCTGTGGCTGCTGTTGTCGGGCGGCATCATCCTGAACCTCTCGTGGTTCCTCGGTGGTGCGGCCGACGGTGGCTGGTTCATGTACGCACCCAACTCGGGTCCGGTCTTCTCACCGAGCAACGGCGTGGACTTCTGGATCCTGGGCCTGCAGGTCGCGGGAGTGGCGTCGCTGATCGGCTCCATCAACCTCATCGTCACGGTGCTCAACATGCGGGCGCCCGGGATGTCGATGATGAAGCTCCCGGTGTTCACGTGGATGATCCTCGTGGTCCAGTTCCTGCTCGTCTTCTCGCTCCCGGTGATCACCGTCGCCCTGGTGCTGCTCATGTTCCAGCGGTCCTACGGTGCGACGTTCTTCGACGTGGCCATGGGTGGGGACCCGCTGCTGTGGCAGCACCTCTTCTGGATCTTCGGTCATCCCGAGGTGTACGTGCTCATCCTCCCGGCCTTCGGCGTCATCTCCGAGGTGCTGCCGACGTTCGCCCGCAAGCCCCTGTTCGGCTATCCGTTCGTGGTCTTCTCCGGGGCCGCCATCGGCTTCGTCGGCTTCGGCGTGTGGGCGCACCACATGTTCGCCGCCGGGCTCGGTCCGGTGTCGGTGGCGGTGTTCTCCATCGCGACGATGGCCATCGCCATCCCGACGGGCGTCAAGATCTTCAACTGGTTGCTCACCATGTGGGGCGGCAAGATCTGGTACACGACGGCGATGAAGTTCGCCATCGGATTGGTGGTGCTGTTCACCTTCGGCGGTCTCTCGGGTGTCACGCACTCGATCGCCCCGTCCGACACCCAGCAGACCGACACGTACTACATCGTCGCGCACTTCCATTACGTGCTCTTCGGTGGCATGGTGTTCGGCCTCTTCTCCGGCTTCTACTACTGGTGGCCCAAGGTCTTCGGCAAGCTCCTCGACGAGCGCCTCGGGTCGTGGAACTTCTGGTTGATGTTCATCGGCATGAACCTGACGTTCGGCCCGATGCACATCCTCGGTCTGCAGGGTCAGCCGCGCCGCATGTACATCTGGACCGACGCCCGCGCCGGCGAGGGGTTCTTCAACCTCGCGTTCTGGAACCTCGTGGCCACGATCGGCTCGTTCATCCTCGCCCTCGGCGTGCTGATGTTCCTCATCAACATCGTCAAGACGGCGCGCACCGGCAAGCAGGCACCGGCCGACCCGTGGGACGCCCGCACGCTCGAGTGGCTCACCACCAACCCGCCGAAGCCCCACAACTTCGACCGGATCCCCGTGGTGCACCACCTCGACGAGTTCTTCCACCGCAAGTACGAGTCCGACGAGGCAACCCACACCATGCGTCAGGTGGCCACCGGCGAGCAGCTCATCCTGGAGGAGGAGAAGAACGCCGAGGCGGACATCCACCTGCCGTCGCCGTCCTACTGGCCGTTGGTGCTGGGCGTCGGGATCACCGTGCTCGCGCTCGGCGTCATCTACGGCGTGCCGGTGATGGTGGTCGGCGCGGCGGTCGTGCTGTTCTCGGTGTTCGGTTGGGTGCTCGAGCCCTCCGTCGCCGAACCCATCGATTTCGAGGGACCGACCTCCGGTTCCGGCACGAAGGAGATCGCTCCCCTTGGCTGACACCACCACCCACGCGCCCCACGGGCACCCGGCCACCTCGACCGGGCTGTCCAACAACAAGATGGCCATGTGGCTGTTCCTCGGGTCGGAGTGCCTGCTGTTCGGCGGGCTCATCTCCACGTACATGCTCTACCGCGGACGTCTCGCCGACGGTCCGGGCCCCATGCAGATCTACGACATCCCGTTCACCTCGGTGAGCAGCTTCGTTCTCCTGATGTCGTCGCTCACCATGGTGCTCGCCGTGTCGGCCGCACAGCGCCGCGACGACGACCGCACGAACCTGTGGCTCACCGTGACCGCCGTCCTCGGGGCCACGTTCGTCGGGGGACAGATCTACGAGTTCACGGCCTTCTACCGCGAGGGTCTCGGATTCACGACGAGTCTCTTCGGCTCGAGCTTCTACACGCTCACCGGATTCCACGGCGTGCACGTGTCGGTGGGCGTGCTCATGCTGCTCGCCACCGTGGGCATCATCAAGCGCAACAAGGCCGTCGGCGACAAGGCCGAGGCCGTCGAGTTGGTCGGCCTGTACTGGCACTTCGTCGACGTGGTCTGGATCGTCATCTTCACCCTCGTCTACCTCATCCCGAGCTGATCGGAGCAGACATGTCGACCACGGAAGAACACCAGCACGGACTCACCGACGCCGGCTACATCAGGATCGCGCTCATCCTCGCCGCCATCACGGCGCTCGAGGTGTCCACGTACTACGTCGACTTCGGCCCGCTGTTCATGCCGTCCCTCATCATCATGATGGTCGTCAAGTTCTTCATGGTGGTGACGTACTTCATGCACCTGAAGTTCGACAGCAGGATCTTCGGATTCCTCTTCTACACGGGGCTCGTCCTGACGCTCGGCGTGTACATCGCGGCGCTCGCCACCTTCAAGTTCTTCATGCAGTGACACGGTAGGTTGACCGCATGGGACCGTTCGCGGCCTTCAACCCCACGGTCAACCCCGATCCCTGGCGTTTCCAGCTGCACCTCGAGGTGTGGATCCTGGTCGCGGGCCTCGTCGCCTCGTACGTCTACGCCGTCCGGGTGATCGGCCCGAAGGTCGCGCCGGAGGGTCGGGTCGTCAGCCGTCGCCAGGTCGGGGCGTTCTCCGCGATGATCGCGCTCCTGTGGCTGTCGAGCGACTGGCCGGTGCACGACCTCGCCGAGGAGTACCTGTACTCGGTCCACATGATCCAGCACATGGCCCTCTCCTACTTCGTGCCGCCGCTCGCCCTGCTCGCCACCCCCGAGTGGCTCGCCCGACTGCTCCTGGGACAGGGCCGCGCCTACGCGCGCGTGCGCATCCTCGTGCTGCCGGTCGTGGCCGCGGTGACCTACAACGCCGTGGTGATGATCACCCACATCCCGGCCCTCGTGAACCGCAGCGCCGAGGGAGGCCCCCTCCACTACGGGCTGCACGTCATCCTCGTGACGACGTCGCTCATGATGTGGACGCCGATCTGCGGCCCGGTCCCCGAATGGCGGATCGGATACGGGCCCCAGATGGTGTACCTGTTCTCCATGTCGCTGCTGCCGACCATCCCGGCCGGCTGGCTCACGTTCGCCGAGAACGCCGTCTACGACCACTACGACACGCCGGTGCGGGTGTGGGGGATGACGGTGCTCAGCGACCAGCAACTCGCCGGCGGCATCATGAAGCTCGGCGGATCGGTCTTCATGTGGGTGGTGATCATCTTCGTGTTCTTCCGCCGCTTCATGGCGGGCTTCTCCGCCGAGCAGAGCTATTCACCCGACCGCCGCATCCCCGACTCCGAGATCACGGGCACGGACCCCACACTCACGTACGCCGACGTGGAGAGGGCCTTCAGCGCGACGAGGCCCGCTCCCGAGTCGCCCTCCGATCCGCGGTGAGCGGGTCGCGCACCGTCGTTCCCCTGCCCGCCGATCCCGACGTCCGTCGCACCGTCGCAGGGTGGTCGCGGGACGCCTGGGCGGACATGTTCCCCGACGACGATGTCGACGCCTATCTCGTGCTGTACGAACGGGCCGACGGCCCGGGGCTGCCCCGTGTGTGGATGTCGGTCGACGAACAGGGTCGGCCGACGGGAACGGCGTCACTGGTGGCCGACGACGAACTCCCCGACGCACCGGAGCCGGGACCGTGGTTGGCGGCGGTGTGGGTGCATCCCGACCACCGTCGCCACGGTGACGGAACCGGACTCGTCGCGGCCGCGACGGAGACGGCCCGGGCCCTCGGCCACGCGACGCTCTATCTGTACACCCATGACGCCGTCGGGTGGTACGAGCGTGCGGGTTGGTCGATCGTGCGCGAGGCGCAGCTGCGGAACCGACCGGTGACGGTGATGTCCCTCGACCTCACCACCACCTGAAGCGGCGCGCCGCCGTCAGCGGGGCCACGACGGCCCAGGCGGCGAGACAGCCGAGAGTACCGGCGTCGACCCCAGCGCCGATGGATGCGTCGCGCAGCACCGAGGCCAGTGCACCCGAGGGCAGCCAGGGAGCGACGGTCGCCAACGGCCCCGGCAGGGAATCCACGGGGATCACCATGCCGCCGAGGAGAAGCAGCACGAGATAGAGACCGTTCTGTGCGGCGAGGTTGATCTCGGCACGCAACGAACCCGCCAGCAGGATGCCGATCCCGGCGAACGCCGCCGTGCCGAGCAGGATGCCCGCGAGGAAGACCGCCGCGGACATGCGTCCCGCGTCCCAGCCGATGGCGAGCGCCACGGGAACGATGAGGGCGAACTGCACCACTTCGACCACCGCGACGGAGGCGATCTTGGCGCCCACGAGTTCGCCGCGTCGCAGCGGGGTCGCCCCGAGGCGCTTGAACACGAGGTACGACCTCTCGAATCCCGTGGCGATGCCGAGGCTGACCATCGACGTGGACATGACCGCCAGCGCCATGATGCCGGGAACGAGGAACTCCTCCCGACCGAGGTCCCCGGTGGGCAGCACGTCGACCGTGCCGAAGAACACGAGGAGCAGGAGGGGGATGACCACGACGAGCAGCAGTTGCTCGCCGTTGCGAGCGAGGAGGCGCAGTTCGGCGCGGGTCTGGATGAGCGCGCGCTTCATGCCGTGCCTCCGGCGAGACGACGGTACGCGTCCTCCAGCGACTCCTGGCCGGTCTCGAGCGAGGCCAGGCCGATCCCGTTGTCGGCCAGCCATCCCGTGAGGAGGGCGATGTGGGCGGCCGTCGGTGCCAGCGCGGCCTCGTAGCGACGTTCCCCGCGCGGCGTGACGGCGCATCCGAGCGCCTCGGCGAGGGCGGCGATGTCGGGCACGGCATCGGTGGCGAAACGAAGCGTGTCCCGGGGTTCCCTCAACGCGGCAACCGGGCCCGCCGCGACGACACGGCCCCCACGGAACAGCACGGCATGGTCGGCGGTGCGCTCCGCCTCGGCCATCTCGTGGGTCGCCATGAGCACCGTCGTGCCCCGGTCGGCCAGCTCGCGCACGATGCGCGCGACCACGTCCCGACCCTCGATGTCGATGCCCGAGGTCGGCTCGTCGAGGAAGACGACCTCGGGGTCCGCCGCCAGGGCCAGAGCCAGGGAGACCCGCTGTTGTTCGCCGCCCGAGAGCGATCGCCACGAGGCCCGCGCCCGGTGGCCGAGCCCGAGCCGCTCCACGAGGTCGTCCGCGCGCACGCCCCGTCCGTACAGGGAGCAGAAGTGCGTCACCACGTCGGCCACGCGGACCGCCGGCCACACGCCCCCGCCCTGCAGCATCACTCCCATGCGCGGGGCGAGCAGGGTTCGGTCGCGCACCGGGTCGAGACCCAGCACCGTCACCCGCCCGCGCGCCGCCGGGCGGAAACCCTCGCAGACCTCGATGGTGCTCGTCTTGCCGGCACCGTTCGGCCCGAGGATGGCCGTGACCGCACCGGCCGGTGCCGTGAAGGACACCCCGTCCACCGCGGTCGACGCGCCGTAGCGCACGGTGAGCTGCTCGACGACCACGGACACGCACCCACGCTAGGGCGCGACCGCGTTGACGAACGGTCCCGACCCGTCGGGGGCGGGCGGGTAGCCTCGCCTGACTGTGATCGACGTCCGTCTGCTGCGCACCGACCTCCCCGCCACGAGGGACGCCCTCGCACGACGGGGCAAGCCGGAGGTGCTCGACCTGCTCGAGGAGGCGGTCGGCCTCGATGCGCGGGCCCGGGACATCGGAGCGGCGCGCGACGCGGTGCGCGCCGCCATCAACGAGTTGTCCCAGCAGGTGGGGGCGCTGCGTCGGGAGAAGCGCACCGACGAGGCCGAGGCCCTGATGGCGCGCAGTCGCGGGATGGGGGAGCAGGAGCGCGACCTGCAGACCGAGCACGACGCGGTGCAGTCCCGTCTGCGCGAGGTGATGCTCTCCATCCCCAACCTGCCCCATCGCGATGCGCCGGAGGGCCGCGACGACGGCGACAATCCGGTGGTCGTCGGACCGGTCGGCATGCCCGACGCCTTCGCAGAGCACCAGCGGGTCCCCCACTGGGAGACCGCCGCCGCACTCGGCATCCTCGACAACGAGAGGGCCACGAAGATCGCCGGTGCGATGTTCACCATGCAGCGGGGTGCGGGCGCGGCGATGGCGCGGGCCCTGTGCCAGTACGCCCTCGACGCCAACGCGGACGCCTTCGAGGAGATCCGTCCCCCGTCCCTCGTCACGACTGCGACGCTCACCGCGACCGGTCACCTCCCCAAGTTCGCCGACGACGCCTATGCCATCGAACGGGACGGTCTGTGGGCGATCCCCACCGCCGAGGTGCCGCTCACCTCGCTGCACGCCGGGGAGGTGCTCGACGAGGTGGCTCTGCCGGCCCGGTACATGGCCCACACGTCCTGCTACCGACGCGAGGCGGGCTCGGCCGGTCGCGACACGCGCGGGATGCTGCGGGCGCACGAGTTCGACAAGGTGGAGATCCTCGCCGTCGCCCGGCCCGAGGACGCCCCCGACCTGCTCGTCGACCTGCGCGACCGGGCACAACGACTCATCGCCGGTCTCGACCTGCCGCACCGGGTCATCGAGATCTGCACGGGGGACATGGGCGGCAGCCACCACCGCAGCTTCGACATCGAGGTGTACGCACCGGGGTGCGACGCGTGGCTCGAGGTGAGCAGCGTGTCGTGGTTCAGCGACTACCAGGCGCGACGCGCCGACATCCGTTTCCGGCGCACCGGCCAGAAGGGGACCGAGATCGCCCACACCCTGAACGGCTCCGCCCTCGCCGTGCCGCGCGTGTGGGCCGCCATCTGCGAGGTCCACCGTCTGCCCGACGGGTCGGTGGCCGTTCCCGCCGCGCTCCACCCCTACATGCGCGGAACGACCGTCATCTCCCCCCGGGCGTGACCGCCGTGGGCATCTCCGAACTGCGCATCCAGTACGAGACGGCCGGTCTCGACCGTGGGGACCTCGCTGACGATCCCGTCGCCCAGCTGCTCGTCTGGTACGCCCAGGCCGAGGCAGCGGGAATCCGCGAGCCGAACGCGATGGTGGTCTCGACCGTCGACGCCGACGCTGCACCCGACGCACGTTTCGTGCTGGCCCGGTCCATCGACGAACGGGGAATCGTCTTCTACACGAACCACGACAGTGCCAAGGGTCGACAGATCGCGGGCCGACCAGCGGCGGCCGCGGTGTTCGGGTGGCTCGAGCTCCACCGCCAGGTGCGGGTGCGCGGGTCCCTGAGCCGTGTTCCCGACGACGAGAGCGACCGCTACTTCGCGTCGCGACCCCGGGAGTCGCGCATCGGGGCCTGGGCATCGCCCCAGTCCGAGCCCCTCATGGACCGCGACGAGCTCGACCGGGCCGTGGCCGCGGCCACCGAGCGGTTCGCCGGCGCCGAGGTGCCCCGACCGTCGAACTGGGGCGGCTACGTGCTGTCGATGGACGCGTGCGAGTTCTGGCAGGGGCGCCCCAACCGTCTCCACGACCGGTTCCGCTACCGCCGCGACGGTGCGGGGTGGAGGGTCGAGCGGCTCGCGCCCTGAGTCAGCGGGCCGGACTGCGCGATCCGCGCACCCACACCCAGGCGGCCGCGCTGCCGATGACGAGGAGGAACACCGTCGCGAGGCGCCATGCCCCGATGCCCTCGAGCACCTCGACGATGCGCGTCTGCCAGTCGTCCACGCGCCCGGTGACCGCGTCCGAGCCCCTCTCGGTGATCGCCCCCCACCAGTACCAGGCGAGGTAGAGACCGGTGAGGAGGACCGCGACGGCCGAGACGCGGTCGAACCACGGCAGTCCGCGCCGCAGTGCCGAGAGCAATCCGACCCGGGCGAAGGCCAGGCCGACGGTGAGCGAGGTGACGAGGGCCGCCATCCCGATGCCGTAGAGCGCGATGCTCAGCACGCCCGACACGTAGCCCTGGCGTCCGACCGATCCCATGATGACGGAGGTCAGCAGCCCGATCGTGCACCCGATGGACGCCACGGCGTAGACGAGACCGAAGAGGAACATGTTGCGGAAGGTGTGCTCGCGTCGCAGCGAGACGTTCGGCTGCAGGACCGGCGGTTTCCAACCCCCGAGCATCGCGACCCCCGCCGCCACGAGGGCGATGCCCACCACGAGGGCGGCGTACTTGGCGTTGTCCTGGATGACCGTGGTGAACGCGCGCGACACCACGCCGACCACGACGAACAGCAGCACGAATCCCGAGGACACCGCGGCCCCGACCGACAGGCCCCGGCGCAACGAATCCACGGGTCCCGTGCGGTCGGCCCCGATCTCGGTGCCGAGGTACCAGAGGAGATAGGTGGGCAGGAGCACGAAGCCGCAGGGATTCACCGCGGCGAGGACGCCCAGCAGGAAGCTGTAGGCGAAGTTCCCCTCGATCGCGATCACGCCGACAGTCCGAACCTCTCGGAGATGGTGGCGAGCAGTTCGTCGCGCGTGATCTCACCGGCGTGCTGGTCGATGATCCGTCCGTCGCGCAGGAAGTAGGTGAAGGGGAACGACACGATGCCGGAGGCGGCGGCCTGGTCACCGTCGTCGAGGTAGGAGGGGAACCCGACGTCGTATCGTTCGAGGAAGGCGGTGGCCGGACCCGCGTCGTCGAGCGGGTTCACGCCGATGAAACTCACGCGCCCCTCGAACATCCGGGCGACCTCGGCCAGGGCGGGCATCTCGCGGGCGCACGGCGGGCAGGTGGAGAACCAGAAGTTCACGACGGCGAATTCGCCGGGGTTCACCAGGACCTCGCCCGAGCCGTCCATCGACTCCATCGGCACGAACTCGAACTCCCGTCCGTCGGGTTCGCTCGCCACCGGGATTCCCGGGGCCGAGGTCGGGGTGGTGCCCCGGGGCCCGTCGCCCGCCGACAACCGCACCATCGCGATGCCGCCGGCCCCGAGGAGGAGCACGGCGGCGATGCGGGCGACGTTGCGGTTGCGGCGCGGGGGGACCATGCGTTCAGGCTACGAGATGGGCCGGAATCGGCACCTCCACCACGACGACGGCGGGGACGGGACGCACGGGGGGACGCCCGCGGGGTCGTCGCACCGCCACGATGCTGCCACCTTCCAGTTGTTCGCCGCCCCAGACCCCCCAGGGCTCCTGGCGCTCGAGTGCGCCCCGGAGGCAGTCCGCACGGTCGGTGCACTTGGCACAGATCGCCTTGGCGCGCTGCACGTCGACGAACTCCTCCGAGAAGAACAGGTAACTGAGGGTGCCGTTCCCGTCGGCGCATCGGCGCGCAGAGACGCCCCTGTCGAGGGTGTCGAGTGTTTCCATGGTGTGTTTCCTTTCCTGTGTGGTCGCGCGGAGACAACAAAAAAGCCGCCGGGTGGGAACCCGGCGGCTTCGGTGACTGTTGTCGTGATCTCGTCAGATCAGGACCCCTCCGAATCGCCGGGTGTTGCGCTTGTTCGCGTGGAACGTCATGGGCGACATCTCCATCGCGAAGGAATACGCAAAGGTGACGGCGGCATCGACGAACGCCACGGTGGATACCGTGGAGGTCGTCGTCGCGGTCGTCGGGGTCGTGCGCATGGAGCCTCGATACAAGCACCCCGGCGGTTCCCGGGTCAAGGGGAAATGGCGCACGACCGTCGTCGGGGCGGGAATCGCGTGTTCAGGGCTAATTTGGGCCGGTGAGCACCCCCGCCCGCGTGGCCGACTTCCAGATGGCGCCGCCCACGGGCCGGGGTCGGTCCTTCCGTGCGGTGCGACGGGTGCGTCTCGGGGACGCCTCCCCCCAGGGCCGCCTGCGCCTCGACGCCCTCGCCCGGTACCTCCACGACGTGGCCAACGACGACTCCCGCGATGCGGCCTGGAGCGACCCCCACTGGTGGGTGGTGCGGCGCACCGTCGTGGACGTGCGTGATTTCCCCGTCTATCTGCAGGAGATCGCGCTGACCACCTGGTGCGGGGGGACGGGTTCGCACTGGGCCGAGCGCCGCACCCGCATCGAGGCCCTCGACGGAACGGTCCTCGCCGACACCGCGTCCCTGTGGGTGCACGTCGACTCCTCGACGCTGGCGCCCTCGCGGGTGCCCGACGACGTGGCGCACGTGCTCGCCGAGTCGAGCGCCGGCCGGAAGGTGAACGCCCGGCTCCTGCTCGGCCGTGACGACGAGGCCCCGCCCGGCAGGACCCGCGACACGGGTGCCTTCGGCTGGCCGCTGCGCTTCTCCGATTTCGACGTCGTCGGCCACCTCAACAACGCCGCCTACTGGGAGGCGCTCGAGGAGGTCCTCGCCGGGGTGCGTTCGTTGCGGGCCCCGATGCGCGCGGTGATGGAGCACGTCGCCCAGGTGGAGCCGGGCGGTCGCCTGGACGTCTCCTGGATCGGGGACGACACCGAGCGCCGCCTCACCCTCGTCGAGAACGGGGACGTGAGGGCGGAGGCCTGGGCGGGTCCGCTGCCCGGCTGATCAACGGGCGCGGAAGGCCTTGTCGCGGTAGTGGCGCATCTCGGCCACGCTGTCGCGCACGTCGTCCATCGCCCGGTGCAGCACCCCGCTGGAGGGGCGGGCATGTTCGAGTCCCGGGTACCAGCGCTTCACCAGTTCCTTGACGGTCGAGACGTCGACGCAGCGGTAGTGCAGCCAGTTCTCGATCTCGGGCATGTGGCGGGCGAGGAAGCTGCGGTCGGTGCGGATGGAATTCCCCGCGAGGGGAACCTTCCCGGGTTCGGGGCTGTGCTCGCGGATGAAGTCGAGCGTGCGGGCGCAGGCCTCGGCCTCGGTCACGGTGGAGGACGCGATGAGGGGGAGGAGCCCCGACTCGGTGTGCATGTTCGTGACGAAGTCGTCCATCGTCGCCAGGCGCTCCGGCGGTTGGTGGATGACGAGGTCGGGACCCTCGGCGACGATGTTGAGGTCGTCGTCGGTGACGAGGGTGGCGATCTCGACGATGACGTGCTTCTCGGGATCGAGACCCGTCATCTCGAGGTCCATCCAGAACAGCATCCGGTCAATCTAGTTCGGCGCTCGTGCGGGGACGTCGGGGTAGGTTGACGCGATGGACGTGCAGGTGGTGCGACTCGACCCCGGCATGGACCTGCCCGTGCGTGCCCACGAGGGCGATGCCGGGGTGGACCTGCGGGCCCGCGACGGGGTTCTGCTCGCCCCCGCCGGTGGCCGGGCTCTCGTGGCCACGGGCATCGCCGTGGCGATCCCGCGCGGACACGCCGGCTTCGTGCTGCCGCGCAGCGGCCTCGCCCTCCACCACGGGGTGACAGTGGCCAATGCCCCCGGTCTCATCGATTCCCGTTACCGGGGGGAGCTGAAGGTGGTGCTCCTCAACACCGATCCCACGCGTCCGTACCGCGTGCACCGTGGCGACCGCATCGCCCAACTGGTGGTGCAGCGCATCGAGGACACCCGGTGGGTCCCGGTGGAACGGCTCGACGAGGACGACCGCGGCGGCGGCTTCGGCCATTCCGGACGCTGACGCG
>Ga0315903_10002501_pt1 | contig 26846 bp, 29 predicted proteins | sample LakEriMetagenome_7_FD_203524 | JGI IMG/M metagenome (GOLD analysis project Ga0315903, IMG submission 203524) | Freshwater fungal communities from buoy surface, Lake Erie, Ohio, United States - Buoy 2 MA119 | ecosystem: Environmental > Aquatic > Freshwater > Lake | place: USA: Lake Erie, Ohio... | reverse complement strand
GTAACATCAAATTCTTCTAAGATTAATCTTTTATTACCAAGTAAATGTTTAATTCTTTGAAAATTAGAGTTACTACTTCTTCTATATAGTCCTACAACATTGTATCCATTATTAAGTAATAGTTCAGCTAAATAACTTCCATCTTGTCCAGTTATTCCTGTTATAGCTGCTGTTTTAGTCATTGTATGCTATCTGGTGTTAAAAATGGTTGATCTATTATACCATCTTGATATTGATGATATTCTTGTAGTTTATTTTTATTTTTTTCTGTTGCGATGGCGAGAATCTCCATTTCTCTACCTTCTTTTTCTCTTATGGTTTCGTCTTCTAACATACGTATTAATCCTATCCAAGAACTTTTACCATCTTCTATTCTTTTGATTCTTTGCTCTCTGGTTGCTTTTAAATCTTTACTAATTTTTTGTTGCTCATTAAGTAGTTTAGTATATTCATTTGTATAATTAGCAATACTATTACGAGCGAAACTTAATTGTGTTTCCAGATTAGCCAATTTAGGTATATCTCTTTGATCTTCTGGTTTTTCATATTCTTTATCTACAAGCTGTTGTAATTTGTCTGTTTCTGCAATATGTCTTTTTCTCTCCTTCATACTACGATTAATAAGAATATCTATGGTAATAAATTGTTTAATTTGTAGTTCTTCTGCTGGTAAAACATCCTCTCTAAACTGTTGAATTAATCCTATCCAGGTATCCTCAAAGTATGCTAGTTCTCCGGTATCACTATCAAACTGTCTAGTAATTTCATGCCAAAAGGTTTTAGTATGTAATTTTCTTTTTAAAAGTTCAAGATCCTTAGCATTTTCGCTAGCAGTTATATTATTTTCTTTGATATATCTTTTTATAGGCTCAGGATTTCTGTTTAAATTTTCTGCTATTTCCTCAACGGATAGAACTATAATATTCTCTCTAATAAACTTTTCTTCTTCAAGACTTAATTGTCCTCGTTTTTTGGGAATATTTCCTGACATTTATCTTCTCCTATAATCAATTCTATATGGCTTTGTAATTTTTTAAGCTGTTGTTTAGGAATTTTCTCACCATGCTTAAGTCTTAAATAACTTTCTCTGAATTCTGGCTCTATATTTTCATCTAATAGTTTGATAATCTCATGATTTTGCATCTTAGAATCAAAATTTTTATTATTACTAATATCATATTCTATATATGATGGTTGCATAATATTTTTTTTGGCAATATTGCGAGACGCCCATGTAGAATACAATTCACAATCATCTTTATTTGCATATTTAGAACATTGATTTTTTGAGTTTTTATAGTTAGGATCATATAGAGGACATGATAAACAAGGAATATCTGGTCGTTGATAATTATTACGTTTATAATTAAACAATCTATTTCTTACGTGTGTCCATAAGAAATTCTCTAATGGTCTTTTATTATCATATTTTTCTAAGCCTTCTAGAGCAAAAATAGCTGCCTGCTGCTTCATATCTTCTATATCGTGATAGCCAAAACGAAATTTATGAGCTAATCTTTTGCCTATATTCTCTAGTACTCTTAAAAAATCTTCTTCTGAAACTTTATTGTCTGTTTTTTTCTTTTTGTTCATTTAATAGTTCTGCTATGGTTTTGCCTTCTGGTAAATTTAAGTCTGCTGCAATAGCACGATCAGAAACATCACAACCAGATGCTTTGATATCCAAAACAGAATCGGTAAGATTAATTTGTTGTTTTGTCATAAAAACTCCTTGCACGAAACTTGTCAACCTTTAGTATAATAAGGTTGATATGTTTTTAGTCAATATACATAAAAGGAACAGATTTATGGCTAATTATAAAAAATGGTCAAATGCAGAATTAGATTTTATTCAAAACAACCATGGTATTCTATGTGATGAGGCATTGGCATCAAAGTTGAGCCAAATGACAGGACAGAATATTAGTACTGCTATGGTTCGTCGCCAAAGACGCAAACTATCTCTCAAAAAGAGTAGGGGTCGCCCAAAGAAAATCATATCAAATAATGTAACACCAGTATCTAATGATGTGGTAGAAGCATGAAATACATTTCGATACTGATGTTATTGTTGTGTTGCTGTGGTGCCAACTGGTGTCATAAGCCAGCCCAACAGTATCAGGTTATTCCACAACCAGTAGTTGTATATAGTGGTCATCCAACATACTATAACTATTATGGGCATTATTATAGTCCAATAGTAACCCAAAATGTGAGAATGGTACCAGTTGTAGAAAATACAATACAATATAGGCCAATTACTGTTTATTATGGTACTCAGGTTGTTTATCCTATTGATAGATATGATATCTATTATCCTTATGGATATAATAATTGGATAAACTATTAAAATAATCTATTATGATTGTTTAAACTAAGCGAATACTCTTTTAGGGTGTTCGCTTTTTTTATACTGTCAGTATCGCACTGTTATATTAGGAAAATGTAAAATTTTATTTGTTCCATTAGAAAGATTATATGGGAAAGCCAAGCCGGATAATGCTGGTATTCCATTATCACTAATCCATTGTCTAACTTGCTCTACTATATTTTCTGATCTCGCTACGTTACCTTCTGTTAAATAACTTGCTATTGCTCCACAAACTTGTGGACTAGCCATACTAGTTCCATTAAGCTTGATAATGCCAAATCTATTATCGGTTGGATAGTCTGCAGCTTCATATAGCTTGTTACTTAGGTGATACCAATCGGTATTATTAAATACTAAAGCTGAAGGGATATTGCTTCCTGCTGCATATATATCTATTCTCTCTCCTGTATTACTAAAATCAGATTTTATTTCTGGACAACATGAAGTGGACATAGATCCAACACATATTACTCCGCTAGCTGCTGTTGGACTTGACCCTTGTAATGGTAATGTGTCATATATATTATCGCCCCAAGGTAGATTAAAAGTAGGATATTGTAAAAAATTATCAATATTATCTTCATATGGTATTGAAGGATTATCTTTTAAATTATTACAATAATTAACTTCAAGCGTAGTATCATATCCGCTAGAACCTGGTCTTTTTATATTCCAACTAAAATTACCGGCTGCTCCAACAACTATAATATTAGCTTCGATAAGATCTTCTATAATTGAATCCATAATGATATTTCTTGCATTATTAATCCAAATATAAGTAGGATAAAATAAACCAATGGAAGATATATCTGTTGACAATACCATTTCAAAATCTTCTAATGTTTGCTCACTAAATCCTCCACCATTTGTTATGTAAACTTGAGGAATAGAAGTAAACCATCCAGCACCTTCAACACTATATGATGGATCTAATATCCAGTATGGTATTATTTCAGAAATTTTACCTTCATTATTTATAACAGCCCTGGCTTGTGGTCCTGCTATAAGCCCTCCACTACTCCAATATCTAAATGAAACATTTGGAATAGAGTTATATTCCCCTCCCAATAATGTATATTTAAAACTTGTTTCATTGATTATTGTTTTTTTTGTAGCTATTTTATATAATCCATCAACTATAATAAGTTGATTTTTAAATATCAAATTACCTTCTTCTGATAATTTCCATAATGCTTCTTTTATACAGCCTCCGTCACTAATTATCATAGATGGAGGATCATACAAAAGTGATATAGTCGCTCTTAACAATGCGGGAGCGCTATTTATAATATTAATGGATTTTACAAAATTAGAACCAATAGTTGTTGTGGCTGTTGCTGTTGTTCCAGAAATTGGATCATCAAATGTTATACTAGGAGGATTATCATATCCACTACCCCACTCTATCATATTAATGCCGTCAATTTGTCCACTCTCATTAACAGAACATACTCCTGATGCTGTTAGACCAGCTGGCGACGAAGAAAATAGCATATTTGGTGGACTACTAGGATTATATCCCGATCCAATATTTGTTATTACTATTTCTTTTATAGTGCCACTAGCCATGGTTAATGTTGCTTCATCTCCGCCACCACCATTAAATGATATATCTGGTCTGTTGGTATATCCATTACCAGAATTAATAATATTGAAAGATTCCATTTGACCGCTTTGAGTTATAGATGAGACTTCTACTATTGCCCTTTCTGTTTCTCTAGGAGCAATATATTCTATTCCATCTTTTGTAATTTTATTAATATATCTAGTATCAAACACAGGAAGACGGAAGGCATAACTATGATTAGTAACTGTTGGTCTATTATTTGTTTTTGATAAATGCCAATTTTTAATTGCTGTTAAAAATTTAAATTCATTTGCTGCAAGTGGGCCATTGTATGGAGAAATATTAAATATTGTACTATTTTTTGCCCATCCTAATGTTTTGCCGCAAGCTGTTCCTGCAACGTGTGTTCCGTGAATATTATTATCCATAACAGATGGATTTGCGTTTTCTATAATAGACTGATATGGATATGAAGATGGCTCGTTAACATAGGTATTCCAATCGATTAATTCTACTCTAGAATTTCCATTTGAGTCTAAAAATTCTGGATGAATATCAGTATTGCTAAATAATATTGTAGAATAAAAAGTTTGTGATGATTTTCCAGAAATAATACCATCAACAATCACAACATCCACACCAGAACCGTCTGGCAGATTTGATACGTAGGCTTGTTGTGTTAAAGCTTGAGTATTAAATACAGTATCATTAATATTAGTATGATTTTGTTTATTTTGATAAAATTTTGGTTGTAGCTTTGGTCCTACTCCGCTACTCTGTACCGGAAATATTACTGCCGGTTCTAGTTTTCCTAATGGCATAGTTTGTTGTATACTATAAACTCTTGGATCATTTTTTAAAGTGTTAACTTCTTCATCTGTTAACTCAGTAAATAGTGCTCTAGAATCAACAATATCAATAATATCACATTCTCTATTAGGTATAAACTCTAGTGATGATATACCAGATAAATCTGATTTAAACTGTTCTTTATTGCAATTCTTTTTTAATACAAGAGAATATTTTTTTTTCATGATTGACCCCAGTTAGGAATATTGTTTGTTATAACACCTCTTAATACGCCCCAATTATTATCTGAACTCACAGCATAAGCATTACTTCTAGTAAATGAAATCAGAGTTACTGGTGTTGCACTTGGTGTTGGCGTTTGCGTAGGAGTAATTGTTAAAGTAGGTGTCGGAGTTAAAGTTGGAGTAGAAGTTACCGTTGGTGTTGGTGTTGGCGTAGACAATGACTGAGAACAATCACTATTTGATGATATATATCCTGAAATAGGATCATCTATATTGTATCCTGGAATAGCTTGGTCTGAAAGAATTTTCCATATTCCAAAAATATCATCTGAATAATAAGAATCTAAATAATTAATATTAATTTTCCATAAACTATCATTAGAATCATAGTATAAATATGCATATCGTCCAGAATCTAACCATACATATGATCCAACATATCTAAAGGTAAAAGTATCAGGAATTCCATTATTATTAACAATTTCACAACCATATAAAATAGCGGGATAATTTGGTGGTGGTGGAGGTGCTGCTGAAGGAGTTGGGTATGGCGTTGGTGGTAGAGACGAAGATAAACTTGGGGCAACACATTCTGCAAAATTATCTAGATTGTATGATGTTAATTCGTATCCTCCTCCTAATTGATTCATTACTGTATTAATATCTAGTCTATGTTGATGTATTCTATTAGGTCCCAAATCTAATCCTATGAGGATGGGTTCATTATTTATTACAAGAAAATTAGGACTACCAGAATCATATAGTCTTATATTAAAAATAAATTCTTGTAATGAATTATCTATGCCTCCAGAATTTGTTAAATAGAACCATACATTAAACCATAAGCCTAATCCATTTATTCTTACACTTTTATCTTGATTTAATTGTATAATATGTATTTTATTTATAATATTTCCAACAGGTAATCCAGGAGTTAACCATTCTAATTGCATTCTTTCAAAAGCATTATCTGGTAAAACTTTAGCAAAACTGATAGAGTCAGGAACATCGCTGTCCAATAATCCTATAGCATAATCGGTAGCCCCATTACCAGAAATAGGTTGTACTTTAATAATATTAGTAATATTTCTTGTTATAGTTTGATTATCTTTTGTAATAAATCTAATATCACTACCTATGGGTGGATAAAAATCAGCATGTTTACAGAATATAACATGCCTAGGGCTAATAAGAGTTCCAGCAGTATGATTACTGGTAGTTGTTAAATATCCTCCAGGTAATCTTAATGTGGGATGCATATTCCATGGCGAACAGCAAGTTAAATCAATATCATAAGCCCAACAATTAGGATTTCTAACAAAATTTTTGGTTCTTTCTGAATCATCATCAAGTCCACTATTAACATTATTTTGGTAAAAATCTAAAAATAAATCAAGACCATATAAACCATTTTGTTGAATACCATCAAAATATCTAGATTTACTATCTTTATTAGCAGTTAAAGCTCTAATCTGATCGGAAACATATGTATTTAATAGTGGCTTGCAATTAAAGAAATTATAATTATTCTGATCTTCTATTATTGTTATATAGTGGTTATTTGGGTAACTTGTTCCTGATTTGAGATTGGAGCTAAAATGAGTATTTCCATTAATAGCAAAAGTAGTAGATATATTTTGGTCACATAAATTATATTGAGAATTTTGAGGATATCCTGGCTCAAATAAATTTTGTAGTATATTATACTTAAATTCTCTTATAGAAGTGGCAGTAAGGTCTGTGCTAATGGATCTTCTACTATTATCAATGGTAAAAGTACTATTATAAATATTTTTAGCATTATCATCAAACAGTGTTTTATTATACCTAATATTTACTTTATTTAATGGTATGACACCGGTACTTCCAATATTATCAAATCTATTATAGTATGCATTATAATTTTGATGATTGGTGTTTATTGAGCTATTAATAGAAAAAATAGACATTATTATTTCCTGAAATTAATTAAGGTATTTTTCAAAATTAAAATTATTATATGAAATACTATAGCCAACAGGAATTTTAACATTATGTTCAAAGGTTTTATTTATGATAATACTGTTTGAGTTAGGCCATACAGAAACAAAAAACTGACAGTAAGGATCAATATAAATGTAATAATCAATTTTATAGTCTGATATATGAGATGGTAACGTATTGTTATTGTGCCATTCGGTATAGCTATGGATATTATTGATATATATAACAACATCTATATCTTTATGGTTTTCTACTCCATCAACAATAATGGATCCTGTGAGCCCTATATCTTTGAACCAAGAGTAATCTTTTAGTAGCGGAACTAGTGTAGTATTGATAGTATCCCAAATTTTGGGAATGGTAATAGTTGTTTGTTTTTTATATTTATCTATAACTTCTTGAATAAAATTTATATCATATCGTCTATTGAAACATGTTTTTAAAAAATTATCATCTTCCTGTGCATCCTCATATATATTTTTAGGACAACTATTATTACAAAATAAATAAGAAGCTTTAACAATATGTCCAAGTCTTAGTGATTGATATTTGCATATTGCTGGACTGTTATTACCGCATCTAAACTGACAATGAAAATTAAATTGGGGTGATTGTTGCATCGTATATCTTTCCTCCAAATGAGTTGTCTAATCCGGAGTACGTCCATTCGACTTGATACTGCGTTCCATTGCAATTAATGGTTATAGTATTTGTTGATTCTAACATTTCGCCTGTTATTCCGCAATTTTGTACTAGTAAAAACCAAGCTTGAGTTGGTTCTCCTCCTACTGTACCTGGTCCGTGGAATTGGAAAGACGGACTACCTATATTTTCACAAAAACAGCATGCGCTATTATTTGCTGGACTAGGAGTTGGTGTTGGAGTGGTTGTTAAAGTTGGTGTGAGAGTAACTGTTGATGTTGGTGTAGGAGTTGGTGTTTCTGTTAATGTAGGAGTCACTGTCGGTGTTGGAGTTGGTGTTTCAGGAACTGTGGAGGTCACGGTGGGAGTAGGAGTGGGAGATGATGTTGGAGGAGGAGTATCGCATGGACCAGGATCCGACCCAGGACAATCAACATATCCTATAACTTTGCTTTTTACTGGACCAGGAGCAAGACACGTTGCAAATATTAACACTTTCTCATTTGTTTCTACTGTTTCTGCAACTAAAACAATAAAAGTTACTCCACCGTGACAATATCTATTTTGACACACTAACTCTACTCTTGCTCCGTCTAGAGTAGAAACATCATCAACCACAAATTCAAAAGTATCAGATCTTTCGTAAGGAAGACCAATAAAACCAGGAACAGGAATTCTATTGGGATTTGGATCAAAAGCATTATTGAGACTAATATCTCTATTTGCTTCTATAGTAGAATTATCAGGAAATACTAGAATAGGTCTAAATAAAGTATAATCACAAATATGTCCACCTCCGCAAGTTGCAGTAAAAACTCCCATATCTGGAATAGTAATATTTTTGGGACTATCTAGATACCATGCATATCCTTGAATTTTTGGTTTTAATGTTGCATACTGAATAGTTGGAGAGCATGGCTCTAAAGGTTGAGGAATACATAATGGAGGACTAACACAAGCACAAGATGCTGGATCAAAAGTTTGTCCTGATGGACAAATAACAGATTGACATGATGGAGGAGTAAATCCACACAAGAATGGATTATTAATATTATCTTCTACGATACTTATGGATTGATATCTAGGATATGATGTGTCTACAGTTTGATCAACACTAAAGTGTTTTGATCCCATATTGAATACTGTAGATAATTTTTGATCACAAAAAGTATAAGTATAATTTTTAGGATATCCAGCATTGAATTTATCTTGTAATATATTATATTTAAAATTCCTAACAGATTGAGGGGTCCAATCTATTGTTATAGAATTGGCATTATTATTTGATTTCTCATTATTAATATATGTAGATAAATTATTATTTTGGTCAAATAATGTATTATTATATCTAATATTAGAATTATTAGGAGGAACAATACCTGTGTCTTGTACTGTTTCAAAACGATTATAATAGGCTAAATCATTTTGTTTATTTGATAATAATCCACTATTGATAATATATTTTGACATAATTTTGTACCATTATTAATATGATTATAATATATAATTATACACCATATCAGTATATTATGTTTTATGGCACAATTGTAAAATCAATAATATTTCCTAATGTATAGCAACATGCTACTGGAGGAGGAGTATGTGATGGAGTAGGGGTACAAGTAGGAGTATGAGTAGGGGTATAAGAAGGAGTAAGTGAAATAGTGGGAGTAAGAGTAGGAGTAGGTGTAGGGGACGCAGCTATACTTGGAGATGGAGTAGGTGTTGGAGTTTGAGTGCGGGTTAGAGTTATGGTAGGAGTCTGAGTTATAGTTGGAGTTGGGGTAAGAGTTGGAGTGCGAGTTGGAGTAGCAGATGGATTTGGATTTGGGGTTGGCAAATTCGGTATTAAATTCTCACACATACTTCCACCAGCACTAAATAAATATGAATCATACCAATTATATCCATCAAGTATTACAATAAAATTATCTGATGCTTCGAATATATAGGCAGTAGCTGAAGATCCATCAAGTCTATTTTTAGATCCTAATAATTCTATCCAGCCACTAACATAATCTGTTCCTGGAATAGTAATAAAATTATTTAATTCAGTACTATTTAATAGTGTACCATTAACTTTAACACTAGATAACGCATTTTGTTTGATACCAATAAGAGCATAATATTTTGGATTATCTTTAGTATCGCTAACAGGCAATGGAGGAAGTGCTAGAACATATCTTTTTGATAATCTATTGAATGGAAAAATAGCATTCATTGACGCATCGCCAATATCGTTTGTACCCATACCTCTTTTACATTGATATACAAATATTGGATATGTTGCTGTTATCATAGTTGGACTAGTTACAGATAATTTTTCATAAGTCTCATATTGTCCTAAAGTTATTGATGTTCCATTTATAGAAATGGTATTGTTAGCATCTACAGATAAAATCTTAAAAGCATCTCCAGTACGAAGAACTAGGTGCTCTCCCTCAAAATCATTTTTCCATTCACGATTATATCCTATAACATTATTATAATTTTGGGTTAATGGTAAAATAAAAGTTTTATCAAAATATTCATATCCATATATTTGACAAATTTGAGAATTACACGCACCTACCCAAACATAACAGAGACTATCTATAAAAACAGCTATCTTTTCTGTGCTTTCTATTTTAAATACTGGTCCTGGCAATAAGCGTCCATTACCAGCCCTCTCTCCTGCATATCTATGTTTTAAGGTTTGTCCATCTTGTAATGTATATGTTTTTTTCCCATTATTCTTTAAATTAGTGATTGTAATTACATTATTATTTGATGTACTAACTATATTAATGTTCGCAGTTGCATAAAGACCTTGTGAAAAGAATGGACATATGTAATATAATTTAGATAATTGTTCTATTGGTAATAGTCCTGTTCCATTACAAGCATAAGCATTACGATATAAATAGTGACATGTAATAGTTTTACTTGATACTATTTTTATGCCTCTATAATCTGGCACCAATAATTGAGAATAAGAGATACTAAGTTGTTTATAACTAGGAAAGTTATAAGATGCTAGATTATTAGAGCCTATAGTTACTGTATGTGTTTCTCCAAGATATCGAATAGACACCACTGTTCCTGGTTCTCCAAGAAAGTATAAATAATCTGGATTATATCCTCCAATATTTTCTGGAATAACAAAATAAAATTCTTTACTTAAGCAAGTGTCTGGTTGTGATTGTATTTGTATGCTATTTAAAATGTCCATAAAATCACTTTCTTGTTTTAGTACAGATATTCACATGAGTATAGTCTAACAATCGCTTTGGATACCTCATCACTAAAAAATGGTATCTCTATATCAGTTTGTAGACTGTTAATAGATTGAACATTAATCCAATCAGATAGTGGTGTAGACATATCATCAAAAAATTTAATTTGTAATAGTAAACATGCTGTTGGAATACTAGAGACTATAACACGAACTTTGCGTACAGAATTTTCAACAAAATAAGTAAAATTAAAAGTTAAATCGCATTCATCTGGCGGACCAACACGAGGCTTAGGAAGTTTAATGCGACAATCTAATTTATGATCAGATTGATTAACTCTAGAGAATTGATGATTTATAGGATAGGATAATGAGCTATTAGAAAATCTTGTCCAATGAGTATTACCAGCTTGAAATACTATAGAAATTTTTTGATCACACAAATTATATGAGTCAGTAATTGGATAATTTATTTCAAAATTATTTGTAAGTATATTATATGTAAATTCTCTGATCGATTGTGGAGTCCAGTTTAAAGTAATTGATCTGGCATCATTATTTGATGTGAGATTATTACCTTGATAAATAACACTATTAAGATTTTGATCAAATAATGTTTGATTATATCTTATACTAGGATTATTGGATGGAATAATTCCTGTTTGTTCGACAGTTTGATACTTATTAAAATACGCATTCTGATTTTGATTATTTTCTGCAATATTATTATTTATGATAAATTTTGACATATTTTATGGTATCACATTGAAATTTATTAAAACTTGGAGAAGTTTGCCCATTCTGAGATTTATTCAGTATGCTACTATGATAAATATACATTATTACATGTTTTGCAAAAGTTTTCTGATATTGATTGTGGATTAATTAATGGAGTTCTACCATTATCTGTGGTTATTATTCCTGGTTGTCTAGCGCCAGGAGAAACCTCTTCATATCCTAAGTCTTGTAAATATCCTATGGATAAAGGAGTAATAATATTATCTGAACGATATGTTTTAACCATTAATTCATTATATATTCCATTATAGTCTGGTCTTATATATTCTATAGATCCTGATATTGCAGATCTTGCGGGAACGTAGTTATTTTGCCAATGAACCCCAGATGATCCTATAGGACCAACATTCTCAACTGGCACACTTTCTCTGGTCAATGGTACATTTAAGGCTATTCTATTATAGCTATTAACCGTACTGGGATGCGTGAATCTTGTTAATCTTGGTAAAGATCCTGTAAACGGAGCAAGTTCATTAATCTCAAGAAAATTATTCCAAGCACCAATACCCAAAGCATGTCCTAATTCGTGAGTGAGTATTTTTACCCAATCGTTATATGTGTATGGAGATCCAAATGTATTTATAAAATATTTGGAATTTACGTCTAGTTCAAAATATCTATAAAACTTGAGTACTGGACGAGCTGTAGAGCTAAAATTAATATTTTCTATTCTTATAACTCCAGCAATCCATGAAGCATTCTCATTCTTTTTTCTGTATTGTGATAATGACAATCCATTAAAATTTGTTTGTGAACTTGTTAAATAATCTAATAAAAATTTGGGATATTTAATAAAATTATTCCAGATATTAGCAGCTTCAATTAATGCATTTTTATATATGATATCTTCATTTGGTATTAAATCAAAAGATTGTAAATTAAATATATTGAGTCTATCTAAAATAGTTATCGTTGCTGGTAGAGAAATTAATGTTTGTTCAAAAATATTAACATTGATACCATAGTTTCTTCTCTGATAAGTTATAATGCATCTATACTGCCTATTATTTCTACCTAATGATGCATTTATTGTTAATGTATCGCTATACACTGAATTTCTAGTTGATCCTGTCCATGTACTTGGAATAAAAGTATTTTTAGTAATTTTTCTATTAGCAGATATCCACGATGATGAACTATCAATTCGATATTGCCAATCATAAGTAATACGATAATCATATTGAATAGCTCCGACAGATGGAGTAGGATCTCCAATTCTGTCAACAGCTACCGTAAAAGATATTGTTGTTCCAGCTGTTGCACTTGTGGATAACGGTTGACTAATAATAGATGCCATATATTATCCTTATGGTATATTGTTTACTAAATTAGGTAAAGTATAAATATCTGGTGTTGGAGTTGGTTCTGGTGGAGGACATTCATAAACTGGATCATTATTATCTAAAGCAAAATTAATTAAATCTTTTGATGAAAATCTATTATATCTAAGACGATCATCATTAATTTTATCCAAACCGCCTCTATTAGCTTCTGTCGTTTTAGGAACATAGCCACAAGTAAAATTGCGTGAAGAAGTATTCGTGCTTATGCCATAATTATAGGTTGGGCGATATGGTGTCATGGTCTGGCTATTCCTGGTATTGGAGTGGTGGATGGTACTGTTGGATTTTTAGATGGGCATAGTACTCCTACTACAATTTTAACTGGACCTTTTGCTCCATCTATAGCTTTTCTACCCTCTGTTCCTGGTTTCAGAATATTATCTATAGCTTTTTTATAAACTGGGGCAGCTTGTTCTGGTGGGATTCCATTTGGAAATTTTCTTTCAAGATCTTTAATAAGTTTATCTAATGCTGTGCTTTCATAAATAACTTTATCTCCTTGCATTACTCGTATAACCCTATCTTTATCTTTACCTCCCGTAGCAGGATCCTTACAATTGTTGTAGTCATTTTCATTTTTTTCTGCTGCATCTTCCATCACATTATCAGGAATATCATTACAATTATTTGGTATTGGCATTGATAATTACTCCGTAATAAATGTATTTAAATATAAATTATATACCATTCCACTTTTAAAATTATCAACACCTAAGCGTCTATTATTAGCTCTTGCAAAATTTACTCCGAAAGCTAGCTCATCAGGATAACTAAAATTGCTAAGATATTTATCTTGTTGATCAAGTTGATTAAGAACATTTTTATCTATGTCATTTCGGTCATAATAGATTCTGTTATTATTGCAATAATAAGAGTTTGTAGGTGGGAATTCGGTCAAACTTAATTCCCAAATATCATATGGGTCGGCGGTCTGATATCCTGTTGGAGGAATCTGTGGTTGATAAATAGCCATAATATAAAATTCCTTTATGTAGTATTACTATATTATACACTACTTTTATAGATTTATACTATTCTTAGTTATTCGGCCTTTTCCACGGATTAGCAATATGTATGCTAGATTGAGATGGTAGTAAATTACCAAATTTTTCTTCATTAATACTAAGATTATGATTTGTAGCACGAGACAAGTTACTAGATACTATTTGGCTTTTATTTAATATTCTATCATTACTAAAATTTAATGGATAATATTTAGATTTAATTTTAAAATTATCAATAATTGGTAAACTAATATCAAAATTATAGCCATACTTATTATTTAATGTAATATTATTATTTGATAATAATACTGGAGCATCATATTGAGTGCTATTTTGATTATTAATATTATATATTGGCATTAGATTTTCCTTTTAATTAGTTTTAACAATCATCACAATAATTTACACATTCTCCATCACAACAGCGTTTTGCTATTTCCCAATTAGTAGATAGTACTGGTGCTGTTGGATCTGATATGTTAAAGTATCTGCATTTATCTGTTCCTCCTTCAGTTACTGGACCGATACCTTCAAGAGTATAACCAAAAGCCCCAAGAGTGTTAGCGGGAGGACAGCATACTTTATCGCTTACTTCACAAGGGTCAGAAGGATCAAAAACGTCTGGATCAACTACTGAGTGCTGTACCCAGTATGAGGTATATCCATCAGGACATGTTTGACAAGGACTTGAAGCTGCTTCTCCCCATCCTGTTTCTGGTGGAGGATCTGCACACGCTTCACAATCTGAGCAACAATCACAGCTTGGCCATCCTTGTGGCATTGTTAATCTTACTCCATCTGGAGAGTATCCTTTTTCCCAATATGCTCTGGGCTCTGCTGATCCACCGCAAACATCATAAAGCGCATTCCATGCACAAAAATCAAAGCCAGGATTACAAGTTTTTCTTTCTGTAAAAGCTGGTCCATTCATAAACTGATCGAGTTGACTTTTTAGAAGAGCTAATGAAGCGGCTAACCCTGCTAACTGAGCTTGTATACCTTGTGCTTCACTTCTTAGTGGCTCTACTTCTGCAACTAGTTTTGCTATTTCTTTATCTAAACCACGCATATTCCAATCAGCTCCATCTCTTAGTTCTTTATTATTAACCCAAGCCTGATAATCTTCATAAATATTATTTAAATTTTGGAGATTTTCATCAAATGGATGTTTCGCTAACCATTCATCCCAAGATAATGTAATTTTGTTTCCATCTTCATCGTAAGTTGGAAATACAATTATAACTCTAGGACCATCGTATCCATCATCATGCTTATCAATATGATTTACCCAACCAAAATCAGGAGGAAAAGCTCCAGGAATTTGAGGATGTTCGCCCTCAATGCGCTGCATTGCCTCTGTAGCTCTTTTCATTATATCTAATAAATTATCTTTTTCTGCATTTTTACTAGAAATCTGACTATCAAGAGATAATATGGCTGGAAGTAAGCCGGATAATAATTTATAAAGTCTCGCCATTGTTAGTACAATTGTAGCAATTGCTATAGCTAGATCTAATGCCTGTTGTCTTGACATTAACACAATCCAACATCCACATTCAAATGTAAATAAATCGTTTATATTATATCCGCCGCGGATATAGAAAGGATTCTCACAAGGATACTCCAGAAGATTAGGAGCTAATGGTAATGTAAAATCATTTTCTATATTTCTAGCATCAGGGTCCCACCATCCTTGAGGAGGTCCAATAGCAACACAAGCTGAAAATTCATCATTAGATAATGATTGAACAATTATTGGTTCTGGATATATAACTGGACTTAAATATGAATTTGATACATATCTACTAAGATCAACTCTTTTATTGTTAGCATCCGTAAAATATATCTGATCAGAATGAGTATGAAATAGATTTATATAATGCTGACCAAATTGAGCAGTAGCTGAAGCGCCAGAAGGAACAAACTGAAAAATGCCAATAGTATGAGTTCTGGGCATAACAGCTGGTTGAATATCTTGTGAAGAATAATTGATATCTAAAAATCCTGACTCTGCTGGATTGTAATGTGTATTGTTAGCGAATACATTAGAACATACTATATTATTTCCTTCTAATATGAATGGTACTGAAGTTATTGTTCCTTCATGAGATAAACTTAAAATTTCATCACCATATGTAAAGTTTTCAGGTTTTGCAATTACAAATCCGATATTTCCACTAGTTGCAGCATCTGTAGAAAAAGTAAACATATTATCTGTATATGAGATTTTTGTTGAGCCTTGTGACAATACACTATCGAATGTTAGAGATAGGCTTGGAGATACGTCAAGATTAATATTATCTCCTGTTGGTATTGGTCTTAAAGTATCATAGACGGTACCCGTTGATAAAATCGAACAGTCTACGTTTCTTCTAAAATTAGTTGCGATTCCAGAATTGTATGAGTTAAGCCAACTATCAAAAGTTCCAGAGTTACATCCTGTAATAAAAAATTTATCTTTAAATAAGCCACTATCAGTTACGATATATCCGACATTCCATGATCCTGTTGGAGCACAACTATTTTCACTCCATGTATAGGATAATTCTGTATCTGTTGTATATTCTTGACAACTTTCTTCAATCCCATCAAAAACTGTTCCATCAGAAATATAGCAACATCCTGACCCTAAAAATACTGAGTCTCCGTATGATCCTATAGTATTTGATCCGACAGAAGCCACTGTAACATATTGTCCATCTAATAATCCTTCGAATTCATATTCGTTATTTGACAAACCTTGTGCTACATCTTGTATAGCATCTGCTGGACCTACTCTTTTTGGACGTATTGCAACTCCATTAAATCTAAACGCATATGATTTTACAATATCTTCATTGCTTATATTAGGATTAGGTGCTAGAGTAATAACTGTATTTGCTCCTAACTCTCCGTCGGAGATTCTAAAAGATAAAATTGTAGGAGCAGATGGAGCAGATACTGTCAGAGATGCTCCTGTCGGAGCAGATTCTGTTGTAGCGCCAAGAATAATAGTATCTGATAGCTGAAGAATTTGACCTGGTATTACGTTCTGTGAAGACAAGTTGCCTTGATCATCTATAATCAGAGCTTTATTAAATCCTAACCAAGATGGAATTTGAAAATTTAAATCAGAAGTTTCATTAGTTAAAAAGATTTTATTTGATATGCTTTGTTTGGAATATGATACTATAGGTAATAAATTAGTATTAAAATAATCATTAAGATCTATATCTTCATTATTAACTGATATGCTACTGCCAGAAATTTCTAATCCATTATGCTCTAATAATGCATTAGTTACAGCATATTGTCCAAAAGGAACACAAGAATCACAAAAAACATTACAGTTATCGCAAGGTTTAGTAAAACTTGTTAAAAATTTTTGTGAAGAATTTATTATTTCTGGATTATTGGCAATGATACTGTTAAACCATGATAGTACTGGATGATTTGGATTGTCTAGAGCACAATCATTATTTTGTAAAAATTCTATGAGTTTTTGAGCTTCTGGATATAAGGATACGCAGTCTTTAACATACGAGCTATTAGTATTGTCTAGTGGTGATATGACACAATATGGGATTTGTCCTGAAGCATTTATATCTAATGATATTTGATCACAAGGAATAATAGCTTTAATTAAATGTTGATTATTTGACCACCATGTAGTAGAAATACTATGATTAATTTTTTCTGGAGCGATTGGAACTTCTAATGAAACATCTTTATCTCCACAATTTATAGTATATGGAGTAGGTTTATATATTATCCAATAACATGGATTGTCAGAATCGATATTGGTTTTGGGTAATGGATTATTAAAATTTGTACTAAATATTGCCATATGTTGGACCCTTTAGTTAGTAGCTCAGTCGCACTCTACGCAGTTATCTAAACATCTTCCATCATTACAACGATGTTTAGAAATTTGCCAATTAACATATACTGTATCTCCTTCAGTATTTACGATAGGGAAATATGAGCATTTTACATCAGTTCCGCCTTCTGTGCTAGGACCTAATATGGGTTGGCTATAGTTTACCAATCCTAGAGAAACTGTTGAAGGACAGCAGACTATTCTGTCTCCTTTTCGACATTTATCCAATCCATCATAGCCCTCCTCAGGGTCAGCAACTGATATCCATCCCATATTCACATGATTCTCAGCACATGTTGGACAAGGATTTGGGCATTTGTCAATACATTCATTTTCTGTATCGTAGCCGTCTGGTACGCAGCATTTGCTATATGGAAAACATCTGTAGATGGCATCTCCAATAGCATAATAAGGAAACTCTCTTTGGTCTTTACATACCCATGTGATATCTTTATTGCATTTATCCGAAAACTGTGTGGCATCATTGAAAGACTTAAATACTCCAATAACATTCTCATCCTCTCCGTCAACATACGGTTCGACCTCGGTAAAACCTGCATCTAATCCTAATTCATTAAGAAATAATCTATCTTCTATAGGAGTACATTTTACAGCCCATTTTTTACAAGCATCACACATATTTGGAGAATCCATGGTAACATCCAACCCAACCCAATAAACGCCTATATATTTACTTGGTTTGAATAGTATTCCAGTGTTAAGAAAGTATGCGTCAATGGCAACATAATCTTCTTCATGACTTTCTGCTAATCCACAGCCAAAATACGTTCCTTTTTTTGCTCCTGTTATTGGATCATCTTCTAATAATACTAAACAAAATAATCTTTTTAAAGATGATATTATATCTTCATTACTCACTTTATCATGTTCTGCTGATATATCTTTAACTGGTGTTATGGTGGGACTAAAAGTCTCTATATTACGATCTAGATCATTATCTTTTAAAACTGAGTTAGGATTTTCTAAAATATCTGATTTGCTATCATTTGTAAATCTTCTCTGTTCGTAAAGAGCGGCGGCATATGTTGTTATATATGCTGAATTACCTGGTAATACTATCATCTCCTCTCTATAAGCAGAATATCCAAGGTTCATTGGAAGAAACATATCTAATGATGGTTCATAATAATGCCTATCATGAACAACAACTAATTCATCTTTACCTATCGGATCAAGAGGTGGTTTATTAAAAGGAGGAAATGTTGGTTTGTGTGATGTAGATCCCATTAGTTTTTAATTCTCCTCCAGGTGGCTCTCCAAATATCGTCGGCCACTGGTAATAGTGATGATAATTTATCTTTAGTTACTAAATCATTAATTTGATTATTTTTATCATTATCAGAAGTTAATATATAACTGCTATTGATTATTCTGTCATTACTGAAAGATACTGGAGTATTTGAACCTGGTAACACAGGATCTTTATAGTAAAAATGATAGTTTTTAAAATTTAGAGATTGTTTACTATATTTAAACTCATCATTTCTTATCAATAAGTTGTATTCGTTTTTATTTTTTATATTATATATGTTCATGGTAGAGTAAAGACCGTAGAGGATAATATTAATAATTTATATTAGTTTTTTTAGCTTTTGATACATGATTACAAGTATACAGCATATTATCTGTATTTTGTATAACAAATCCATTATCAGGATATCTATAAGTTGTTGTTAATGGACTTTCTGATGCTCCAGGAACTATTTCTTCATATCCAAAATGAGTTAACATTTTAATAGTTAATGGAGTAATAACTTGTTGTATATCTGGATCAAAATATGGAACCATAAGATCATTACCTATTCCTGGTAATTTCTGACCTTTAAGACACATTCCAATATTATCACATGCTCCAGGTCTCCATGGAAATTTACATTCACAAGGTTTACTATATTGTATAGGAAAAGAATACCACGACCAGTGTGCTCCAATTACTGTTTGTAATGGAACTGGTCTTAATGAATATGCCGGATCATAAGATATTCTACCAGCTGACTCATAGATACTACCCATTCCAGGATAATAATCAGTATTTAAAGAACTAGCATTATACCATTCATATACTCCAATTTTAATATAAGGTTCTGTATTTACTGTATCAGCATTAGTATACTCAGGATCCCAATAGAATCCTATTCCTAAACCATGTCCTAACTCATGCAGCATTACTCCTTCCCATTCAGCTTGTGTATAATTATTTTGATAATGAGTATTAATATATAAGTCTATGGATGTTGTATTCCATCTTAAATAAGGAGCAGACGAACTTAATTGTTTGTGAGCTGATATTCCACAAGCAGCAATTGCTCCATCTAAATCTGTTCCTTGTAAATTATCAATATAAATTGAATTAATTGTGATACCTTTCCAATTTGCTCCTAGCTCAGATCGTATGCTAGTAATTACGCTATTATTCATTCGTAGGAATTTTGCCCATCTATTACATGCGTTGATGAGAGGAGTTAAATATGGTGCTGGAACTCCTGAGCCTATAGATTCTCCGTTTTTATTTAATCTGGGTGCTGATAAAAAAGAATCAGTATCAAATAGTTTTACATTATTTTCTACTAGCCATGTTACTTCAGAAGAGGTAGAAGTCCAATTATAAACATATGATATTCCTGTAGATTGTTCAGTATAGTATGTTGTTAGTTCCAATCGACATCTAAATTTTCTTCCACTTTTGGCTAGTGTTGATTTGCTGGTAATGAAAGTATCTGTTAAAGAAGCTCTTTTTCCCGCATAATCTTTAGGATTTAAATTTCTAGTATCTTTAGTTATATCTCTAACGATTGTCCATGATGATGATCCTGGAAGTTGTCGTTCCCATATGTATCGAGCTGTCCAAGTTGTTCCTAGAATTCGTCCTGTGATCGTAGAAACAAATGTTGCTTTAATACCTTCTTTAAGAGTTGCAGATGATGGTAAAACAGTATTATTTATCATAGTTAATCTTTCAGATATGATGTAAGACCTGATACTATTGGTTGAAAATCATTAGGGTCTAAAGTTTCTGATACTGTAAAGACTGATTTGGGATTGTCATATACTGGCTTTAGGTATGATGTGGAAATTATAGGAATATATGAATTGGGCAATCTGTATCCGTTTTCTATTTCATTCATAATAGAATCAATTCCACCATTATTACTTTCTTGAACTATTGAATGAGATGATGGTTGATATACTTTTTGTTTTGACGAAATTATACTCTGATTGTTAGAGTATGATGGAGTATACTTTGTTGAGTGGATATTATTTGCGTTATGAATCATGGTCTAAATATTCCTGGCTTGGATTGTAAAGTAGTATCATCATATTTATTTTGACATACTGTTGAAAGATAAACTTTTATATTAATATCATCATTTTTAAGTGTCATAAAATACTTAGATCCTAAATTATCTGAACGTATAACCTTATTAGTATAGTTCAAGAGAGTATTCATAAATTCTGTATCGTTAACGTCTATAACTTCTGGATTATATTGTTCATCAAACTTTTTTAAAGAATCATCTATTTGAGCACTATAGAATAATTGGTCATTAACAAATACAAATATGTATCTGCCAACAGAATCAATAAGATTAGTTGTGCAGGAAGAAAAGTCTGAATTCATGACTGTGGCCGGATCTTCTAAGTCATTTATGGTTATTTCTGACATGATAATTCCTTTGATTATTCAGAAGCTAGATCTTCTGGTGTTTGGTTAATTATGGGGAATGATGGATTATCAGAATTAAAGGCTTGATTGTATAAGAAATAGGTGGTGTTGGCCGAATAATTTTCATTTCTTAATTTTTGATTGTCAAGTCTGTCGTAATTAATGCCAAATTTGATATCATTAGGATAGTGAAAGTTGCAGAAATTTTTACTATCTTCGGGAAGTTGACTAGATATATTTTGGCCAAATCTATTGTAATAAATTTTATTGCTATGTGTAAAGTATATCATTTTAATGTTTCCTTGATATAAAGATATACACAAATACTTTAGTAAAATAAAATATGTTCCAGTTAGGGGCTAGTTACTAGAGAAAAGAATCTGTGTAAGATCATATCAAATAGCAGGGCAAATGGGGAAGTTTAGGTGATACATTTTGTTTTTATGGGTTGGTATTGTGTTTAGACCACCCTGCGGTTTTCAGAAAATATTCCACAATCCGATTAAAAACAGAAAAACCCCCTAACCTATTATAGGATAACACTTTACGTCAAATAGAATCGCGAAGTTTTGACCTAAATGATTGTGGTATAATGACTTACGACTAGTATGATGATTGATACGATGTTGTGTTTTAAAAAATAAAATATGTTCTGGCACGATATTTGCTATGTGTAATCTTACGGTATTGTAAGGAAAGTTTTTGTTGACACTACAGAAAGAGATGGTATAATGTCGATATAAGAAACAGAGGAGAAAGAATCATGGCAAACGATTTCGCGGTTGGTGATTGGGTCGAATCGGTTGAGGAGTGGGGCGTAGATAATGAGGACGTTGTGGCCTATCGTGTCGAGTCGGTGAACGATGACGGATCGGTTACCGTGTCCGATTCTGACGGATGCTATCATCGGTTGGACGCTCGCTATGTTGAGCGATTGGATGCTGACTACATTCCCGGCCTTGACGATGGCGAGGGAATCTAATCTGCTCAAAGAGGGGTTGACGCTACGAAAAAGTTTTGTTAGAATACGCTCACAAGAAAGAGAGAAAAGAAATGACCAGCCAAATCCAAAACACCATTCGTCGCCTTGTCGCCCGTCATGGATATTCGGCCACGTTCGTGCAGAACATGGGTAACGGTATCTATCTGTACAGTATCGGTGGTATCATGTATCGTATCCGTGGTGATGGTACGATTCTCTGAGCGTAAAATCTTTACCCGTAAGGGTTTAGAGCAAATCGGGGCGGCCCGATTCGACGTAAATCCTTTCTGCATAAGCACTTACGGCTAATGTGGTGATCGACACGATCTTCTGTTTAGCAGAGAGCAAACGGTGTGCCAAATGTGTAGGAAATCGTGAAAAGTTTTGTCAAAATCTCTTGACATAAAAATCTGGATTTTTTTCTTGCAAACTAAAGATGGCCATGGTATAATGTCGATATAAGAGTAAGAGAAAGAAAGAGAGAATGAAAATGGAAAATCTGGTTCTGATCGTCGTCAAGGGTAAGTATAAGGTTTATCGTGAGAGGAAGTATCCCAACGGATATTCCCGTCAACTACTTGCCACGTTCAAGAGTTCATATGAGGCCGAAAGGTTCATGAACGCATCCTCCCGTTGAGGGGGTTGACACAGCGGAAAAGATTCGGTAAAATAGCATCACAAGAAAGAGAGAAAGACATGAGCAATCCCAAATCGGCTACCATCCGGAAGAACATCGCCAAGTACGCTGCGAAGGTTGGCCTTCGCATAGATCGTAACTACGATGGAACGTACAACGTGTTCGACACCGTGATCGGGTACAACGCTTTCACTAGCGTGGATATGGCATGGGTGGTGCGAACCATCCACGACGCTATCTACATGAAAAACTTCCCCACCTGAAAGGGGGGTTGATTCGACAGCACGGATTCGATAAGATACCATCACAAGAAAGAGAGAACAGAATGAATCCCAAGAATATCAACGATTCTCGCCCGCTCGTCTGGACCGTTTCGGTCGAAGTGCCGAATACGTACTGCCTCTACATCGACGGCTCGCTCGTCGTGAACAACTGTCCACTGGACGAGTTCTACCCCCTCTATCGTGGGGCTGTGGAAAAGATGGCTGCGATGGATGCTGTAGCCTGATCTAAACCCTTATGGCTAAAGACTTTACGTCGAGCCGGGGCGGCCGGATTTGACGCAAACCCTTATGGCTTAAGGACTTACGACAAATAAGGCTTTGGCATGATATTTGCTGTGGGAAACCTTACGAAGTTTTAAGCAAAAATCCATTTGCATCCTAAAGAAAAGCATGGTATAATGTCGATATAAGAGAAAGAGAGGATACGATGGACAAGAATAAGGTGAATGACGTTCTCAAGGCTATCTGGGGTAGCGAGACGTATCATGTGGTGTTGGTGCATACGCCTGATGGTAGAATGTTCGCGGAGTGTGATTTCACGGGTGATCGTCGCAGGCTTACGGAAAACAACTTCGAGGCTGTGCTGAACGATATGTTCTACGATTACTGCGTCGAGAATGCGGCTTGGATGGGGGTTTCATGATACCCGTATAGGGGGGATTGACAGGCTGAAAAACTTTCGGTAGAATAGCGACATCACCACTGGAGACGATGAAAATGGTTGGAACGAAGCGAAGCATGGTTGAGGGTATCGCGGAGAAGGTTGGCGTGACGGGCGAACAGGCCCGCGAAATCGTGCAGGCTACGCTCGACAGCATGATCGAGACGCTCGCCACGACCGGCCGGATTGAACTGCGAAACTTCGGCGTGTTCACCGTGAAGGTGACCGCTCCTCGCAAGGCTCGCAATCCGCGAACGGGCGAGAGCGTAATGATCGGAGAGCGTCGGGTGGTGCGGTTCAAGGCTGGCAAGACTATGGCCGAGCGAATCGGCTGAGCGTAACCCCATATGGCTATTGACTTTACGTCGAGCCGGGGCCACCGCGTTTACCGTAAACTCTTATGGCTCAAGGACTTACGAACAGTATCACCTAAACAAATCTGCTAGCAAACCCTGTGCCATAGTGTGTCAGCATAACCTTACGAAGTTTTAAGGAAAGTTTTTTGTTGACAGTTAAAGTTTGGGTTGGTATAATGTCGATATAAGAAGTAAGAGAGAAAGAGGAGAACGAAAATGTTCGAGATTGGTGACAAGGTTGTGATTGGTGGTGTTGCTGGCGTGATCGTTGGCTGGTACTTTGATGAAGGTAACGTGTGGAACGTTAGGTTGGCTGATGGATCGACGGTCGAAATGGCCGATGATCTCTCTACGGTAGCGTCATGGATGAGCAACTAGGCTCGCCCTTAAGAGGGGATTGACAAACAAAAAGATTCCTGTAAAATAGATTCATCACCACAAAGGAAAAAGAAATGTTTGGCACTGCTTATGCTAATCGAAAGAACGACCTCAACACTATCTTCGCGTCTATGATCGCTGGCAAGTATACTAGTGTGATAGATCCGAAGGGTAGGGTATACGCTGGCCTTGTCAATGCTATCATGCGTGAGGATGGTAGTGGTCGTAACTGGATCGTGACCATCACGAATCAGACCACGAGCGAAAAGGTTTTCATTCACGCAACGTGACCTAAAGCCTTGTCGCATAAGACTTTGCGGCGAGGCGGGCCGGCCGCGTTTTTCGTAAACTCTTACGCATCAACGACTTACGAACCTTACGATCTTTTAAGGAAACTTTTTGCTTGACGCTCAAGAATACCATGGTATAATGTCGATATAAGAAAGAAAGAGAGAAAAAAATGGAAAAAGCAACTCATATCAACGACTTCATCGGTAGCCTTCCTAAGATCGTACAGAAAAAGGTGTGGAAGGTGGTCGATGAGAATGGTGCGGTCGTGCAGTTCGTTGGCTCTACCGATAACCGGAAAAGCACTGCACAAAAGTATATCGACGACAAGTATCCTGGCAAGGATTTGATTCTGCTTTTCTCGCACTTCAAGGGATTGACTACCCTTCGCTAGAGGGGTTGACAAGGTAAAAAAGTTTCTGTAAAATACGTTCATCACTACCACCAAGAGGAAAACGACAATGGCCACCAAGTTCAAAATCATCGAAGATGCCAAGCGTCAGGCTCGCATGTGCTTTCTCGGCATGGCAACACGGCATCAGCCATCACTTGCCGATGGTGTGTATGGCCCGATCCACAGTGAAAAGGTTCACAAGTTCAACCGCAAGGCTCTCCGCAAGGGAAGCAAGAGCAAGGCGGAAAAGATCGACCCCCGCTACAATGGGGGTGAGGACACCATGATTGTACCAGTTGGCAAGCCCGGTTCGCCCGAACGTAAAGTCGCTTTGGCCGAGCAGTATGCCGCGATTCTGGCCTGCGGCGAGGAACTTTCCCCCTTCGGATGGAGGGGTTGACGCAAAGCGTTACGCTGTAAGACTTTACGACGAACGCGGCCGCCCACGCTTGACGTAAACTCTTGTCGTATAAGGACTTGCGACAAAAAAGATTTTTCAAGAAAAGGGGGTTGACAAGCCGATAATAGTATGTAGAATCCGAGTATCACCCCAAACGGAGAACGACGATGCTCAACGACTTCGACGATGTGAACGGTATCCTGGCCGACCTTGCCGAGCAGGGTATTCTTGAGCCGATGGTGGAGCCGATTGACGATCCCAACATGGAAATCAACTACTGGGATTGGGCCGAAGTTGTCGGTATTGTGGATGAAATGGTTCCGAATGAGCCCTTTTGGGCAAACTCTTTTTGAGGCTTGACAAAACCTATGGCTGGTGCTATCCTGTTCGTTGTGGCCTATGTTGGTTTGTGTATCTGTACCCTTGCAAAGGACTAAGTGATGAGTCACCCTGATCCCCTGTTCGATCCCGAAAACTCTTATGAGGACGATAACGTGGACTATAACTACGATGACCATGACGATTTCTATGGCGATGATCTGGATGAGTTGCGTGGTCGTGAAGTCGAGTATGACAGCCCCGATTCCGACCCGGATGGTGATGGCGACTACGATCCAGACTATGACGTTTGGGATAGTATGGACGGCGATCACGACTCCGCGATGGAATCTGCCGGATGGGGAACGGATGAGGATTACGGTTATTTCGGCGGAGAGGACTACTAACCCTAAAGCCTTGCCGCATAAGACTTTGCGGCGAGGCGGGCCGGTCGCGTTTGACGTAAACTCTTTAGATTCAAGACCTTAGAGCAACCCCAAGAATCTTTTATTTTCTTGTTGACAGCCTAAAGAATAGACTGTAGAATGTCGATATAAGAAAGAGAAAACAATGTATAACGACTTTGCTAGCAACCTTATCGTGTGTTTTTTGCTCGGCTGTTGGGCGTATCTTTTTATCTATATTCCT
>Ga0315903_10002499_pt1 | contig 26862 bp, 23 predicted proteins | sample LakEriMetagenome_7_FD_203524 | JGI IMG/M metagenome (GOLD analysis project Ga0315903, IMG submission 203524) | Freshwater fungal communities from buoy surface, Lake Erie, Ohio, United States - Buoy 2 MA119 | ecosystem: Environmental > Aquatic > Freshwater > Lake | place: USA: Lake Erie, Ohio... | reverse complement strand
TTGGTGATCTTCTTGAAGTTCTGCAGGTACTTGACAGTGGTGTTGTAGTTGCACCCTTTTTCTACTTTTAGAAAGTGCTCAAACTTGGTTACAAGGTTTCGATCAACAAGTTTTATTAGAATATCCTCTGCCTTTACAAATGTCCAGAGAAACTCCTTCATATAGCGAAGACAAGTAGAATACTTTTGATAGTTCGCGTATGATGTTTCGCGGCCTATGAGCTCTTTTAATTGCTGGTTATGTTCTTCCCAAATTTCAATCAGCATTTTCCCTTTTGCAGAATTGATATTCAAAATAGCATCACGAAGCAATTCAGGACTGAGTTCATCGCTGGTGGTGAGCAGTTCATTATGCTTCTCGTAAGCGCGCACTCGCACTGCATCGATGTACTTATTCATGCTGATGGCCTCATTAGATTTTCCCTTGGCCAGACCAGCAGCCGGCTCCCAGATTTGAGCATTTATGCTTCGCTTTAAACTTACGGCCACTGATCTACCGTTGAGCGTAATTCGGAGCATAACCGGACACTCACCATTTCTTTTTTGTTTTGATCTGTTGATGTAAAAGAACAGATTAAATGAATTTCTTGACGACATAATGTTATGTGTTTATGTGCGCCCCCCAATGATTTTACAAATGTATTGGACCGTTCAGACTTGCGAAAGCGTATTAAATTGACTTAGTGCGACTTATCCGCCTTCGCGTGACCCTTTTTGCCTTTTTTAAAAAGGGGTCACGCTTTTGGAAAGAATCTATGCGCTTTTTGTCGTTTTATGTCGCACCGACTAAAACAAAAAAGCCGTGAAAGTCAACTACTTTCACGGCTTTGCGCTTTTGAGTATTCTCTCTCAGCGGAGAGAGAGGGATTCGAACCCCCGGATGCTTTCACATCAACAGTTTTTCTCGGCTCAGCCGAGACCGTAATCGACCAACCAGCATTAAATAAAAAAATCCTGCATTACGCAGGATTAAGCGGAGAGAGAGGGATTCGAACCCCCGGATGCTTTCACATCAACAGTTTTCAAGACTGCCGCAATCGACCACTCTGCCATCTCTCCGCGGCGAAAATACTGCGCTGACAAGGGTCGATACAAATATTTTTTTCGGAAAGCGTAGGATAGTGGCGTAGTCTCTTGATTTCCATAATTGAAAATGGCTTTCACATCAACAGTTTTTCTCGGCTGAGCCGAGACCGCACAGGTCCCTCTGCAACTCATATTGGAGGAGATACTGCCTCGACAAAGGGGCAATTTCTTTTTACGATTGCGAGGCTTTGATGCAATGGAGATTCATTTTCAAAAGAAGAGTCAATAGGGTATAGGTAATAGGTGATAGGTAAAAGGTACTGTTACGCGAACCTATCACCTATTACCTTTTACCTTTTACCTATAACCTATCCCCTAAAAAGTACATGTCTATCTCGCCTTTGCCCTTGGCCTGTATCTTCCCGCGGTAAGTCGTTGTGAATTTATTTTGAACGTGCAGGTATGTGCTTCCGCTGATGTTCACCTTGCCGGGTTCGCCGCTGCTCTCCATGCGACTCGCTGTATTCACGGTATCACCCCAGATGTCGTAGGCAAACTTGTTTAAGCCCACCACACCGGCTACTAATGGGCCGGTGTGAATACCAATGCGTATCTCGAAATACTCTTTGCCTTCTTCTTTGCGCTTGTTCTGATAATCGATCATGAACGATTGAATATCGAGCGCCGCCTGAACAACTGCCGCAGCATGATCTTTCGTAGGTGTGGGAACACCTCCCACAGCCATATAGGCATCACCAATGGTCTTGATTTTCTCGACTCCGCGTGTTTTCATAATGAGGTCGAAAGCTGAAAAGCAAGTGTTTATTTCTTCCACCAGCTCCTCTGGTGTAAGCTTTTCTGAAAGTGCTGTAAACCCTTTGAAATCGGTGAATAACACGGTCGCTTCATCAAATCGCTTGGCTCGTGCGCTGCCTTTCTCCTTTAATTCATCCGCAACCTCTTGCGGCAAAATGTTCAGCAGGAGATTTTCGCTTATACGCCGCGCTTTTGCGATACGGTTGCGCTGTAAAATGATAATCACAGCCAGTATAGCCAACACAGAAAATCCACCGATAAAAACATTCCGCAACAATTTCTGACGCTCCAATTCTTGCGCGGCCAACGCGTCCTTTTTCTCTTGCTCGGCTCGTGTGGCTTTTTTATCCAGATTAAAAATCTCGGTTTGCTTGGTAACCGAGTAAATGGAGTCTTTGGTGTCGTGATAGGCGTGAGCCGATTCCAATGCGTCGCGATACATGCCCAACTCTTCATACAGCTTGGAGCGCAGCTGGTAACTCAACTGAACATTTTCCAAAAAACCGATGGTATTGCCAAGCACTATGGCACTGTCTAAATAGGTCAAGGCATGCAAACGATCTTCTTGCGACTCACTCCGCTCAAGTAGCAACCGACCCAGTAACTGATAAGCCCTGGTTAATCCGTTTTTGTCTCCAATAACGTGCTTGATGGATAGTCCTTCCTGAATGTTTTTCTCGGCTTCCTCAAAATTCCTGAGCTCGAGATACACATTGCCCACATTCAATAAATCGGATGAATACGCCTTACGATTATCCAATTCGCGGTCTATTACCAAGGACTTGGTATGATACTCCAGCGATGAGGGGAAATTGCGCTGAGCCAGGTATATGTTTCCCATTGCGGTATAACTGTGCGTCGCAAATTTCTTGTTACCCATTCGCTGACTCAATTCAAGCGCCTGAGTATAATATTGGAGCGCGCTTTCGTAATTCTTTTGTGTGTAGAACACCATGCCGATATTGTGCAGGTGATTCACTTCACCCATGGTGTTACCTATTTCTCTATTTATTTCGAGCGCACGAAGCCAGTACTGATAGGCATTGGGATAATCAGAAAGGGAGAAGTAATTGGCGCCAAGTGAACTATTAGCTCTGGCCATTCCCTTTTTGAAACCGATCATTTCAGCCAATGATAAACCTTCCAGGGCATAGCGAATACCGTCGTATGGGCTAACGCTGTTGTATTCAAATGCCAAGCGATTGAGTGCGTGCACCTTGTTGGTGTCGCTTGGCATTGTGGGCAATTGTGCTTCAATGCTATCGATAACAACCGTAATCTTTCCCGGAGCCTGAGCCCGCAGTAAACAACCTACTGTCGCAATTAGCCATATGAGCAAGATGCTCCTCAAGTGCATGGCTTACTTCCCGTAGACGTAATAAATAGAAAGTCGAATTACAGCGTCTTGACCAGTCTTCGGGTCCGCTCCTGCGTTGCGGTATTCCGTAAACCATATGTTAGGCATAATATGAATTTGCTCGATAGGTGTGTAGTCCAATCCGCATGTAAAGAATGCCTCGGTGTAATTGGGGTTATACTGCGGTGTAAGCGGCTTGTATTCGCTCCAGGCATCGCTGCGATTGCCGGTCGGATCGTATTGATCGTATCGAATGAAGAAGCCTAGTTTGTCTTTGTAGATGCGTCCGCGCGCGTAAACAGAATAATTGATAGCCTTGACGTCCACCAGCGAGTCGGGGGTTTGATTCACATCCACATCATTGCGCAAAATGGCGCTGAATGCTTCCACGCCTATGGTAAACTTCGGTGAGCTCCAAGCGGCAAGCCCTTTGAACATGTGACGCTCTCGTCGATTACCCGCGGTAAGTGAACTGCGATTGAAATCGGCGTAGGCATCCAAAATCAAGCGCTTGTTGAACATTTTAAGGTAGATATCGCCGTAATACCATTTGAAAGCATCGTTTTCGGGGCGAGAACCGCTGCCATTTCCAATCATGAGGTGATAACCGAGTTCCGTTTTTTCTTTGTTGAGAAGGGTGCCTTGCAGCATGACGCCCATATCCCAAGCGGGTGTGCGGCGCAACTCTGAAATAGTGCGTTCAATGCATCGGTAGTCCCAAACCACTTCGGACAGCAAAACCGCCGAGGGTGTATGCAACATACCCAGGCTCAATGTTGAACCCTTGAAGATGCCATTCCAGTTAATGTTGGCGTTTTTAATAAACATCGAATAACGACCATTGCTCAGTAAATCGCCGGTAGTGGCAGGTGCAGCAGAAGCGGAGTTCACGAAGTTTTCTTCCATAGCCAGCAGGAAATTCGATGAGAATTTTTTACTGATGGTGTAGTCGTAACCGAGATAGACTCTTCGAAACTGAAAAACACTCTGATTTTCAGCCATACCCGTATATTGGTTTGTTGCACCACGGGTGTTTTCATCACGGTCATACTTGAATGCTACATCGCCAAAACCGAGCCCCCATACTTTGCCGCGCGGCACGCTATCGGTGCTCATTTGGGCATTTGATTTCAATTGAAAGAAGCAACACAGAAATAGAAGTACAAACGCTTTTTGCATAGGGTAGTAGTTAGTTGGTTCGTCCAAAAATAGAGACATTGAATGCAAACTGAATAAAATTTGCGTTTGACCTCGATTTTCGAATCGACAACTCGTTGCCCAGTTATCGATCGACGGATTTCGATGAATGTGGGTGAAGAGGATAAAACCTGACTTAAATCAGTCTTCAGACCACGTTGGCGACTTTCTTGCGTCACTTTTAATGAGTCAGGCCTAATATCCGACTCGAAAACACGAACTGTGACTTTTAATTTTGTTATTCGTTTAGTTTAAATTGCACCTGCATTGAATGGGAGAAGTAGAATCACTATATAATTCTGAAGGTGCTTTGCAGCAATCAAAGTCAACTGACCTGATTGAGGAGAAAGGTAAAAAGCTGCACGTAGCGCTTATTTACCTTGTTGCCGGATATTCCATCCTTTATTTTTTTATCAATTGGTTCTTCGGACAAACCATGCAGGCGCTAATTACGGCTTGCGTGCTGCCCTCCGTTCTCGTGACATGGATTCTTTATAAAGCAGGACATTATTATTATTCCAAAGTCTGGAACTCTCTACAAATTAATACGAGCGTGCTATTGCTAGCACTTACTACGGGCCCTGATACATTTGTTCCTGCATTCTACATCCCGGTTATTGTAGGGACATTGCTTACCTTTCAGGGAAGCGATAAGCGATCGGGCTATGTTCTGTCGGGGTTGAGTATGGTATTGCTTGTATTTGCGATGGTAACGGATATAAGGCTTTTCAATGTCGTGATTGCTAATGAGGAGTCGATGCGGGTGGAACGAGTCGCCAACATGATTGGCATTGGTGTTATTACCATGCTTGAGGTCATTTACATTTTGCGGATTGGTAATGATATTCAGGGAAAATTGATTGCACAAACGGCAAAGTTGGATGAACGTAACTCTCAGATGGTGGCTGCGCTCTATACACGCGACAAGATGATGTCGATGCTTTCCCATGATTTGCGCTCACCCATTGCGTCCATTCACGCCGGAATGGAGCTTTTCGAGACAGGCACGGTGGACCCGGGTATGCAGGCACAGCTCTATACCCAAATGAAAAGTCGAACGGGTCAAACATTGGCTCTCATGGATAAACTATTACTGTGGTCCAGGAGCCAAACGAAATCCATCATCTATAGGGAGGAAGCTATTTCCATTGCGCAAATTGAAGAATTCACCAAGTCGGTGTGTTACCTTTTTTCGAATGAGAAACTCATTCATTTTACCTATCGGTTCGAGGCAAAGCCGGGTACATTGGTGCGTGGCGACCGCGACATGATAGAAGCGATATTCCGCAACCTGATATCGAATGCGATTAAATTTACGAAACCCGGAGGCCATGTCACACTAACAGCTCAAGAAAGCGGGGCGAAGTGGAAGTTCAGCATATCGGATAATGGTAAGGGCATGTCGCGAGAAGAAGTTCAGAAAATCACAGGGGGAGTGTCATTTACTACATCAGGCACAGACAGGGAAAAGGGGCATGGTTTGGGAATGCAATTGGTTCAGGATTTCATTCGAAAGCACAATTCGGCGCTGAAAATCGATACGGTGCTCCATCAAGGGACTACGTTCTCGTTTGAGATTGCCAAAGCTTGATATAAGCTATTCATTTTAAAGAAACGCAGGCCCGCGTCTTACTTTGCCGTATTTCCGTTTACTCTTGATGAGTCATTTATAGGCGGCAAGCGCGTTCATCGCAGTCCTCTTTTAAACGAAAGGCGCTTTGCCCATTGGAGCGAAGGTTTTTCAACGAAGCGATAAAACACGAAAGCAAAGAGCACGGCCGCAATCTGAATGCTTGTAAAAACAAGCGCATTGCCCCAAGCTGTTTTTAATATGCCACCCAGCAGATAGCATAACGCGCTTATGATGGGCCAGTGCATGAGGTAGATCGAATAGGATACTTCTCCAATCTTGCCCATCCATGCCAATCCGTTGCGGGTAAATCGGATAAGCAATGTGGTAGATAAAGCTGTGAGAACAATGCGAAATCCAAGTGCGTGAAGCACACCGGTGAGGTAGGCGCAAACAAAAGCACAAACCGCTATACCCATCCAAAATTCGCGTTCTGAAATCTTGCCTTTGTATTTCATGAATAAATAATAGCCCATTAAAAAGACGGGTAAATGAAACGGCAGGTTCGCCTTTGCTGCATTGCCTTCCAGGGTGATTGATATAAATGAAAACGCCAATAGGCACGCGACGGCAACACTTCTTTTAAATACAGATGCTGATGTGAGAATAGGGAAGGCCAGGGCTATGTAAATATAATATTGCATTTCTACGAAAAGCGTCCAGTAGATCCCATTCACCCAGGGCAAGTCGAAAAATGGAGCGGTGAGCGTGGCGCTGGCGGCCAACAATTGCCAGCCGTTGTGCTCTGCGGTGTTGAGCATGGCCCAAGAGGTAAGTGCGACAATACAGGCCGAAACGATGAGGGGAGGCTGAAGCCTTACGATGCGCTTACCCATGAACACAAAGAAGTCGGAAATGCGATAGCCAATCCTTTCCATCGACCAGGGCATTACCATACCACTGATGACAAAGAATACGTAAACACCTTCTTGGCCGACGTCGAGTATTTCGGATGCTTTCGGAAAGTATGGTGTTAACAGGAAAGCACTGTGATACAAGCAAACCATCATGGCGGCCACCGCACGCAAACTATCCAGTATGCTAAGTGATTCGCTTGGTGAGGCGGAGTGTTGTTGCACGAGGGGAAACGATCAATTATTAAACGCCAGCAAGGTCATCCAGGCTTCGGCAATCTTTTTTTCTGCAACAAGTGCTTTTGCCTTGTGATGAAGTTGCTGCTCCAATTCGCTGGCTCTTCCTTCGAATTCCATGAACAGATCGGCAAGCTCGGTAAGCTTGTATTCGTTCACTTCCGTTTCATTGGGCAATGATTCTGCGCCTGCGAGTTGAGCCAGTTCATTGCCTGTAAGCACTTGCGAAGTGCGCACATCTTCAGGCATCTTATCGAAGCCAATTCCAACCTGAGTCATAGGCTGGGGCAACTGAAACAAACCCTGGTTAGCGCGTGTATAGTAATGACCGCCCATACGTGCTACCTGATCAATCTTCACGGGGGAAATGCGTCCATCATCGTCAAGAATATCTTCCGAAACATGGATGCGAACAACCTCGCAGATGACCAAGTTGCCTGCTCCGCCTTGAGTGCCGAGAGCCACCACATCATTGATTTTGCATTCGAACTGCACCGGTGCTTCCTTTACGCGAAACGGTTTCACCACTTCGGAAGCGATAGGAGTGAGCCCTGTTTTTGTGAATTCGCTGACGCCTTCCGGATACTCGGTACTTGCCAGCGACATCTGCTCAACCATTGCGTAGTTGACAATGTTGATTACACACTCCTTCGTAACCAATGCATTTTCAAGCGTGTGCTTGGTCGTATTGTCGCGTCCGCGGCGGGCGGGTGAGAAAATGAGTATGGGTGGATTCGAACTGAATACGTTGAAAAAGCTATACGGAGCCAGGTTGGGTCTTCCATGCTCATCTAGAGTACTGGCAAATGCAATAGGGCGTGGGCCAATGGCGCCCAACAAATACTGATGCAGTTTGGGTTGCGGGAGTTCTTTCGGGTCGAGCGAGAGCATACTGTTTCTGGGTATGGTTTTACTTCTTGTTCATGTCGGCCACCGATTCCATGACCTTGTTTTTCAGCTCCTCTTTGAAAGCTTTCAAGCGTGTCATGACTGCGGCATCATGACAACCGATCATTTGCGCAGCCAGGATACCTGCGTTGCGCGCACCGTTGAGAGCGACCGTGGCAACGGGCACACCCGCGGGCATTTGCAAAATAGAGAGCACACTATCCCAGCCATCGATGGAATTCGACGATTTCACCGGTACGCCAATAACGGGCAGGGGAGTGAGCGAGGCGGTCATGCCCGGTAAATGCGCAGCACCACCGGCCCCGGCGATAATGACTTTGATGCCACGAGCCTCTGCTGAGGTAGCATACTCAAACATACGCTCGGGCGTGCGATGCGCGCTCACAATTGTTATTTCGTATGGAACACCGAGTGACTGAAGCGCTTCAGCTGCTTCGTTCATGATTGGCAGATCACTTTTGCTGCCCATGATGATACCTACCATTTGAAAAGGGGTTTGGGGCGCGAAAATACGAAGTTAGGTAATAGATGATAGGTTATAGGTGATAGGTATTAGGTAATAGGTATTAGGTAATAGGTATTAGGTAATCGTATGCACAACAGAACCTATAACCTAATACCTATCACCTATTACCTGTAAAAAAGTTTTCTTTGAAATCTCGATTTTAGTCGTACACTTGCGGTGCCCATTCGCGGCAATTCTTACGGAAATCGTTTCCCAAATCAATTTTGAAACTCTTTATTTCGACAACGAATCACATTTTATATGTATAACCTCTTGCAATTAAACAGCATGAAGGTGGCTGAACTCAAGGAAGTAGCAGATAAGCTGGCCATCGACAATGCAGATAAACTGAAGAAACAAGACCTCATTTACAAGATTCTTGATGTGCAGGCACTGAAGGCAGAGCCTAGCGCTTCTGAGCCGGCTTCGGAATCTGCACCAACATCTGAGGCAAGCGCAGATCAGCCTTTGAAGGGTAAGCGCGATAGAGCTCGTAAACCTGCCAAGGGCGTTGAGCCTGCCGGCGATATGTTTCAAGAGACCTCATCAGGCGAGAATGCTCCAGACGCCAATGCTGAAACAACTGATTCTGCGGATAGCAAGGAGCCCCTTCAACCTCAACAGGGCCAGCCGCGTCAATTGCAAGGCCCTAACCAGGGCGATCGCAGACAACAAGGTCAGCGCGACCAGCGAAGGTTCGAGCAGCCAGAGCGTGGCCAAGGCCAGCCACAAGGTCAACAACAGCAGCAACCACATCCGGGTGGTCAGCCGCAGCACCACCAACAGCAACAAGGTCAACAAGGTCAGCAAAGTGGTAACCAGCAACAACAACATCACAATGTATTCCGTCCCGATAAGGCAAAGCGTGGTCAGGCCGATGAACATGGATACAATTTCGATGGCATCGTATTGGCCGAAGGTGTGCTTGAAATCATGCCTGATGGCTTCGGCTTTATGCGTTCGTCGGACTTTAACTACCTGAACTCTCCCGATGATGTATATGTGTCTCAACAACAAATAAAACTCTATGGCCTATTGACGGGTGACACCGTTGAAGGAGCCATACGTCCACCGCGTGAAGGGGAGAAGTACTTCCCGCTTATTAGAGTAGACAGAATCAATGGCCGTGACCCCAACTTTGTGCGCGACCGCGTGCCTTTCAAGTTCTTGACCCCCTTGTTTCCTTATGAGCGTTTCCATATAGCCGATAACAACTCAAATATTTCCATGCGTATCATGGACTTGTTTGCCCCCATTGGTAAAGGACAGCGTGGTATGCTCGTGTCTCAACCCAAGACCGGTAAGACCACCTTGCTAAAAGATATCGCCAACGCCATAGCGAAAAACCATCCGGAAACCTACCTCATCGTATTGCTTATTGACGAGCGTCCGGAAGAGGTAACGGATATGAAGCGCAGCGTAAAGGCAGAAGTTATAGCCTCGACCTTCGATGAACCGGCAGAGCGCCACGTAAAGATTGCGAATATCGTACTGGAGAAAGCCAAGAGAATGGTAGAATGTGGACATGACGTTTGCATCCTGCTCGATTCTATTACCCGCTTGGCTCGCGCATACAACACCGTAGCTCCTGCCAGTGGTAAGGTCCTCTCGGGTGGTGTGGAAGCGAATGCACTCGAGAAACCAAAGCGTTTCTTTGGAGCTGCGCGTAAGATTGAAAACGGCGGATCACTGTCCATCATAGCCACAGCCCTCGTTGACACCGGCTCTAAGATGGATGAGGTAATCTTCGAGGAATTCAAAGGAACCGGTAACATGGAATTGCAGTTGGAGCGCAAGATTTCGAATCGACGCATTTTCCCTGCGATTGATATTCTCGCATCGGGTACGCGCAAGGAAGACTTGTTGCATGATCGCGATGTGTTGCAGCGTATGTGGATATTACGCCGTCACCTGGCCGATATGAATCCGGTGGAAGCCATGGAGTTCGTAAAGGATCGAATTGATAAGACTAAAAACAACGAGGAATTCCTCGTAAGCATGAATTCGTAAACCATGTGGATGAAGCAATTGCCGTGGATACTGGCATTGGTATGGCTAGCGGTGCGGTGGGGTTTAGGAATTAACCTTGACGTGGAGTCTGCCCAAAATGCGGGTGTGTTGCTGAATATGCTTTTCATTTTGCTTGTGGTATTTCTGGGTATCCATCTTCATTACCGAAACCTGCAAGGCAGGATTTCGGGTTTTTTTGATGATTTCAAAGCCTGCATGAAGCCCACATTGCTCTACGTTTTAGTGGTCATTGTTTTCATCGGTGTTTATTACGCATGGATAAGCGACGATATTCAAGAATTGAGAACAGCCTATATCGAAACCTTCAATGAAGGAATAAAGGACGAGAACAACCTTCGGAGCTTTTTGGAGCAACACCCCGAGGAGAAGGGAAAATCGATAGAGGAACTCATGCAGAAAAACCTCGAAAACGTGGAGCGCAATGTATCGGTACAAACAAGGCTTATGGGCGGATCACTCGCTCTCACCTTCATTGCGACTGCCTATGGTTTACTGGCTGTTTTCTTTTGGCGAACGTTTGTGAGAAAATGGTAGAGCAATAATTTGTTAGATATTCGTTACTTGCACCTTGCATGAAGAAAGCGACCCTCATATTGTTCTGTTTTGCAGTCATGCACTTTGCCAATTGCCTGCAGGCACAGGTAAATGCGCGTGAGAATTTATCTTCATTCGATAGTCGCATGTACCATTTCGGCTTTCTGTTGTCGGCTAACTCCTCTTCCTTTTTCATAGACTACAAACCAGATTTTACCTTCAGTGATTCTTTGTTGGGGATCGAAAATGTACCACAGGCCGGGTTTAATCTGGCTTTATTGGCGTCGTTTAATCCGATTAAAAATGTGAATTTGCGTTTTGTGCCCGGGTTATCTTTTCAAGACCGCGGCCTCAACTATACATTTTTGACAGATGGAGGAAAGGTGGAGACTTTCTTGAAGCGAACGGAATCGGTTTGGCTTCAGTTTCCAGTCATGCTGAAGCTCCGCACAAATCGCGTTGGAAATTTCGCAGCTTATGGTTTAATAGGAGGGGGTTATGGGATTGATATGCAGTCTCAGAAAGACGTTGATGAAGCTGTAGCCGGAAAGATTGTTGTGAAGCTTCAAAAAACGGATTTGACCTTGGATGCAGGAGGTGGATTTGACTTTTTCTTGCCCTACTTTAAATTTGGTATTGAGCTGAAAACAGGCTTCGGCATGAAGGATGTGCTCATTCAGGAAGGCAATCAATTCACCGACCCCATATCCAGACTTCGCACTCGAACCTTCGTGTTTTCATTGTGTTTCGAAGGGTAGATTTTCACCTTACCCTGTTCATAATCCATCCCGTTTGCTTCGTAGAAGCCAAACAAACGGAGCATTTTTGACATATGAAAAAGTGGTTGCTCCGCATAGTCAAAAACAAATACACCCTGTCGACTTTTGTGTTTTTGTTGTGGCTTACCTTTTTCAATGAAATCGATTTGATTTACATTTTCCAGTCTCGAAAGGAAGTAGCGGCTTTACGAAACGAAGTTCAGCGCATGAAGGACGACAATGCACGCGCCGCCGAAGCTCTTCATGATTTGACAACGAACACGTATTCGTTGGAGAAGTTTGCACGAGAAAATTATTACATGAAGAGGGAAAACGAGGAGGTGTATGTATTGAAAGAGCGTCCTGCTCCGGTGAAGCAATAATGAAGCTTCGGTTGCCGTTCCGATTTCCATCTAATAGGAGAATTACTTTATGACAAGAATATTGGTTGTTTTCGTTGTTTCATTTTTTATGATGACGCCAACATGCCGAGCTCAGACTGCAGATAGCTCGCAAAACTTGAAGGTATACATCAACTGTATGTACTGTTACCAGCCATATCTGCGGACTCAAATAACCTGGGCCGATTTTGTGCAAGACCAATTTGTGAGCGATGTTGATTTAACCATAACCAGCCTTCAGACGGGCGGAGGTGGTGATGAATACTTATTGCAATTCGCAGGCAAGAAATCAATGGCAGGCTTACGCGATACCCTTCGCTTTACTACCAACGCTATTAATACGGATAATGAAATACGAGAATTATTGGTTCGTAAAGTAAAACTTGGATTGGTGCGCTATGCTGCGTGCAGCAGCGCCGGTGATTGTCTAACCATCGACAGTGATTTGAAAAAGGATAGTCTGGATAAGGGTATTGGCAGCAATCCGGAAGAGGATCCCTGGAATGCGTGGGTTTTTCGCACAGGCGCAAGCGGTAATATTGGTGCGCAAAAGGTCTATCAATCGGGATACTTCAACACATCGTTATCGGCATCTCAAGTAAAGGAAACACATAAAATTTCACTTGACGTCCGCGCGCGCTACAGCGAGCAACGTTATGACTATGATGGGTTCAAGGACACATATATATTGAGATCGCAATCGGCATACGCTACTTACGTGCATTCGATATCAGATCATATGTCGGTAGGTGGTTTTGCTTATACAGAGCGCAGCGATTTCAGCAATTACGATTTATATCAAAATGTAGCTGCGGCTTTTGAATACAACGTTTTTCCATATAAGGAAGCACAAACTAAATCGCTGACTATGGTCTATCGGGCAGGATTTACATATTACGATTTTCAGGAAGAAACGATATATAATAAAACCGTAGATCGTATTCCATCGCATTCATTTACAGTGTCAACTTCTTTTACTAAGGATTGGGGACAATTTTCTTCCGGTATAGAGGTGGCTAGTTTTCTGAATGACTTCAATCGTAATCACTTGTTTTTCTGGTGCAATTTTGATGTGAGAATTTTCAAGGGACTCTCAGCGAATTCATGGATGAGCTATAACGTGCAGCGTGATCAGGTCAATATTCGATTGAACGGAGCTTCACAGGAGGAAGTTTTATTGCAACAGCAAGAGCTGCTTTCTGACTTCGAGTTAAATGCCCATCTAGGGTTGAGCTATCGATTTGGTTCTATCTATAACAATGTGGTGAATCCGAGATTTGACTAGCTTTTAGGGAATTGGTGCTAGTCGACTATCGTCATTCGAAATTCAGAATTTTCCATTGCCCAAGGGGGCAACTTATGATCCTACGATTGCCCTGCGCATTGCAGAGGCATCGAATGGACCGTAAACGTCTTTGCGAGGACGAAGGGTTGATTTTCCTTTCGAATGGAGATACTTTTCGATAGGATCTTCGTCTATATAAAGCGGTTGCGCTACGCCTTCGGTAATCATTTGCGCTGAATAATCTTTGTAAATGCTAAACTCTTGGAGAGAGTAATTTGAAATTTCAAATCCAAGTGCGTCGAAGAACGTAGTGGAGTAGATGCTAATTTGAATACGTGATTCGCGCAGCAGTGCCGAAAGCGATTGCTCGTCATCGACAATAACGAATCCATCTTTTTCTAATGATCTATACAACGCTTTATTCTTTTCGAGCGGATGCATTTTGATAACCCATTTCCACTCAGGATGAAGTTGCAAACACGGTATTAAACGCTTTGCATAGGACACATAATCTTCGTGCATGTTCTTTTGAGCACAGATGAGCACCTGGTTCGACGGAGAGGTTAGTTGCGGCGTAACATCCGGTTGCCACAGGTAATCACCGGCAACCGTTATGGTTGTATCCTTGAATTCAACGCCTTTGAGAAGTAATTCTTTCCAGTAATTGCCATAAACGCAAATATGATCTGGGAAGAATGCGTTTTGAACGGCATTTTTGAAAACAGGGGAGTACTGATAGTACAGATCATTTCCGGAAATCAGTCCGTGTTGCAGTTCTACGCTGCGAATTCCGAGTATGTTGAGAGCGGCGATAAGACCTTCATTGTGGTAGTGACTAATAAATACAACTGACTTAACCCGCTGGTTGAGAAACAATGCATAGTAAAAGCGAAAGTCATCAAAAAACACATGCAAAGCAGAGAGTATATGAGCCTTTTGTTTCTCTGACCAGGCAGTAGAACCAAGCGTTCGTTTTGCAACAGCCGTAACTTCTTTTAGCAACGCTATCTCTCGTGAGTCGGGAGTTGCATAGTTGCGTATCATTGAATGGAGAACGGCGTCACAGCGAAGGCGCGGTTCTTCTTTACGGCTCAGCACCGATACCGAGTTTGGATCGAACAGTCCAATGCCGAGTTCCATGTATATAGAATGCCATCGATCAGAAGGATCACGTACGATGCGCGCCGGATCTAGAAAAACAACATCACGTAACGCAGGTCTATCCGCTTGCTTGCGTCGAAGAGCTTTCGCCATGAGCAAAGCCCTATGAGCCGTAAGTGGCCAATGCAAGTAGTTTTTGAGTATGCGGTAATCGGCCCCGGCTTGCTCGTAGGTAAGGGCATGCTGAAATACTTTGAGAAACGAAAAACGACTACCACGATACAATGATTCGTCACTCAATTTTTCTTCGAAAAGAGAATTGAGGTGCTCAAAGGATTGAATGTGGATTTCGGAAGACACGCTTACTTGCCTGAGTAAGGTTGTTCGATTGCCGTCTTAAGCGCAGCAGCATCGAATTTGTTTCCTTCAATGCCTTCAAATGCCTTGATGATATTTCCATTCCAGAGATAGAATAACCCGGGAGTACTTGCATTACTGCCCAGAACCGTCCAGAACTTCGGGATATCAATTACTTGATAAGGCTTATTGAATCCGGTTTCTTTGATGAATTCAGGAATTAGAAAAGCCTCTTCATCCATGAAGATGATATAGGTGTCGGGCAGTTTCAATTTCGCAGCGAGTGCTTTCAACTCCTTAGCTGTTTCGCGGCAATGATCGCAGCCAGGCGCGAAGAAGCAAACAATTTTTTTGCCTTCATCGAGGTTTACTTTTTTACCACCAATCGTTTTGAATTCAGAGAAGCGTGACTTCACCATCGGTGGTTCAGACTCTGCCACTTCAATGACATTATTCGCCTGAATAGGGGAGGTCACAACAATTACAGTTGAATCGATCGGCAGAGCGGTTGTAGCGATGCTGTCTGATACAGTCTGCGGTTCTTCGATGATTTCTTCCACAACTTCAGAGGATGTTGTTTCCGATTCGCACGGGCAAAACGGGAAAAGCGCGAACATACCGAACGCCGAAACGGAGAAGATAAACATCGGAACCATGAATCGATTTTGACCTTTTTCATATTCTTCTGATGTTCTATAGATATAGACCAGTAGCCCCAGTGTCAAGACATTTTTGATGAATGCTTCCAAAGGTGTCATAGGAATAAGCTGGCCAAAGCAGCCACAGTTACCATTCATGGCGCCGTGCTTTACCATTTCAATAGAAAGATGCACGCAAAATGCTACGAGCAAGAAAGCAGTGACAGGAATAACAAAACGCTTCAGGAAGTGACGCTGGAGAATAGCAATACCAATAGCCGCCTCCAATGCGATGAGTAGTCGCGAAAAATAGGGGGCTTCGCACCAGCCGCAAACGCCCAAATCGACCAATTGCTTTTCAAACATCCAAATCGGAAACATTTTAGACACGGCAGAAACCAAGAATAAAATAGATACTACGATTCGGGCGGTCCAAGGAAGATATGCTTTCATAGCTTGTTTTTTTTGAGTTGCTAAAAGTAGAGGAGTTGTTATTCAGTATATGTTATGCTTAATTGTCCGTTGCTAAGTGTTTTGGAAACCCCACTCAACGGATTTACCACAGTTGCCTGAAAAGTCGCTTCAAGTCGGTTAGTGGTTTCATTGTGGGAAATAATGGTGATGCTACCGGGCTGTTCGTTGGTGATTTCCCAGGCAACAGCCAAGTTATCGGTGTAGAGCAGGTAATTGACATCAGCCGACAACTCATGCGTTCCTACCGATAAACTGTCAAGCTCCAAGGTAAGAGTCTGTCCTTCCGATGAGATACCGTTTACGGTTAGAAAGATTCCATAGTCTCCAAAAAGTGTTGTATTGGCGCATCGCTCAGCACCGTCGGAAGTCCATCGGAGCGTTCCGTTTGGCAAGCCGCAAACAAGAGGAGATTCCACTTCTATCGGATCTTCTTCCTCCTTGCATGAAGCGAAGCATAGAGGCAACGCAAAGAGAGAAATAATAACGGTGAGTAGCTTTATTCTTGGAGAAATCATGGTAATTATTTAGAGCGAGCAAATTAACGGCAAAGGCAGCAAACCGAGTGCTCAACGAATGATAAATACACCTAAGAAAAAGTTATAGCGTCACGGAGCTGAAGGTCCGGACTGTCCGTAAGCCTTTGCGCTTTCGTTGAGAAGGCCAATCATTTTTTTGGACATGTCGTTGAAATAACGCTTGGTGCGATAACCAACCACCCATTCTATTCCCCGCACGGCATTAGTTAAAAACATTTCGTCTGCAGCCAAGAGGTTGTGTGGATTCAGGGTGCACTCATAGACTTTGATTTTGTTTTCCAGAGCGATGTTTATGATGTTCATACGCATGGTGCCTCCCACAGGACCATCATCGAGTGTGGGGGTATAAAGAACGCCATTGGACACGATAAACAGGTTACTGGAATTAGACTCTATGATGGATAATTTATTGTTTTGAATAAGAGCCTCGTCCAATCCTTTGTCGCGAGCATGTATGGCTGCCTGCACATAAAGTTGGCAGTTAAGTGTTTTGAATACCGATAATTTATTGATTTCCTTTTTGAAGTCTGAGAAAATATCGACCTGCCTTCCTGTAGCATTTAGCACAAACTCATTGTCGGGCAAAGGTTCCGCTTCGATGAAGTAGGTCAGCTCATCTTGTTTGGGTAAATAAAACCCGGTTGATTTTCGATAGAATGTTATGCGCATTCGACCGCCCTGATCAATGCCATTGCGGCGCAAAAGCTCTTGCACCTGCGCTTTCAGTGACTCAAGTGAAAAATCATCGTTAGGACGGATTTTAAGAGCACCGGCTGTTGCCATGATGCGCGCAAAGTGGCTTTCCAGATATAGAGCCTTACCGTCGACGATACGCATGCTTTCGAAAAAACCATCACCAAAACGAAAGGCACGATTGTCCCTGGCAATGTGGGTTGCCGTATCGCTTAGAAACTCACCTTTGTGAAAGACGTAGCTCATATAACAAGGCCGGTTTAATCGAGGGTGCGCACAACGTCGAGTAACGGACTGTTGGTTGGGATTAATATACCCCGAACCCCCACTTGCTGAGCGCATTGTACATCGCGTTCTCTATCGCCGATCATTACACTGGTAGTCGGATTAAGATTATAGCGTGCCAAGGCGCGTTCCATTAAAAGACGCTCCGGCTTTCTCGAGAGTGAATTTCCGAATTCGGGGTGATGTGGCGAATAGAAGATTCGTTTGATTTCAACATTCCGTTCTTGACAAGTCTGAAGGAGATATTTATGCATGATAGCTACTGTTTCATGCGTGTATAAGCCCTTTGCAATGCCCCCTTGATTCGTAATAACGAAAATCAGATAGCCTTTTTCTTGTGCTAGTGCCAGTGCTTCCATAACGGTAGGCAGAATGATAAACTCTTGCAGGTTCATCGTATAGTCACCCGGGTCGTGGTTAATAACACCGTCGCGATCGAGAAAGAGTGCTTTTTGTTTCATAGGCTTAAGCTTGTCTCTGTTTAGAACGAGCGGTAATCCATGCTATTACAAGTGCTAACAGCATCAGAAATGAAGCGGTTATGAAAGCGGCTCCGGGGAAATAGAGGTTAGCCGATGAGGTAAAATGACTGAAAATACCGGCCATCATAAGTGGGCCGATAATGGAAGTGATACTTTGCACGCTGGTGATAATACCTTGAAGTTCGCCTTGAGCATTGGGTGGAACGGACTCGGTCATGAGTGATTGAATGGCGGGGCCATTGATTCCGCCCAAACAATAAGGGAGTATAGCTATCATCATCCAAGTGCCTGTAGGAGCAAGTCCAAACCCAGCCATGCCAATGGTGTAAAGGGTAAGTCCTATGAGCATAGCGTTTGAATTTCCTATGCGACTATTGACTACACGCACAAGCACTCCCTGCACAAAGGCCACAATAATGCCCACGGTCATGATGGAAATACCAATGGCCTTTTCCTCCCAACCAAACTTCAACATCGTATAGTATTGCCAGTTGGACATAACTGCTTGAGCTCCCAGATAAAGAAGAAAGAAGACTACCAGAAAACCAATGATGGTTTTATGTCTTGCGATATTGATAAAAGCCCCGATTGGGTTGGCGCGCTTCCATTCGAATGGGCGGCGCCGATCTGCAGGAAGCGATTCCGGCAAAATGAAATAGCCATACATCCAATTGAGTAGCGACAGAACTGCGCATGCTATGAAAGGCACCCTTACGCCCCATTGTGCAAGTAGTCCGCCTACACCCGGACCAATGATGAATCCCATGCCGAACGCTGCTCCCAGCATGCCGAAGTGTTTGGAGCGATTATCGTCATTGCTGATATCTGCAATATAAGCCGAAGCTGTCGTATAGCTTGCGCCCATTATACCCGCTAGTATGCGTCCCACAAAAAGCCAGGTTAGGGTGGGGGCAAATGCCAAGAGAAGAAAGTCTATTCCGAAGCCGAAGAGGGAAAGTAGTAAAACCGGGCGGCGACCATAGCGATCGCTCAGACTTCCGAGTATGGGCGACATGACAAATTGCATAATTGCAAACCAGAACATGAGCCATCCGCCTATTACTGCAGCGCGCCCCTCATCGCATTGTTCCATGCTCATAATGAGCTTCGGAAAGACCGGAATAATAATACCGATGCTAATCGAGTCAATCAGAGCAGTGATGAGAATAAAGAGAATGGCCGGCTGGCGCTGTGCTGTCATACAGGGTGGAAAGATACATCCACAGGTTATTCTTCAGGCGACTCTTCGTCGTTAATCCATTCATCTTCGAAATCGAAGTCTGTATAATCGTCGAGCTCACGGCGTTCTTTTTTGGTGGGGCGGCCCAAGCCCCTGCGACGATCGAGACGGAACTGCATTCGAATCATTTCGAGCTTGGCCATTTCTTCCGGAGCAGTTACATCCTGAGCATATCCGGAAACCAGCTTGGCGCCTAAACGAGCTCTTGGAAAAGCAAGCGCTTTGTAGGAAAACAGGATGGGCCCCTTTCGAACGGTAAGAACATCACCCACCTTTACTTCACGGCTGGCCTTCACCTCGGCTCCATTGAGCCAAACCTTTTCAAGCTTGCATTGAGAAGCAGCCAGGGATCTGGTTTTATAGACACGAATGCACCAGAGAAACTTATCGACTCGCATAGTAATCAGAAATCAATCTGCAGGTTGAAACGCTTGCGCAGAGTATCGAGGGCCGGATTAACCGCTACCATGGCATCGAAACGCTGCTTAGCTGATTGGTAAGTCGACTTAATTTCTTCGGGGCGCATGATTTCCACTTTGAAGTCGATTCCGCGAATGTCGAAAGTGGAACGCATGTATTCCGCAAGTTGATTGCGGTTTTCGTTGAAGTACATTTCTTGAGTAACGCTTGGAAGGGCAATGCGCAAGGTATTTCCCAACCTTAACTCTACCTCCGCAACTTTAAAAGCGCTTTGAGCCTGCATGTTGTGCGCCATGCGCTCATCCGCAAACCGATTCCAGGCTTCTTGTAACTCTGCTGTAGTGTATTCGCGGGTGGGTTGTTCGAGGGCTATTTCTTCCAGCTGCTCAGCCACTTGCTGTTGTTGTTGAGCGCGCCTCGCCATAACTCCTTTGATGCTTACCGACTCAGTCGATTGCAGGATGAGGTTTCGTTTTCCAAGTGCCGGTGGCGCTGTTGATTTGACCGCAGGACTATCAGCGTTGGGCGGTTTCACATCTGTATTTGAAGGGGGCGTATCGGTGCCGGCAGAAGGAGTTACGGCACGTTTTGGAGCAACTACACTAGTGGGGCGGTTAGCTCCCCGAAACGGCTTCAGTTGGAACTTTTTTTTTTCGCCTTCTCGGTTGTAGAGAATGCTTGCGAGCTTCATGAGTGTGAGTTCGACTAACAAACGCTGGTGCTTGCTGGCTCGAAACTGCGTATCACATTCGTTGACCATTTGAAGGCCTTGTATGAGCAGGCGCAAATCCGATGCAGCAGCTTGAGTTTTGTACTTCTCGGCCACTGACTCACTCACTTCCATTAGGGAAATGGTTTGTGCGTCTTTGCTAACGAGCAAATTGCGGAAGTGTCCACCGAGACCGGTAATGAAATGATGACCATCAAAACCTTTGTTCAACACCTCGTCAAAAAGCACCAAACAACCTGCGACGTCTTCGGCGAGAATCAGATCTGTAAGCTTGAAGTAATAATCGTAGTCAAGTACATTTAAATTCTGAATAACAGCGGAGTAAGTAAGGTGTCTGCCGCAAAATGCGATCACCTGATCGAAGATGGAAAGTGCATCTCGCATAGCTCCGTCAGCCTTCGTTGCTATGACATGCAGGGCTTCCGGTTCGGCTTGAACACCTTCTTTTGACGCGATGGAAGCCAGGTGATCTGCAATGTCCTTAATCTTGATTCGATTGAAGTCGAAAATCTGGCATCGGCTGAGAATCGTAGGAATGATTTTATGCTTCTCGGTTGTGGCCAAAATGAATATGGCGTGTGCCGGAGGTTCTTCCAATGTTTTCAGAAAGGCATTGAAGGCCGCCGCCGAAAGCATGTGAACCTCGTCGATGATATAGACCTTGAACTGACCGGTTTGAGGGGGTATGCGAACACTGTCTACAATCGAACGTATGTCGTCGACACTGTTGTTGGAAGCAGCATCGAGTTCAAATACGTTGAACTGCATGTCGTCTAAGTGCTCACCCATGGCACCATTTACGGCTTTGGCGAAAATGCGGGCGCAGGTAGTTTTTCCCACACCACGCGGTCCCGTAAACAGGTAGGCCTGTGCAATCTGGTTATTGGCAATGGCACTTTGAAGGGTGGTCGTAATGTGCTTTTGACCAACGACTGTCTCCCATGTGTCGGGACGGTACTTTCTTGCTGAAACGATGAAATGCTCTGCCATAGGAAGGCAAAGATGGGGCAGGGGCGGCTGGCGTAATTCACAATTTTCTAACAGGGGTTAGGATTGTAGCATAATAGGATTGAAGGGGGCAAAAGGCTTCGTTTTTCTCGTTCCCATTGTGATTCTGATTTTGTTTCTCTTTCTGAGTTTTTTAAACGAGAAACAGAAACTAAGTGAGAAGTAGAGTCTTTGCCCTTGAATCCTAAAATTCACTTTCACTATCTTCGCTGACATGCTAACCATGAGAACGCGCTACGCACTTAGGGCGCTCATTCATATATCCATCGAAAGCAAAGATGGCGGACCGGTTTCGGCTTCGTCGATTGCTGAAGGGCAGGGCATATCCTTGAAATTTTTGGAGGCTATTCTGCATGATTTAAAAGAAGCCGGATTTGTGGTCAGCAAGAAAGGTATCGGCGGAGGGTATCTGCTAAATAAGAAGTCGGACGCTATTCGATTAGCCGATGTGATTCGAACCATCAACGGTCCTATTGCCTTGGTGCCCTGCGTAAGTCTTAACTTCTACGAACCCTGTTCCATTTGTCCTGATGAATCTAAATGTGCTCTTCACCATGTAATGACGGAGGTGCGTGATGCAACCCTTGCTATTCTGGAGACTACGTCATTGTCTGATCTCATTCAGCGCGAAAAGAAACTCTTGAGGCGAAAGGGCAAGTGACATTTTATCGAGCTCAAAGCACTGCTGTTTATAAGTTTTTCTTTAAATCCTACTTTTCTAGTAGGATTTTAAAAATGCGTATTTATTTTTGCGTCCGAAAACAATAAAAAACGAATAGATATGTCAATACGATTATTCGATTTAGCACCGGATTTTGATGCTAATACAAGCTTGGGTAAAATCCGATTTCATGAGTGGCTTGGCGATTCGTGGGGAGTGCTGTTCAGTCATCCGGCCGATTTCACTCCTGTTTGCACAACGGAACTAGGAGCAGTGGCAAAACGAAAATCTGACTTTCAAAAACGCAATGTGAGAGTGATAGCATTGAGCGTCGATTCCGTGGAAGCGCATACCGCATGGATTAGCGATATCAACGAGACGCAAGGAGTTGAACTTGACTTTCCCATTATAGCCGATCCTGATTTTACGATCTCCCATTTGTATGGCTTTGTTCACCCCAATGCTTCTGATCGATTCACCGTGCGTTCGGTAGTGGTTATTGATCCCGATAAGAAAGTGAAGCTCATCATCACATATCCCGCATCAACGGGCAGAAATTTCGATGAGTTAATTCGCGTAATTGACTCTCTTCAGCTTACTGCCAAGTACAGTGTAGCAACACCTGCTAATTGGGTTCAGGGCGATGATGTAGTTATTTCGACAGCTATTCCAACAGAAGATATTCCGGCCAAATTTCCAAAGGGTTTTCGCGCCGTTAAACCGTATCTACGACTTACACCCCAGCCTGACCTGCAATGATCAGCTTCGGGAAAGGTCGTTTTTCGTAGAGTTTTGTTTTTGTTAAGGTTAATGTACGAAAAAAACCGGCAACGGCCGGTTTTTTTCATTTTCCAAACACGTTGCATTCACTCCTTTAGAGGAGCATGCATCCGTCATTTCATATTGCTTCCAAACTGCGTTTTACAAAATTGGCCAATTCTTCTCCTTTGAGAAGACCTTTGCTCAAGAGTGCCAGATCAATAGCCTGCTTCACTTTTACATCATTGAGCACAGTATTGCCATCGCTATCCGTTACGGTGTTGCCAAACAATGCGTGATTAGCATTGGCTACCAGGTTGTAGCTATCTGGGAGGGTTCCATAGAAACCGCCGCCGCCCATAGCACTTTGCTCTTTCATGCGGCGCATGAATTCGTTCTGAGTAACTACGAACGGTGCTTCTGTTGGCGAAAGGTTGGCAAATTCGACGTGGTATTTTTTGGAATCAATAATTTTTTCCAGCGAAGCGGTGATGCCTTTCTTTTGTTCGTCGGAAAGTGCAGAGGTAGAGCTGTCATCTTTCTCGATTAGCTTGTCCATTACATCGGCGTCCACACGCTTGAAGCGCAAGCCGGTGTGCTTCTGTTCCAACTTCGAAATGTAGTGCGAAGCTAATGGCCCATCGAGCATAACTACTTCCCAGCCGCGCTCGCCGGCAGCTTGAATTGAGGTGTATTGCTCTTCCTGGTTACTTGCGTAAAGAACGACGGTTTCGCCCTTTTTATCTTTTTGAGTGTCTTTAATTTTCTCTTTAAAGTCTTCGAGGTTGAAATAAGCATTGTTCGCTGTTTTCAAAAGCGCGAATTTCTCCGCCTTCTCATAGAATTTATCGTCGGTAAGCATTCCGTAATGAATGAAAACGCCGATGTCGTCCCACTTGCTCTCGTAATCGGCCTTGTCATTATTATACATGCTTTGAAGTTTGTCGGCTACCTTCTTTGTAATGTGGCTTGAAATCTTCTTGACATTGGCATCTTCCTGCAAGTAACTGCGAGAAACATTTAAAGGGATGTCCGGAGAATCGATAACACCGTGCAACATAGTCAGGAAGTCGGGAAGGATGTTCTTCACTTCATCGGTAATGAACACCTGATTGCTATAAAGCTGTACTTTGTTTTTCTGTACTTCCATGTTGTTCTTCATTTTAGGGAAGAACAAGATTCCGGTGAGGTTAAACGGATAGTCAACATTGATATGAATATGAAACAAAGGCTCATCGAAACTCATAGGGTAGAGCTCGTGGTAAAAGCTCTTGTAATCTTCATCGTTCAAATCAGCCGGCTTTTTCATCCATAGTGGCGCTGTGTTGTTGATGATGTTGGGCGTTTTTACTTCCACTTGCTTTTTCTCGCCTTTTTCATCGGTTTCCTCGCCGTCGACCCACTCCGATTTCTCACCGAAACGAATATCGACCGGCATGAACTTGCAGTATTTGGTGAGAATGCCCTCTACGCGGCTGTCTTCAGAAAACTCCAATGAATCGTCGCTTAGGTGCAGTATGATTTCGGTACCCGGTGTGGTGCGGGTGCCTGTACCCATGAAAAAATTGGGTGAACCATCGCATATCCAATGCACCGCCGTCGCTCCTTCGCGGTGTGAAAGTGTCTGGATCTCTACTTGCTTGGCCACCATGAAGGCTGAATAGAATCCAAGTCCGAAGTGACCAATAATCTGAGCGTCTTTGTATTTCTCCACAAACTCTTCTGCACCGCTGAATGCGATTTGGTTGATGTATTTCTCCACCTCTTCGGAAGTCATGCCTATACCGTTGTCGCGCACTGTCAGGGTCTTGGCATTTTTGTCAGCAATTACCTCCACCAGCAGTCCTGTTCCGTCATGCTTTACTTCACCCGAAACACTGAGTGTTTTTACTTTCTGACACGCATCTACAGCATTGCTCACCAATTCACGTAGAAAGATTTCGTGGTCGCTATATAGGAATTTCTTGATAATGGGGAAGATGTTGTCGGTGTGAACCTTCAATTGTCCTTCGGTCATCGTACTCATAGGTCTGTTCTTTTAGTTGATTTTCGCCGGCGGGTTTTCAACGGTCGTGCCATGAGCGGGAATGGGAAAAAATGGCAGGTTACAGGTAAAAGGTTATAGGTTATAGGTGATAGGTTATAGGTGGCTGAAAGTTCCAAGGGGTGTTTTTGTGAAGAAGCTGGAGAATGGAAGAAGATTACCAAGCAGACTCAACTAAAATCTATCACCTATAACCTATAACCTATAACCTAATCCCTATTACCTATCACCTATCATCTAATCCCTATTACCTAGCAAAAGGATTTTATCGGCTAATACGGAGCTCAGCTTCTCATACGACTCGTGTGTCCAGCCGGCTATGTGCGGCGAGAGGGCCACGTTCGACATGGCAATTAGGTCTCGCATGGCTGTGAGTGACGAATCTTTTTCCAAGCCTTCGAGTGACGCCTTTTCGTATTCTATAACGTCGAGGCAAGCCCCGCGCACCCGTCCGTTCTTTAAAGCATTCACAAGTGCTGCCGTATCGGTATTCTTGCCGCGGGCGGTGTTGATGAAATAAATGGGCTTGGCAAATGAGTTGAAAAATGAAGCATCGGCATAGTAATGTGTTTCGTCAGTGAGCGGCAAGTGCAAACTCACAATGTCGGCTTTCGCTTTAAGCTCTTCCAAGGAAACGGGTGATGCCCATTGATCGCTAAACTGACTTTTATATTTGTCGTGAGCGATCACCCTGGCACCAAAACCGGATAGCTTCTGGGCAAAGGAGCTTCCCATTAAACCGTAACCAATAATACCCACTGTCTTGCCGGCAATTTCATAGCCTCGGTTTTCCTCTCGAGGCCACCTTCCTGCTCGCACATCGGCATCTGCTTGTCGTAAATTGTTCATGAGCATGAGCAACATGCCCAGCGCATGTTCGCCCACAGCGTCGCGATTGCCCTCGGGTGAATTGTAGACGGCTATGCCTTTACCCTCGGCATAGGCTACGTCGATGTTTTCCAATCCGCTGCCGCTGCGTGCTATGAAGCGAAGGTTAGCAGCTGCGTCAATAAAGGCCTTGTCAATTTTAATGCGAGATCGCACCACCACACCGGCGTATTCGTGCGCCATAGCCAACAGCTCTTCGCGTGTGGCTTCATACCGACAATCGCATGAATAGCCGGCTGCTTCAAGCCGCCGGTGCAATACTTCGTGAACACTTTCAATGAATAATACCTTCGCCATAAGCGCAAAAGTAGGCGTATACGCTATTGCTTGAGCGCTGCCTTGAGAGTCGTCAGGTTGAGCTTGTGCTGATCTAATCGGTGATGTGTGCCTTGCAGTGCATGATGTCGCGCCAAGTATTCCTGCTCCGACTGTCCGGGTGTTGGAACCAGTAACGCTTGCACTTCAAGCTGGTGCAAATCCATAAGCGTGCTATACCCCGACCTGCATACCACGAGTTGCGCGCCTTTTAGGGCACTAGCCAGTTCGGAGTCGGCGAGGTCGTTCACAATGTGAACCATTCCGTTTTGCTCATGAACCGGTTCTTCAGGCTTTCCAAGTACCAAAAGAGCAGGGCATTCGAGTTGAGACAACAAGTTTCGAAGCTGCTTTTCAAAATGCGTGCGCTTGGGCTCCGGTCCTGAAACGATGGCTACCACACGGTATGGCATTTCTTCGGTTTTTAAGGCTGCATGAAAACGAGAAAGTGGTCCAATGAACAGGGCTTTTTTGTCCCATTTCCCGCCGTGTGATAGTAAGCCGCTGAGGTTTGATTCACGCTCATAATCGGGGATCCAAAGCCCTCTGAATTGTTTGAGGTAGGAGTTCAGCCATTTACCTACGAACCATCGAAAAAGCGTTGGAACCCTCAGGTAAAGCTGATGGGTAATGAGCGTACAAGGCACATCTGCGTGATAAAGCCCATATCGATTGTCGCTGCAGACTTGATG
>Ga0315903_10002497_pt1 | contig 26879 bp, 45 predicted proteins | sample LakEriMetagenome_7_FD_203524 | JGI IMG/M metagenome (GOLD analysis project Ga0315903, IMG submission 203524) | Freshwater fungal communities from buoy surface, Lake Erie, Ohio, United States - Buoy 2 MA119 | ecosystem: Environmental > Aquatic > Freshwater > Lake | place: USA: Lake Erie, Ohio... | reverse complement strand
GCTAAGTCAGACGGAATCTACATGGGCAGGATGCTTATGAAGAACGAAGTGCTAAGCCTTATCAATGCCGCGTACCCAGTTCCAACCAAAGCAATCGCCAGAATCATTGAGATTGTCGAGAACATCGAAATCTATGTCGAACCTGAATACAACATCTCATCCAGATAGTCATGAACGCTATTTACAGAGAGGGATTTAGGGCTGGGCAAAGAAATCAGCGCGAAGACATCTTGGACTTTATTAGAATCCACGCCGAGCAGGGTGTAGAGATTACAGTCGAAGACATCGCTGATGAAATCAAAGGACAATACAAAAGAGAAATGGAAGCAACACTTATAGAGATGAGGGAAACATGGGGCCAAAAGAGATAAAGAACTTTGACGCAATAGTTCTTAGATACTTTGACGAGAACGCAAAGCTATTGCTATCAAAGCACAAGGACTACGGACCAACCAACATTAGCCACGCACCTGGTGGGCCTATCAATGGCCTACGAGTCAGGATGCACGACAAGCTGGCAAGAATCAATCACCTAACTGATTCGGGTAACGCACCTGAGCATGAGGCATTGAGGGATTCTTTTATTGACCTTGCAAACTACGCAATTATCGGTTTGCTGGTCCTAGACGGAGAGTGGCCTGACAAATGATTGGATGGCGACCTAACCGCGATGAACGGCGAGCGCGGAAACTGACTATGGCTTTTGGCAGAGGGTTTGCCAAGGGCTACGAGCAAGGTGCAAAAGAAATGGCTGATTACCTGACTGAGCAGATTATCTATTCACTCAATCAGGATGCAGTCCTAAGAACCGCAGTAGATGTTGACACACTCGAAAGAGTAGTAGAAATTATCGAGGCGGTGAGGGACATTGGGAAAGCATAAAGCCACTAGGCAACCAATAAACTGGCGAATCATGCGAGTTCACTGGGCTTACAAAACCCTAAGATTCAGAAGAATGATTAGGACACTAATTTACAAAGCGGTCAAATAAACCTATTTGGCTCTAAGCTTGATATAACAAACCGAGAGGGGCAGAAATGCTAGAGGGAATGGAACCACACACAAAGAAACAATCCTGCAAAGTCAGGACAGTTCTTGAATCGCTGGAAGCTAAGGATAAAGAAATACTTATCAAGGCTTTAGCAGATGTTCAATGGACAGCAACCGCATTAGCAAGGGAACTAACAAGTAGAGGCATCGCAATCAGCGAGAAGCCGATAATGGCTCACAAACGAAAAGGATGCTCTTGTGCTAGATGACTTACAGCCAGCAAGTAAGGTAACACCACCTAAAGAGTGGCGAGCCGCAGTCGAGTTTGATGGAACTAATGGCCTAGCCACCACCCCACCAACCACAGGTCAACAGCCTAACTTTGACGAGTTCTTAGTCGAGCAGGGTTTTGACCCAGCCAAGATTGAGATTTACGGACCAATCCGCACTAGCCGTTGGCAACAGCGTGAAGGTGGAGATTGGCTTGTAAGTTGGCGTTTTAACTTCAGAACACGCTCTGAAGTCGAACTAGACCTGCCAACACTTTACGCTCAGGCAAAAAAGACTAAGTTGCCAGTAAGTAAAAAAACAGAAGAAGGCAAAGCCTTTGTCATCGTTCCAGCAGACTTTCAAGTCGGTAAGACAGGCTCACGCGGAAACACTCAAGACCTAATCGAAAGAGTCTTTGCAAGCTACCAACGCATAGAAGAAAAACTTAAGAGGGGGGGGTATGAGAAGGTCATTATTCTAGACGCTGGCGATGTTATCGAGTCGGTGCAGAACGCATCTCAGTTTGCCCAGCTTGAATCCAACGACCTTTCTCCGATGCAACAGGTTGACGCAGCGGCATCTCTCTTATGGGACTTAGTAAAATTGGCTCACAAGTACGCGCCAGTAACTTATGCTTCGGTTGGCTCCAACCACTGTCAGTTTCGGTTCAACGGCCAGAATGTTGGTAAGCCTGGACTCGATGACTGGGGAATCGTAATCCTGCAACAGCTTCGCCGACTAAGCACCGAACTAGGTATGGATGTCACTTACCTAATCCCAGACCCTTATGATGAATCACTTGCATTTGATGTATTCGATGACGAGTTTCACATCCTTGCTTTGGCTCATGGTCATCAGGCCAAACGACCAAACAGCATGGAACAGTGGCTTCAGAAGCAAACATTCGGTCAGGGACCAGTTTCGGCTTTTACAACCTTTGTCAGCGGTCACTTCCACCATCTTCGGGTAGAGGAATGGGGACAGGCACACAACGGCGGTTCACGCTACTGGATTCAGGCAAGCACAATGGATAATGGCTCTGATTGGTTTAGGCTTCGGTCAGGGACTGACAGCACAACAGGAATTGTTTGCTTTGAGCTTGAGCGCGATGTGCATTACCAAGGCACTGTCTATAAGCTGTAAGAAGTAAGAAAGGGAAAAATGTTTACTTATTCGGCAACAGCTCCAGACGGCAAGGTCTATATCAGAAAATCTAGTAGACCACTAACTTTTGGGATTGCACATAAATCAGGTAGCTCCTGGATTATAAATAGCTTTAGCTACGGCACAAAAGCGAGTGCTGAAAAGAGGATGAACTCACTTCAAAAGTTTTACGGTGGCGAGTGGGTAATTGTAAAGTCAGAGCTACAGCAGAATGATTAGTAGCCCTAAGCAGTATGTCATCGAACCAATAACAAGCAAGATGGCAAACGAGCTGACAGTCGCCAATCACTATCTACATCGCAAGGCTTCAACAATGTATGCCTTCGGTTTGTTTGATGGCATGAAGTTGGTTGGAACTATCATCTATGGCAAGCCAGCATCTCCCTCTCTTTGCGTGGGTATAGCTGGTAAAGAGGAAAGCAAGTCAGTAATTGAACTAACTCGGTTGTGGATAAAAGATGACACCCCTAAGAATACTGAGTCTTACCTAATTGCTTCTACCCTAAAGATGTTGCCACCCGAGCATGACATTATCGTTTCTTACGCTGAGATAGGGGCTGGTCACACTGGCGTTGTTTACCAAGCAACAAACTGGATTTACACAGGACTTTCAGATAGGCATGTTGAATGGCGATTGGATGGCCAGTCAAATCAACACTCAAGACATTTGTTTGATGAGCATGGTGGAATCGAAGGTGCAAAAAAGTTCTATGGCAATAGGCTTGAGAAACATGAGCGAGGTCGCAAGCATCGTTACATTTTTTTTACAGGTAATAAAACAAGAAAGAAGGAACTGATGCGAAAGCTAAAGTATGAAATAAAGCCCTACCCGAAATTGGCAGAATAGAGAAAACAAATGCCAATCTATGACTACAAGTGCAACACCTGTGACCTAAAGATGACACTGATAAGAAAGATAAGCGAACCCACTCCGACTCCGTTGTGCGCTAATTGCGTAAAGGACCTAGTAAGGGTTTATGACTCACCTGGACTCAGTTTCAAAGGCACAGGTTGGGCTGGCAAAGAAAATAAAAAATGAGGGGGGGGTATGCTCAAAGCATGTCCTACAAGAAGTCAAAAAAAATCGGGGGGCCGTTGTGCCTAAGATGCCTTGCTTAGTTTGCAAAAAACTAACAGACGGAAACTCAAGATGTGATGCCCACCAGAAAATGTGGGATGACCAAGCCGATGCCAAACGGCGAGCGCGAAAGCAAGCTACTGGCCAATACTCTGGTGACTACAAGGCAAGAGCAAGGATGGTCCGAGAGAACGCCTTTGTCTGCCATCTCTGCAACGAAGGCCCAAGACTCAATGACCCTTGGCAAGCAGACCACATCAATCCTGGCGACCCTTATAGCCCACTAGCCGCAGCTCATCGGTCCTGTAATGCCAGACGAGGCAACAAGCCAATCAAAGATTCGGTTAAAGACTAAAGCAAAATTCGGTCAGGATTCGGTTGGAAAAATTCTGAGGATTCGGTTGAAAAATTCGGTCAGATTCGGTTAAACAAATTCTGACAGACAGGGCCTAAAAGTCTGTCGAACACTTGTTTCGAACATTTGTTCGAACGACCTTGCGCGTTTTTTCGAAAATCTGTTCGAAGGGCCGAAAGCCTGCCACCGATAGAGGCAACCCGAAACCGCGACAGATTGAAGCGCCGAAACACACACACCGCGACAGGGTGAGAGCTTGCCACGCAATCACACACACAAACAGACCGACAACACCGACAGGCAACCCGCGACCAATCCGCGACACGCTCGAAGCAAAAACCCGCGCTCTATCTTTGACAGACCTAGACAGCCACGCCCGCCACGCTAGACATATAAAGAGGTAAGAGCGCCCGCGACAGGCCAAACCCCGCGACAGGCCTAAACAGGGCAAAAACACCCGCGACACGCCGAAGACAAAAAAAGGCAAAAAAACTTGAAAAAATCTAAAAATTGTGCTATTTTCATTACATAGCCAAACAGGCTACAAAGGGAAAGGGCAAGACAAATGGAAAAGGCAATCGAGATTCTACAAAGCGAAGCACTAATGCTAGAAGTTGAATATGACATCAAAAGCGAAGAATTACGGCTGGCAAGAAAGTATGGAAAGAAAAGCGAAATTGAAGAACGCTACAACTACACAGAACTAATCTGGGCAAAGCTTTCAACAGTTGTAAAGCTAATCAAAAAACTAGAAGCGGAAAGGGTGGAGGCTTAGGCCTCCCCCGAAAGGGAAAGGGAAACACAATGGATATCAAGAAAATTATTGAAATCGGCGAGGCAGACCTTGAGTTGCTTCTAATGGCGTACAACTTTCACAGCGGCACAGTTAGAGACGCGCAAAAATACAACAAAGGAAAAAACCAAATACTAATCTCTAGCTCACTTATGGACCAAGCTTGGGCAGCTCATCAGGCACTAGCAAAATTTATTCTAAAAATCAAAGAAGAGGCGGGCAACTAATGACAGAGCAAACCGCAAAAATAATAAACGGATTACTTGGAAAGCTAGTTTTTGTTTTGGCAATCGCTAGCGCCTTAGTACTCTCGCCGATAATCGCGGCAGGGATTGAACTACTAGGAAAGGGCTAGACAATGTTTGAGTGTGGTATGGCAGGGTGTTTTAACATTGCCAAATATGAAGCAAGGTTTGAGGCAGACGGAGAGCCAGAAATTTTTGATATCTGCCAGAGTTGCGCGGATTACTGGAAACGACACCTAGAGGAAAGACCAACAATAACCAGACACAAAAACAAAGAAAGGGAACTAGCAAAATGATTAGCTGCGGAATGGCAGGGTGCGAAGATAGCGCAGAATTTGAGATTAGCGGCCAATGGCAACTTAGCGGAAAGATTGACACTTTTCTAATCTGCGAAAGCTGCGGCAACTATTGGGCGACAGCAAAAAACAACCCTTGGAAAATTACGCTTACGAAACTAAACAACAACGAAAGGGAACTAACAAAATGACAACACAAACAGCGGCAGAAAAAAGACAAGACCGCACAATCGCACTTGATATCTTGGAGAGTGTCCGCGAAGAAATCACAAGCGGGAACGCGCTCTTACTGATAAACGCCGAACTAGGGAAAGGCTCAACGGATTACTTTCGCGCCCTGCTCACTTACACAAACAAAGACGGGCGGACAGACTCCGCGCATCTAACTTGGGCAATCTCTAAACTATTTGGCTACACCTTGAAAGATAGAAATGGCTTTTGGTGTCTAGCGATAGGCGGCGGCGGATTCTCTAAGTCTGACGAAATCGCTCGAAGCCTAGCGAACCATTACCAAATTGACCGCGTTAGATATGAGCGAAGCTAAACAACAACACAAAAACAAGAAAGGGAAAAAACAAATGGGAAACCGAAGCAACATAGTCATTAGAGAAACAGCAAGCCAAACAGACAACCTAGTTATCTTGTATGGACATTGGGCGGGAGATGACAACCTAACCGCCGTTAGAAATGTGTTAGAGAAAACGGACAGGATAGGCGACAGCATATATCTAACCGCGCAAATCTTTCACGAGTTTACGAAGTTAGGCGGATACGATGGCGGCCTAGGTTATGGCTTATGGGTTGGAGATATGGACACGATAGACGAAACAGACAACCCTGCCGTAATTGTAAACGCTGATACTGGCGCGATAACTTACAAGGGCGAAACATACAAAAGAGCAACACAACACTTACTAACAAACAACTAAACAACAAACAGAAAAGGGAAAAACAAAATGGCTGAACTAATCCTTATGGGATTTGGAACTAAAGATATAACGATTGACCTAACAGGGAAAACACCAGACCAAGCAATCGCCGAAGCAATCGAACAAGTAAACGACAAAGAGAAAAGGGATAAAGGGAAATGAACAACAAAGACACACACGAACTAATCGAGATACTGGAAGCGCTAGAGGAATTTATTGCTAGACGCGGACACGATGAAACACACGAAAGCGAACACGCCAAGGAAAGAAACAGCGGGACAATGTACAACACGCGAAAACTAGCCGACACTTTTTTAGAGCTAGAGCGCGATGGATACAGCGCCCTAGGCTTTAGCCTTGTTGTTGATTTGATAAACCGCGATTGTGTCGAGAGGGTGGGCAACTAATGACAACAGACACAAAGGAAACAGCCGCCGTCTATTCTGTTTGGGTAGCAGGCGGAGAGATAAACAGCTACTACCTAACACGCGAAGCCGCCGAAAGAGTAGCGAAGGCGTGGAGAAACTGGGGATACACTGACGCCGCAATAAGGCTAGAAAAGAAACACAATCTAACAAACGAAAAGGGAGAAGAAAACTAATGGGAGCAATGAAAAGAGAACTAGAAAGATTGGCGGATATTGTCATTTACGGAAATGTAGAAACAATAGAACGCGAATTTACAAAGGTTGAGCAGCTAGGCGGAAGCCTTGCGATACTCGCGCAAGCGATAGAAATGTCTCGCCTTATTGTGCCGTTGTGTGAGTGTGGCGCTGATTATTATGAGTGGCTAGAACACACACACCAGACATACATACAAGACACAAACAAAGAGAGCGAGGGCGCGACAGTATGAGCGAACTATGGACAGTACAAAGACCCGCCACAATTTGGCTAACAGTAAAAGTCAAAGCGGAAACACTAGAAGAAGCGCTAAAGCTAGCAGATGTTGAATTTAGCAATGGCGAATATAAAGAAGATGATTTTGGATTTTCTATTGACGAAGAAAAATTCTGGGCAATAGATGAATACAAAAATGTTTTTACTGAAGATACAAAGCAGGGAACCAATGCCTAACGCAAAAAGAACCCGCGCAATAATGGCCGCGCAAAAAGTAGCGGCGGGATTGGTAAGAGTAAAGACAGACCCGCAACCAACACCCGAAGCACCGAAGCTAACAGCGGAACAAAGAAAAGAAATGTACGCGCCAAAATCCGCGCTAGCAATTATTCCGAAGCGCCCGCCAATGCCAATTAGAGCGGCAAAGACAACCGCAAAGACGGGCGGCGTGTTGCTTGGTATGCTCACCGCGATAACGGCGGGGATACTGATTGGAGAAACAAAGAAAGGCATACGAAGCTAGACACACACGCAACAAAGAGAACCCGCTGGGCTAAGGCTTGGCGGGTTTCTTTGTACCCTGGCAGGGCAGGGGCAGGGCAGGCCCTAGTCGAACCAAAGACAGACAGACAAGCAAGGCAGGAAAGACAGACAACCGCCACGCCTAGCAGATACGGCAAGCAAGGCAACAAGACGCGAAAAGAAAAAGGAAACACCAAAGACAAAGAGCGACAGGGCAGGCCACGCCCTAGCCACTAGCCACGCCCTAGACCTGCCAAGCCTGCTAGAGCTAGGCCCTAGCAACCCTTGAAGATAGGCCAATAACCTAGAAGACGCTAGAAGGCTTGTAGAAGCCACCAAAAAAGCAACCTAGGGAATCACTAGGGCGTTGTTCTGGCGGGCCTTGTACGGGCCACACACGCCCGCAAACCTAACCAAAACAGCCTTACCCCCTAGGCATAGGGTACGGGGTGGGGCAAATCCTAGCCAGCACTCGGCCACCGACACCCCGCCCCGCAACTTGCGTACTTTTTCTAGGTTCAGAATTTTTCTGATAGCCTTGAAAACAAAGGAAGGGAAGACCTATGCCAAACCCCGCCAAGCCGATTGAGCAAAAACGCTTACTCGGAAACCCTGGCCACCAAACTTTGCCGAAAGAAGGCGAATTGGCCGCAATCGCGCCTGGACAGCGCCAGCCAGTCCGAGAACTCGGTCAAGACGGCTTACAGCTCTGGGATGATGTCTTCAAATACGGCTTGCCTTGGATTGGCGCGATAGATGTTCACCTTCTCCAGATGACTTGCGAGCAATACGACAGACGGCGCGAGATTATGGAACGCTTGCAGAACGACTATGACTGGCACTTGTACAAACAACTCAATGACTTAGAGAGCATCATCTCGGGGAACATCAATAAACTCGGCTTCTCGCCAGAGGCTCGGTCAAGACTCGGTTTGGCAGAAGTCAAGCGAGAGTCAAAGCTAGAAGAACTATTCGCCAGAAGGACAAAGCGTGAGCTTGAAAAGCGTCAGTAACTGGCCACCTCTTTGGCTAACACCGATTAGCGAAGCCGAATTAGAGAACGGCGAGGGCGAAGATGTTATTGATTTTGCTGAAGCTTTCGGAATTATCACAAAAGATTCGGTTGCAGGCAAAGCAGGTACGCCTATGGAGCTTAGACCCTGGCAAGCAGAGCTTTTACGCCATTTATTCGCTCACGATGACAAAGGACTCAAAAACAGGGTCAGTTATGTCGGTGTGCCTCGAAAAAACGGAAAAAGCTCACTTATGTCGGTTGTTGCCGCTTATGGACTTGTTGGCTCAGGAATTAGAGGTGCAGAAGTCTATTCTTGTGCTGCTGACAAGGACCAAGCTCGCCTAGTATTCGGTGACACGAAGAAATTGATAGAAGCAAGCGAATTATCAGAAATCTGCAAACTTTACAGAGATGCGATTGAAGTTCCAAGCACAGGTTCAGTTTACCGAGTTCTGTCAGCCGAAGCTTTTTCCAAAGAAGGTCTATCACCAACTATGACTATCTTTGATGAGGCTCACGCACAGCCCAATCGTGAACTCTGGGATGTTATGCAACTTGCTCAGGGTGCGCGAGGCAACCTTGCCACAATGATTGCCATTACAACTGCTGGTGTGAAATCGGACAGCACAGGCGGGGACTCAATCGCTTATGCGATGTATCAGTATGGCCAGAAAGTTGCAAGAGGCGAAATAAATGACCCAACTTTCTTTATGGCTTGGTGGGAAGCACCTCAAGACATGCCTTATGACGACCCAGCGACTTGGCAACTGTCAAATCCTGGTTTTGATGACATCTGCGCTCGGTCAGACTTTGAATCTGCTGTTTTGAGGACCCCTGAATCGGAATTTAGGCGTAAAAGGGTAAATCAGTGGGTTTCATCGAAAGATAGCTGGTTGCCGTCTGGTGCATGGGAAAAACTAGCCACAGAAGCCGATTACAACGAAGAAGACGAGTTTATTATCGGTTTTGACGGCTCCTGGAGCAATGACTCGACTGCTGTTATCGGTGTTCGGTTGCCAAGGCATGAAAACGACAAGCCACACATTTTTACAATCGCTGTTTGGGAAAAAACCGCAGAGGATGACGCTAGCTGGCGTGTTCCTACCCTAGAAGTCGAAGATGTCATTATTCAGTTCTGCACTAAGTACAGAAATGTCCGAGAACTTGTTTTTGACCCACCACGCTGGCAAAAGACGATGGTAATGCTTGAAGACATGGGTTTTCCAGTTGTAGCCTTTCCAACTTACTCAGCCGCTCGTATTGTTCCCGCTTGTCAAATCTTCTATGACGCTGTAACCGAGCAAACCATCACACATGACGGCAATCCTGTGCTTACAAGGCACTTAGACAACACTGTGGTCAAATCCGACAGGCAGGGAAGAAGAATCACAAAAGAGTCTGCTTCTAGCCCAAGAAAGATTGACGCTGCCATCGCTGCTGTAATTGCTTTAGACAGGTGTATAAATAGCAGTAAACTAGAAGACGAACTAACCCCGCAATTTTTCAATTAGGCTGGTAATGATAGCGACTATTCTTCAGGCGACAGGCATCTTGACAATTTCAGTTGGTGCAGCCTTTATTTACCCACCAGCAGGCTTAGTTCTACTAGGAGCTGGGCTTTTGGTATTCGGTATAGCCATTGAAAGAAGTAAGTAATGCTAGGTAATCTTTTTGAGCAACGAGCAGTTAGCTTTCAAACTGTTTGGGGTGCAGGTGAGCCTTGGGGCTTACAAAGCGAAGCTGGCGTAAATGTCACAACTAAAAAGTCTTTTGAGATTGTTGCTTTCTTTTCAGCCGTCAGTCTTATCTCTGACACCATCTCGACTTTGCCATGTGGGGCATATCTAAGAATCGGTCCAATTCGCCGACCCTTGAACCCCAGACCTGTTTGGTTAGACCAGCCTGACATTGACCTAAGCACGAGAGCAGCGTTCTTTCAGCAGGTCTTTTCAAGCTTGCTCGTTCATGGCAATTCTTACACTCGCGTTTTCCGCGATGCACAGGGTCAAGTAGTAAACCTTGTAAACCTAAACCCAGAAAAGGTAGAGGTCGAGCGTTCCAAAGTTGGTCGCAAGATTTACAAGTATGAAGGCGAAAACAAACCTCTAACAAGCGATGAGGTTATTCACATCGTTGACCTAATTCTTCCAGGTGAACTAAAAGGTCTAAGCCGAGTAGAAACACTAAAGCAGTCACTTGGCCTAAACATCGCACTAACCGATTACGCAGCACGATTCTTTGGTACAGGCGCTTCTGCTGCTGGCGTTATCGAGTTTCCTGGCAACCTAACCTCAGAGCAAGCAAAACAACTTGCTGATGGATTCGATGCTCGTCACCGCAACGGAACAAGACGCGCACACAAGACAGGTGTTCTATCGGGTGGAGCTAAGTTTGTTTCTACACAGCTTGACCCAGAAGCATCACAAGCACTAGAGTCACGCAAGTTTGCAGTAGAAGAAATCGCAAGAGCTTTCAATGTGCCACTACACCTTCTAGGCGTTCCTGGCACAGCAAGCTACGCTTCGGTTGAACAAAACAACCTTCAGTTTGTTTCTATGACACTAAGACCACTAGCAGAGAAGGTAGAAGCTGCTTTCTCACGCTTGCTACCAGGCGATGCCTTTATCAAGTTTCAGTTCAACGACTTACTACGCGCAGACCTAGAAGCTAGGATTCGGTCCTACTCAGTTGGCGCTCAGGCTGGTTTCTACTCGACCAACGACATCCGCAGACTAGAAGACATGCCACCAGTTGACAATGGCGACCAGTACCGAGTTCCACTAGCTAACATCGCTTTGGCTGACACTCAGGTAATCACAGACGAGAAAAAGACCTACATGGTTGCACAACTTATTCAGTCAGGATTCTCGCCAAGCGAAGTTCTTGCGGCTCTTGGTATGCCAGAGATTGCTCACACTGGCTTGCCTTCGGTACAGCTACAAGGTGTTGCTCAGGTAAACCCAGAGGACCCAGAAGCTGTTTACGAGGTCTAATAATGACTATTAGCTCAGGTCAAATGTCAGTAGGAACTGTTGCATCACTAATAGACGGAACTTTCAACTCAAACTTTCGCCTTATCGTTCACAACAACGACAACACAGACGCTGTTTTTTTAGGCGGAGAAACTGTAACTATTGCAGACGGCTTGAAACTAGACAAAAGCCAATTTATTCAGTTTGACATGAATCCGCTTGAGAGAGTCTATGCAGTTTCTCCAAAAAACGGACACACTATTAGTTATTTGAAGCAGGTCTAATGCCTTACTACATCACAGATAAAAACGCAGAATGTTCCAACTGGGCTGTTGAAAAAGAAGACGGCGAGTTAGTTGCCTGTCACGACACAAAAGAATCAGCCATTGACCAAGCAGTAGCTATCAGCATCGCTGAAGAAACTGAGTTTGTTGGCGAAAGAGCAGCAATCGGTTCACTAGCTATTGATGACTATGTTTCTTGGTCGCCATTAGACCCTAAAGTAGCCGCTCAGATTGTTATGGTCGAGGGTCAGTTCGCTGTGGTTCGGTTATTCGATTACGAAGATGGCATCTTTGAACCAACCGACAAGATGATGGTCATAAATGTTTTCCAGTTGGAAAAGATACCTACTCCAAAGATGATTGCTTATGAAGTCGAAGAAGAAGATGAGATTGAGGCTGAAGAAGAAAGCAACCTTCCAGACAATTACAGACCAGCTCTATCTGAGGATGTTCCAGAGGGCAGGGCTTGTGGCAACTGTTTCTTCTTTGACGAGTCAAGAGTAAACGCTGAGGGCGACAAAGCCTGGTGTGAGCGTTGGGATGACTTTGTTGACGCTGGCTATTACTGCAACGCTTGGGAATCAAACGATGAAGAAAGAGCCATCAATCAAGAAGCTCCTGCTTACATGAGAGCAGCAGCTCGGCGTGGACTTGAGTATTACGAAGAAGGTCTAGCTGGTGACGGCGTAACCCCTAAGACAGTTAGAGAAGCAAGAGAGATGGCAGAAGGTCGCGTGAGCGATGACAAGTGGATAAGAATTGCCGCTTGGATTGCTCGACACCTAGTTGACCTTGATTCACCAAACGCAAACCCAGAATCCGACAACTATCCATCCGCAGGAGTTGTTGCACATTTACTTTGGGGTTCTGGTCCAAGCAAGAGAGCAGCACAGAGGACTAAAGCCTACGCTGATTCGGTTGTTGCTAGGATTAGACAAGAGGAAACTAACAGTATGGACAAGAAAAACAAGTGGCTCGATGTAGCTAGAGCAATCCAGCTAAAGATTGATGGCCAACAGCCTGAAAGCAAAGAGCCAGAAGTAAGAACCAACAGCGTTGACTTTGAGGTCAGGGCTGAGGGTGACGGCATGACCTTTACTGGTTACGCATCTGTCTTCAACAGTCCATCAGAAGACCTTGGTGGCTTTGTCGAGTATGTTGCCCCAGGTGCTTTCAAGCGCTCGCTACAATCTCGCAACGAGGTCAAGCTTCTTTGGAACCACGACTCAGGTGAGCCACTAGCTTCTCTACGAGGTGGCACTATGCAACTTGTCGAAGACGAAATTGGCCTAAGAGTTACAGCTAAACTTCCCAACACGACTAGAGGTAGGGACATAGCCGAGCTTTTACGCACTAAGGTTATAGATTCAATGAGTTTTGGATTCAATGTAATCAAAGACTCCTGGTCAAGAGATGGGCAGACAAGAACCTTGGAATCAGTAAGACTTTTTGAAACAAGCATCGTAAGTTTTCCAGCATATTCGGCTACAACAGCAACAGTTCGGTCAGCCCCAAGCATCAATGCTGACGAGCTAGCAGATGCCCTACTAAAGCTAGAGTCTGGTGAAGAACTTGACGACAAGAGCGCCGAGCTAATCACTAATGTAGTAAGCAAGCTAAAGGCTCAGCCAGAGGTTGAAGAAGTAATTGAAAACGGCCTTGACCTGCTAGACCTAAAGAAAAAGCAGTTTGACCTTCTACTAAAAAGGATATAAAAATGGCAAGCAAAGACGAAATCAAAAAGGCTTTACTAAAGGCTGCTGGCAACCCTTCGGTTGGCGTAATTGCTGACATGGCAGATGACCTAGCCAAAGCTATTTGGGAACTAGACAACACAAACTCCCACACTCCAGCCAAAGAAGCAAGAGTTGTGGATATCAAAGAAACCCGATAGAGTTTCTTTACCCCCAGCTCAGCCCCCTTTCTGAGCTGGGGTTTTCTTTTGCTTGTAAACTTGTGATTATCAGTTGAGTGTAAGCACCGCTGTATCTGTTGAGTGTCAGCACCGCAGGAACCCCAATAATCAACTAATTACAGGAGAATCATGTCTGATTTCATTAAGACTCAGATGGATGCCCGCAACAACCTAATCGCACAGGCAAGAGAAGTTCTTGACTTTGCACAGGCTGAGAAGCGTGGACTATCCGCTGAAGAAAACCAAAAGATTGCTCGTATCGAGGCTGACATTGACCAGGCCGATGCAACAATCGAAACCGCTCGCAAGCTAGCAGACCGCGAAGCTCGCGCATCTGAGGCAGCAGCTTCATTTGTTCCATCAGTTCCAGAGGCTAAGAACTCTGACGCTGACATCCTTCGCTCAATCGCTATGGGTGAAATGCGTGGCCACGAGTTTGCTCGTGAAGCTCGCACTCTAGTTCCATCAGCTAACACTGTTGGTCAGTCCTTCTATGACCAGGTATTCGAGATTGCACAGCTAGTTGGCCCAATGCTAACTGTTTCTGAAATCTTCAACACCACCTCTGGAGAAAACCTAGTAATCCCAACTGTTACCGCAACTTCAACCTCTGGTTCTGTTGCAGCAGCAGGAACCATCTCTGAGTCCAACCCAACTTTCTCATCCATCACTCTTGGTGCTGAGAAGTACGGCGCTCTAGTACAGGTTGCATCTGAGCTTGTATCAGACGCTGGATTCGACATCACTAGCTACATCGCACAGCAGCTTGGAACCTCTTTGGGTCTAAAAGCTAACTCAGTTCTAACCACCAAGCTAGCTGACGCTGCTGGTTCGGTTGTAACTGGTGGAACTGGCGTTTCTGGTGCTGCTTCATACGAGAACCTAATTGACCTTGTATACGGAATCGCCGATGGCGCTCGTGTACTTCCAGGTCTAGGTTTCCAGATGAGCAAGACTGGTATCGCAGCAGCTCGTAAGTTGAAGGATGGCGCAGGAAACTACATCTGGACCAACTCAGCAGTACCAGGTCAGCCAGCAACATTGCTTGGCTACCCAGTATTCGAGAACCCAAATGTTGCAGCAGTAGGAACTGGAACCAAGTCGGTTCTATTCGGTCACCTACCAAGCTTCAAGGTTCGCGTTGCAGGTGGAATCCGTGTTGACCAGTCAACCGACTTCGCGTTCAACACCGACACTGTTACATACCGCGGTCTAATCCGTCTTGATGGTGGACTAACCCACGCTACCCACATCGGGTACTTCAAGGGTGGAGCTAGCTAAATCTAGCCCCCAGTAAAAAGCTGGCAGTGGGTCACAGAGCGTAGGACTGTGGCCCACTGTCTTTTTTTGCTATCATCTTTGTATGCCTACAAATAAAGAGAAACTGACTGGAGCTGTAAGCGTCTGGTCCAATAGCTACAACGCACCAACTGGATACGGACAGCAAGTAACAATGCTTGTTGACCGACTAAAGCGTTCGGGTCTTGATGTTGCCATGTTGTCTAACTATGGCCTTGAGGGAATCCCCAGCACAATTCAAACGCCTTATGGCAAAGTGCCACATTACCCAAGAGGTTTAGACCAATACTCAAACGACTCTGGACCACTAGACCACAAGCTATTTATCGGCGAACAAAAGAAGCCAAATCTTTTCATCAGCCTTTACGATGTCTGGGTGATGAAGTCAAAACAGTATGACGACTTTCCAATCGCAGCTTGGACTCCGTTAGACCATGTGACTTTGCCACCAGGGGTAGAGAAGTTTCTACGGAAAGAGAATGTCACTCCAATCGCAATGTCGCCTCACGGCGTTAGGCAGCTAAAAGCTAAAGAGATTGAGTGTGAGTATGTGCCACACGCGATAGACACTAAGACCTACAAGCCAACTTACAAAATAGGCAATCACCCAATCAATGACTACATGGGCATCACGCCAGAAACCTTTGTTGTCGGTGTTGTTGCAGCTAACAAGGCATCAGGTCTAGTACACCGCAAAGCCTATGGTGAGCTAATTCTTGCTTTTAGTATCTTTGCTAAAGACAAGCCTGACGCAGTTCTTTACCTACACACTGACTCATTCGGTCAATCAGGTGGCTGGAATCTACTAAGCATCCTTGGTTCATTAGGCGTAAAAAAGGAACAGGTAATCTTTCCAAACCCACATGACTACCGATTCGGTTTAGCTAAGTCTGACCTAGCTGCTCTTTATACAAGGATGGATGTCTTACTTGCACCTAGCTTGGGTGAGGGCTTTGGGGTTCCATCAGTCGAGGCTCAAGCCTGTGGCACAAGAGTAATTGGCTCTAACTGGGCAGCAACACCTGACCTAGTAAGCGAAGACTCTTGGCTAACCGAGGGACAGCTAACTTGGGATGCTGGTCAGGATGCTTGGTGGATGACACCCAATGTATCTAGCCTTGTAAACGCCCTAGAGGAATCTTACAAAGCTGAGCGTGGTCCATCACAGGTAGCCATAGACTTTGCTAGCCAGTTTGAGGTCGAGAAAGTTTGGACTGAAAGCTGGATGCCAGTTCTTAGGAAGCTTTTGTGATTGCTTGGATTTCGCACCATCTACCGATTGACGGCAAGCTAATCGGTGGTGCTGAGATGAGCGATGACACAATCCTAAAAGACCCGCCAGTCAAGATAGATGTAATTACACCTGGCAACTGGGAACAAGCGATGTCATATGACGACATAATAATTACTGGCACAGACCTACTATCGCCTTACGCTATGAATCAGTTGGCTAAAAAGAAACCTGTGGTTGCAATTCACCACCTACAAACCCACAGCGCCGAAAGAGCTTTCCTAATCAATTCAGCCAAGGTCTTTATTGCTCAAACACCAAGACACCTTGAGCTAGAGCTAACTTGGACCTCACCTAGTAAAAGTGCTTGGATACTGTCATCGCTTGACCCTAGTGAGATGAGCGTCAAGCCAAAAGAAAACTTTGCTCTATGGGCTGCAAGGATGCACCCACAGAAGGGTCCAGTTGAAGCTCAAGCTTGGGCAGACGAACGAGGCATACCGCTAGTAATGATGACCGATAGGCCAAGGTCTGAGGTGCTAGAAACAATGAGTAGAGCTAAGCACTTTGTTTTGCTACCTAATGGCTTTGATGCAGAACCAAGGGCAATTATTGAGGCTGTGATTTCAGGCTGCGAGGTACACACCAACGAACTGGCTGGCATTACTTCGGTTCCTAACTGGCGTGACCCAGCAACGCTTTCTGAGCTAGTGACTAACGCTAAGGATTTGTTTTGGCAGACAGTTCTCGACTAACTATCGGTGTTGGCGTAAGCCTTTTCGGTACCGCTTATAGCGAGTTTATGCCTCAGTGGTGGGAAGGTGTCAAGAGCCTAAACAGGCAACCTGATGCAATCGTTATCTGCCATGACAGCCAGAACAAAGACTATGTTCAATCGCTGATACCTAAAAGCCATAATTCGGTCACACGCACAATCGAGATGGAAGGAGAGTTTGCTGACTTTATGCTTGCAATTCAGTCAGAACAGACTACCGACTGGATTTCGGTTTGTAATGTTGACGATTACTACCTACCTGGCGCTTTTGACGAGATAGAGCAGGCAGACGCAGAAGGCTGTGACATCTACATTGACAAGCTACAAATAAAGCACAACGGCTCAATCATGGAAGGTCGCTGGATACCTGAGAGGCTACCCTACGAGATGACCTGCCCTGGTGCTGCACCTATCAAGCGAGAGCTATTTGAGCGTACAGGTGGACACACCAAGGGCGCTATCTACGATGACTGGGAGCTTTACATTCGGTGTGTTGCCGCAGGTGCTAAGCCTTTTCACGCTTCAACAGTTAGAATTGTCCACGACTTAGGTTATGGCAGGGTCACAATGAGTGGCGTTGGCAGACCAGCCTCAAATGACCAAATAGGATTCGCTCACATAGCTAAAGTAAGAGAAGAACTCGGCTTTTAGAGCGTATCCAACAAGCCGATAGAATAGAGAATACTATGGCAATTACAAATGGCTATGCCACACTTTCAGAGGTCAAAGCCTCACTTCGCATAACTGACAACATTGATGACACTCTTTTAGAAACAGCGATTGAGTCTGCTTCTCGTATGATTGACGGATACACAGCTAGAACTTTTTACAACGCTGGAACTGCTGTCAGAAACTACGCTGCCACCGATGCCATCAATCTAATTATTGATGACGCTATCTCGGTTAGCCAAGTAGCCTCTACTGATGAGATTGGCGACACCTACACAATCTGGGATGCAAACGACTATCAGCTAGAGCCACTAAACAGTCGCTCTGACGGACTTTACATGCCATACACAGGCATTAGGGCTGTCAACACTTACACTTGGCCTGTTGTTGACCAGCAAGCTCTTTGCCGTATTACTGCTGTTTGGGGCTGGGCTTCGGTTCCTATCGCTATCAAGCAGGCAACAATCATTCAGTCCTCAAGACTTTACAAGCGCCTTGACTCGCCTCTCGGTGTTGCTGGATTCGGTGACATGGGAGCTATCCGCGTTGGTCGCTACCTAGACCCAGATGTTGAACAGCTAGCCATGCCATTTAGAATTATGAGAAACTTCGGCTAATGAGCATCAGTCAAATTAGGACTGCCCTAGCTACAAACCTTGCCACAATCTCAGGGCTTAGAACTGCCGCAGAAATCCCTGACCTACCTAACCCGCCTATCGCTGTCGTTAGCTTGGATTCGGTTACATACGACCAAGCCTACGCAAAAGGAATGACCAGCTACAATTTCACAATTACTGTCATTGTTGGCAGGTCTGCTGAAAGAGAAGCTCAGCGCAAGCTTGATGGCTACATTACGCCAGGAGCAAATAGTGTCAAAAATGCGATAGAATCAAACAAGACTCTTGGTGGATATGCCTACGACTGCCGAGTCGTGTCAATGAACTCAGTTGGTTCAGTGACAATCAGTGATACAACATACCTGGCTGCTGACTTTTCGGTCACAGTCATAGCAAACTAGGAGAAATAAATTGGCTAAATTTTACGCACAAGACTACAAGGTCACAATCGGTACTGCTGTACTAAGCAGCTCTATCGCTTCTGTAACTTTGGACATTACCACTGATGAGGTAGAAACCACATCATTCGGTTCAAGCTACCGCTCAAGAATTGGTGGTCTAAAAGACGCATCTGTATCTCTTGACTTCCACCAGGACTTCGGAGCAGGCGCTGTTGACTCTCTACTATTCCCACTTATGGGTCAGACAGTAGCAGTCAAGATTGCACCTACTTCTGGAACTGTAACTGCTACAAACCCTGAGTACCGCTTTGACGCTCTGGTAACCCAGTACCAGCCTTTCGCTGGCGCTGTTGGCGACTTGGCTACCCTATCTGTAACTTGGCCAGTATCTGGCGAGGTTGTAAGAGGAACTGCACCAGCCGCCTAATCCTGCTAAGCTAATCGCATGAGACTAAACCTACAAATACAGTTCACCGATAAGCCAAACGAGTACAAGCAAGTTGTTTGCAGCCCATCAGACATGATAAAGCTGGAAACAAAGTTTGACATCTCGATTGCCAGTCTTGAATCAAACATCAAGATTACTCACTTGCTTTTCCTAGCTTGGGCAAGTGAAACAAGGACCAAAGCGACTACTGCGTCATTTGATGAATGGGTGGATACTGTCGAATCCGTCAGTCCAGCAGATGAACAAAAAAAATAGTCGGGCTTGGTGATTCATCCGCTCATTGGTACATTGCAACACTAGCTTGCGAAACTGGGATTAGTCCCAGAGAGCTAATGGAGCTAGACGAGCGGATGCTGTGGACATTAGGCAGGTATCTGGTCTATAAGACACAGCGCCAAGCACCTCGCACTTGAGAGGACATCCTTCGGGGTGTCCTCTCTTTTTTTGCTTCGGTAGAATAGATAAAGAATAGGTGGTCTAAGACATTGAAAATTGCAACAAGTGGGCAAGGCACGATACAAGTCAAGTCCTCAGACTATAAGTTACTAATCAGAGAACTAAACAAAATTGATAAAAGCCTGTCTTTACAGCTAAGAAAAGACTACAAAAGAATAGCAAAACCAGCGCAAGATTCAGTAAAAAAAGAAATAAAAACAGTTGGCAAAGACGGCCCTTTTGCGAACTCCACAAGGACAGTTACGAGAAATGGGCAAACTATCAGAAAGCCGTACAACGGGATGTTGCATGGTGGTAGAACAGGCTGGGGAACCAACTACGGCTCTGCGGGTGGCCCGCTGGGTGACAAAAAAAGATACCCCTTTGATTCGGTTTTGATTCAAGCCTATGTAAAGGCTCAAAAGAAAGGCACTGGCATTGCTCGGTTGCAAGTAAGGTCGGCTGCAACTGTGATGACAGATTTGGCTAGAAACTTTCGCGGCGAAAAGAAAACCAGGGCTTATCCAATTCGGTTGTTTGGTGGACCAGTTATTATGCGTCAACACAGAACGACATGGAAAGGTGTGGCCTACTTTATTCGTGGTCTTGGTGCAATCTCAAAACCAAGCATGAGAGGAAAGTCACGAAATGTTTATCCTGGATTTGACAAGGCTTATCCGCAAATTCAGCGTGAGGCTGAGCTAGCAATCGAAAAGACTGTCAGAATAGTTAAAGCAAACATTGATAGGACAGTCAAATGAGCAATATGTTCTTAAACATTGTCAGCACCTTTCAGGGTGATGGCATCAAAAAAGCCACTGGAGAACTAAAGGCTTTTAGTGGAACAGTCCAGGGCTTTGGCTCTCTCCTGGGCAAAGCTGGTACAGCTCTAGCTGGTTATGTTTCTGTTGCTAACGCTGTAAAATTTGGTCGAGAATCTATTGACGCCGCTCGTGACCTAGAGCGAAACCTGTATGGTGTTGAAAAGGTTTTCGGTGGTCTTGCCCCACAGATGCAACAATTCAGCAAAGATGCTGTGGAGATGGGTCTAAGCCAATCTAAGGCAGCCAAGGCTTCTACATTTATCGGTTCGGTTCTAAAGCAATCTGGTTTTGCTATGGGCGATGTTGCCGTAGAAACACAAAAGCTTATTAGCCTAGCTCAAGACCTTTCCACCCTCTATGGCTACGATGTCCAAGAAGCCTTGCTTGGTATGACTGCTCTATTCCGAGGTGAATACGACCCGATTGAGAAGTTCGGTGTCGCTATGAAGCAGAGCGAAATTAACTCCGAGCTTGCCGCTAGAGGGCTAAACAATCTTGAGGGTGCAGCTAGACGAAACGCCGAGCAGACAATTCGGTTGGAGCTTTTATACCAAAGAGCCGCTGACGCAGTAGGAACTTTTGCCGAGCAAGAGGGAACTCTCTATGTCGAGCAAAAGAAACTCGGTGCTACCTTTGAGAACTTCCAAGCAACTCTAGGTGCTGCTGTTATTCCAGCAGTTGCTGAGCTAAACACTCTTTTCAGAGAACTTCTTGAAGACATTACACCAGGCATGGAGTCTGCTTTTGGTTTCTTAGCAGAGGTTCTGACAGGTGTTGTTGGATTCTTCCAAGAAGCTATGGACCCTACTACCGAATTTGGCGAAAGCGTTGCAGCACTAGCAATTCAGTTTGAGTCGTTGTTTACAACAATCTTTGGAAAAGATTTTTCAATAGCTGATTTCTTTGAAGGCATAACAGGTGTCATTTGGATTCTTACTGATGCTTTGCACGATGTCTTGATGATTATTGAAAATACCATAATTGGTTTTCAGGTCATGGGTGAGTCCATTGGGCTGTTCTTTACTGACATGGAAGCTTTCCTAGCTTTCGACCCCGCTGGAGAAATCCGCAGGCGCATTGACCTCAAAGACACAATCAATGCCAACCAGCTTGCCGTCAAGCAATACATCGCTGAGTGGGACAAGGCAAGAGAGCTTGAGCTAAGTGGACACATTTCTCAAATTGGCATGACTGCTGATGCTTGGGAGAGAGCGAAGATTGCGGCAAACAACTATGCAAGGTCGCTTGCTGGCTCAGCAGACTCAATCGAGCGTCAGCTTACAAGGATTGCTAATCCGCCAAAACCAACTGTCACATCCTCAAGCACAGCAAGTGCATCTACTGGTGCAAGCACAGCTCAAACCGCCGCTCAAAGGGCTATTGAAGAAGCAGCGGCTGCTGCTCAAAGAGCTGCGGAAGAAGCGGCTCGTAGACAGCAAGCAATTCTTGACAAGCGGAAAAGGGCCTATGAATCATTTAGAGATTCGGTCAAGTCATTATTCGGTCAGATAAAAGAGTCAATTCTTTCTAGCTTCAACTTGCCCGACCTTGGTAATTCAGTCAACTCAATTACAAGAAACATTCAAAAACTTCTTACAAGAACTAAAAGCTTTGCTAGCGACATAACTAAGTTAGCTGGTCTGGGCTTGAACTCAACCTTGCTACAACAGGTTATTTCAGCAGGACCTATGGGTGGTAGTCAATTAGCGTCTGCTTTGGTTACTGGCGGTGCTGGATTTATCAATCAGCTAAATCAGGCTTATGGCGAGTTTGGTGGCATAGCTTCTGGCATTGCCAATGTTGGAACTCAGTCAGCTTTTGCTAACCCTAGTATTGTCAATAACTACCGAATTGAAGTAAATGGTGGTGTTGGTTCTGGTCCAACAATCGGTAAAGCAATCGTAGACGCTATCAAGGCTTATGAGCGCACCTCTGGTGCTGTTTGGCAGGGCGCTAACTAATGCCAGCGCCAGTTGTCAAAGTTGAAATTGGTGCGAATCTAGGCAACAGAGATTTGAAGGCTTTTCGCCTAAACGATGCTGTCAAGGGCAGGCTTAACAACACCGAGTATACGCTTAGCGGTGACAGGCTCTACGACATAACCAACAGACTTCTATCGGCCTCTACATCAAGAGGAAAATCTCAAGCGCTGGACCGCATTGACGCTGGTCAGCTTTCAATCGTAGTAGACAACTCTGACCGACTATTTGACCCTCTTTATGATGCTGGTACTTATGCTGGTCAGCTAATTCCTGGTAAAGAAATAAGAATAAGTTGCAATGATTATCCAGTTATTTACGGCTATGTTGACGACCTAGACATTTCGTATGACCCTGGTAATGAATCTGTGGTTAGCTTTCAAGCTTCTGATGCACTCAGCAACTTGACAATAAACAACTTGCCAGAGGTTTTTCCACCTGTCGAGCTTTCGGGGGCAAGAGTTACTCGAATACTTGACTTGCCAGAAGTAGATTGGCCTGACGATGCCAGAATAATTGATTCAGGTAATACTGAGCTTTCCGACACAGACATAATTGAAGGCACTCAGGCAATTAGCTATCTTCAACTAATTGCAACCACCGAGGCTGGCGAAGTCTTTGTGTCGAAAGACAATAAGTTTGTTTTCAAAGAAAGAAACAGCGCACCAGGAATTATTGATGTAATTTTTACAGACGAGGGTTCAATACCAGGTTTTACAACTGTGCCGTTTGCTGAGTTAGGTGTTGTTTATGGGTCAGAGCAACTATACAACCGCATTGTGATTTCTAATGACCAGACAATACCAGACGAGGTTATTGCTGAAGACGCAGAATCTCAATTAGTTTATGGAGCAAGGTCTTATAGCCAAACAGGAATACTTGCCAATTCTCTAGTTGACCTTCAGTATTTAGCTGATTTATTATTAGCTAGGTTCAAAGAGCCTCAGTATCGCTTTGATAGCCTTTCGGTAATTTTGGATGTACTTTCAGAAACTCAGCAAAATGCGGTGTTAGACCTAGAAATTGGCGATATTGTGCAGGTTCGGTTTACGCCATCGAACATTCCACCAGCTATTGACCAGTATGTTCGAGTTATTGGGATTAGCCATGATTGGCAAAATAACGAAAAGCGTGTCAGCCTGTCCCTTGAGCGTTTGGACTTTACTTTGTTCGTGCTTGATGACGCTGTATTTGGCGAGCTTGACCAAGACCGCTTGAGTTTCTAACTGATAAACTACTAAAAACAACTAAGGAAAAGAATGTCAAGAAAAGTATTTACCGCTGGTGAAGTATTAGCTGCTTCGGATGTAAACAATTTTCTGATGAATCAGACTGTTATGAGCTTCAGTGGCACAGCCACACGAGAATCTTCAATACCTACACCTGTCGAGGGAATGTACACACACCTTGAGGACACCGACTCTTTACAGTTTTGGAATGGCTCTGCCTGGATAAACGGCTTTGGTATGAATCTGATAACCGCCCAAACAATCGGGTCAGCGGTTGCATCGGTAGTTGTTCCAAATGTCTTTAGCGCAGCTTACGATAATTACAGAGTAATAATCAGCGGTGGGTCAGCTTCTTCGGCTATCAACAATATTAACCTACAAATTGGTAACGCCGTGACAGGTTATTACGGCAGCAGGATACAGCAAGTTATCGCTGGAACAATTACAGGTCAAGGTCAGAGCAATACTACGAGCTTAGAAATCACCAGATACAGCGCTCTTATAGGCAACCCAGTTTCTATAATTGACATTATTACACCATTTTTACCAGTTCGTACTGGTATTATCGCAACTGGTATATTTATGGATACCACTAATGGTGCTACACGGCTTTCAACTGGTTTCCTAAATAACATAAATAGCTATACAGACTTTACTCTTTTGGCTTCGGCTGGAACAATTACTGGCGGAACTGTTTATGTCTATGGTTACAGGAGCGCGTAATGACTAATCCCAACATTCAAATCGGTGACACGATTAGAGAAATGACAGATGAGGAATACAAGAATCTATTAGGTGTTCGTGAACAAAACGCCTTAGCTGAGGAACAAGAAGAAGCTAAAATTGCTAGCAGGGAATCAGCGCTTGCTAAGTTGGCTAAGCTTGGCCTTACCGCAGATGAAATTGCTAGCCTGTAAAGAGTAGAAGGAAAAAATGCCAAAAAAGATATTTACAGTAGACGAGGTACTTACCGCTGCGGATGTAAACGACTACCTGATGAATCAAACTGTTATGACCTTTGCTGGCACAGCCGCACGAGGCTCAGCTATTTCCTTACCGACAGAGGGAATGTATGCTCACCTAAACGATACAGACGCACTCGAATACTACAACGGCACGAGTTGGGTCAATCGTATTCCGACACCTGTAAGTCCAGGACTAGAGTTTATTGGCTCATACCCTATTGGAACTGCGGTTACTTCTGTCACAGTATCTAATGTTTTCAACTCCACTTACGACCACTATCGTATTCACACTCAAAATAGCGGAAATACTGCAAATGGCGCAAAGCTAAGATTACAACTTAGTGGCTCAACATCTGGTTCTAACTATTACGGCGGTGGCATACAAACGCTTTTCTCCTCTGGGGCGGTTTCCTCAAACTGGGATAACAATGTGGCTAGGTTCAACAGCATTGGTAACAATACTGAAATGTATGTAGATGTTTTCAACCCTTTTCTAGCTCGAAGCACTAGGGTCGCAGGAGCCTTCTTCACAACAGTAGCTGCTGGTCATTACGCTGGCTACATTCTGACCAGCAATTCAGATACTGGATTTACTATTTCTATTGAAAGCGGAACAATGACTGGTGGAGAAATAATAGTTTACGGATACAGGAAAGCATAATGAAAAAACCAAACATTCAAATTGACTATCTTGTGCGAGAAATGACAGACGAAGAATACGAAGCGTATTTAGCGGACCAAGAACAAGATGCTCTTATAGAAGCTGAGCGGTTAGCCAAAACACAAGCTAGAGAATCTGCGCTTGCAAAGTTGGCAGCACTCGGTCTAACAGAAGAAGAAATAGCAGCTCTGTAAAATGGCTGACGAAACTACTTCAGTTCGTGTGACACAAGCTGACATTTACAAGAAGCAACTTGAGCATGGAGAGATTTTGGTCAAGGTATTACAGAAACTAGACAACCTTGACGATGTTCCTGACCGCATTAGGGAAGTAGAACTTACCCTTGCTCGCCTTGCCTGGATTGAGCGCATCGCCTACACAGGTCTTACAGCCTCAGCAATCGCCATTATCGGTCTTCTAATAAACACGCTAGGCAAGTAATGTCTACTTGGATTCGGTCAGTCGAGGGTCGGATAACAGACAGCTTTGATGGACATAAAAACAGGAAAGTCAATCCTTCAAGAAACCCTGGCACAGACTACGGAGTTCCAACTGGCACACCCGTAAAGGCAATCTCTGACGGCACGATTACTGGCATCGTAAACACTTTTACTGGTGCTGGTGGTCGCATGATTTTCCAAAGTTTTCCATCAGGCCACAACGCAGACTACCTTCACCTATCCCGCATTGATGTTGTTGCTGGTCAGCAAGTAAAGAAGGGTCAGGTCATCGGCCTATCTGGTGGCTCAGGTCTTGGCAAAGAGAACGGCTACGGCCCACACCTACATCTATCTTTCCGAGTCGGTGGCAAGCCAACTATGGGTGCTGGCAACATTGACTACGAGGCGTTTCTAGCTCAGCAAGGTGGCACACCAGCAGCTGTAACTGGCACTAGACCCTACCCAGGCAGGATGCTAAAACGAGGCGAGCCAGCAGGCCCTGATGTGCTTTACCTGCAAAACAAGCTAGGCGTGAACCCTACTGGCCCATTTGGTCCAGCTACCCACGCCGCTGTGGTTGCCTTTCAGAAGAAGCATGGATTATTGGCAGACGGCATTGTTGGTCGCCTAACTTGGTCAAAACTAGGCTAAACAGCCCTACAAGGCTTGTACAGGGCTTTATAGTCAAAATAAGGGAATCACTAGGCCGAAGGCTTGTCAGGGCTTGTACAAGGCTTACAGCGCGTCAATCTTGCTAAAAACTACCATAAATACAGGCTTGTAAACTAGGACTAAACCTACGCTCAGACCTTGAACGAAGGAAACCCAAGTGAACTGGCTAGATTCCGTATTTCTGCTAAAAGATGAGCCTACAAACAGCTCTGGTCCATCTTGGAGCTTTCGCCGTAAGCTAATCTTTGGTTCTTACCGAGTCGGTGTTGTAATGATTGCCTTCGGGATGCTTACTTTTGTCTGGGATAGGCAGGTTAGTGTCCAGATGGTCATTGGCGGCGTGGCTCTTATCTCCATAATCCTCACTGCCTACACAGCTAGTGCTACCTTTGAAGATGTAAAACTTTACAAACCAAACGATGAGGAAAAATAAATGTTAGACCTAAAACCAGAAGTAAGAAAATGGATTTACGGAATTGTTGCCGCTACTGTGCCTTTGCTAATTAGCCTTGGAACTATCACAAACGAGCTAGGCACTCAAATCCTAAATGTTGCTGCGGCTGTATT
>Ga0315903_10002496_pt1 | contig 26887 bp, 21 predicted proteins | sample LakEriMetagenome_7_FD_203524 | JGI IMG/M metagenome (GOLD analysis project Ga0315903, IMG submission 203524) | Freshwater fungal communities from buoy surface, Lake Erie, Ohio, United States - Buoy 2 MA119 | ecosystem: Environmental > Aquatic > Freshwater > Lake | place: USA: Lake Erie, Ohio... | reverse complement strand
GCCGGGGGCCCACTCGGGCTGCGGCACCTGGCGGAGCCGGGCTTCATGGGCGTGCTTCACACTCTCGATGTAGAGCCGCTGCTTGTCGCCGAAGTAGTAGTTGACGGCCGCGACGTTCGCGCCTGCCGCGGTGCAGATGTCGCGAACCGTCGCGGCCTCGTAGCCTCGTTCGGCAAACTCACGCCCGGCCGCCAGCAGGATCCGCTCACGGGGATCGCGGCTGTCGTCGGCGGCCGACGTTCTGGAGCGGGTCTGGGAGGGCATATCGCACGGCGGGGAGGAAAACGACGGATTCAAACGCTCGTTTGAATCGATTGTATGATAAGAAACCGCAGAGACAAACGTCTGTTAACACGCGTGTTCTCCCGCCCGCGGGCTCGCCGCGGCGGGAGCGAGTGTTGCCCGCCCGAGTGTGGCCCCCGGGCGATATGTGTTGGAACGCTCCTGAGCGGGAAGGAACGCCGTGCGGATCACCTGGCAACTCCGGAAGACGTGCCGGCTCGCGGTGCTGGCAGCGTGGTGCGGAGCCATGCTGGCGGCGGCGGCCGTGGTGACGGGTGTGGCCGCGAGCGTCGCACCGTGCTGGGGCCAGGGTCTTGACTACGAACTGGTGGCCGTGCGTGACGCCGGGAATGCGAATGACGTGACTGGCTATGGCGGCGTGTCGTACGACTTTCGGATTGGCACATACGAGGTCACGATCGGCCAGTATGCGGCATTTCTCAACGCCGTGGCGAAGGCCGACCCCAACAATCTCTACAGCACGGCCATGGCGACGAACCAGACGATAGCCGGCATCTCGCGGACCGGTTCGTCAGGGTCGTACGCCTACGGGGTGACAGGGCCCTTCGGAGCCACGCAGATCCCTCAGGCGACCGCTGCGAACCGTCCGATCACCTACGTGTGCTGGTTCGACGCCGCCCGATTCGCCAACTGGATGAGCAACGGTCAGCCAACCGGCCTGCAGGGACCGGCCACGACGGAGAACGGCGCCTACGACCTTTCCGACTGGCTGTCCGACCTGGCGCTGCCCATGAATCCGATCAACCCCAACACTGGGTCCGTGCCGCTCTACCGCATCCCCACGGAGAATGAGTGGTACAAGGCGGCGTATTACCGGGGTGGCGGTGCGCACGCAGGCTATTGGACGTACGCCACGCGGAGCGACGCCGCGCCGGGAAACGTGCCCGGCGGTGCGGCCAACGAGGCGAACTACTACGCGGGCGTTCATACCGTGACGCAGTCGGCGACATTCGTTCAGGGCCAGAACTACCTCACGGACATCGGGGCCTTCGCAGCCAGCCCGAGCGGCTACGGCACATTTGACCAGAGCGGCAATGTCTGGGAATGGAACGATCTCGCGGGGGCCTCGGGAGCATTTCGCGGACTGCGTGGTGGTGGCTGTGATGACGAAGTCTCGGGCCTCGCGTCGTCGAACCGCGACATTCGCGATCCTGCGAGCGAGAGCGGTTTTTACGGCTTTCGGCTCGCGAGTCCTGTCGCCGTACCCGAGCCATCGACATGCGCGGCCCTCGCGGCCGGCTTCGCCTTCGGATGCTGGCACGTGCTGCGACGACGCGAGACCGGGGCGTGACGCCCGCGGCGCGGCGGCCATCCGGCGGCCGCTCAGCCCTGCAGAAGATCGCGGTAACGGTCGAGGAAGTGCGACGCCACCTCGGCGTTCAGGTGGCCCCAGGCCTCGTCGACCAACTCACCGGCAATCAGCCCGCCGGCCGCCTTCGAGGCCACCGTCCCGACCACGTCCACGATTCCGGTCATCGGATCCTGTCCAAGCAGCCGTTCCTCCTTCACGTGGAGAAACTCGTTGGCCACCAGCGACAGCGTGGGCAGCTTCGGCACCGGATCGCGGCCGTTCACGTAGCGGAAGATACGGCCGGCAAACTCCCGATCGAATGCCGCGCAGGCCTCGCGGTTGCCGATCATCGGCGCTCCGAACGTGCAGACCTCGTGAACCGACACGAACCGCCGCTTGAAGAGCCACGCCGCCAACAGGGCCAGCGCCCCGCCGAGGCTGTGTCCCGTGATCCAGAGCGGCCGGTCGTTCGCCTTCAGCTCGGCTTCGACTGCGGTCGCGAGCGGCTCCCAGACTTCGGCGATCGCGTCGACGAAGCCCTTGTGAAACCTCGCCCCGACGCCGGCCGCCGAGAGGTCGTGGCCCAGACGTCCTTCCGGCACGACAAGCAGGTTCATGGCGTCGGTGAGCAGGATGTCCTTGAGGCCGTCGAGCGTGGCCGCCGACTCGGTGCCCCGGAACGCCACGACCACGTTGTCGACGTCCGTCCCGAGCCAGGCCTGCGTGTTGTCAACGCTGAAGAACCGGGGCTCGAGACCGAGCTTCTCGCGGAAGGCCCTTCCCCCCTCCGGCTCCGCCAGATACGCCAGGCCGCTGGCCTCGCAGAGAAAGCAGGCGCTGTCGCGATTGCCGAGCGGCTTCTCGCGGAGCGTGAACTCAGTTGACATACCGCCGCTCCACGCCCGTGTCAGCCGCGGCGTTCTTCCAACGCCGCAGGATCGCAGCAGGCACCTCATTGCCCGACACATCGAGCTGCTCGAGCCGGGGCGGCGGTGCGTCGAGAAACCGCTGCACGCCCTCGGGCGTGACCTTCGTCCTCGCTATCCGCAGGCTTTGGAGCTTCGGCAGCCGGGCGAGCGTGGCGAGCCCCTCGTCGGTGACCGAGGTGTCGTTGAGGGTGAGCTCGCGGAGCTGCGGCAGGTCCATGAGCAGGTCGAGCGTCTCGTCGGTGACGTTCGGATTGCCCATTTCGAGGATGGCAACGTCGGGCTTGGCGGTGAGGATCTCGTATCCTTCTCGATCCCAGCCAGTGAGGTTCAGAGCCCGCTCGCCGTCGATCATCCGCTCCCGCTCGCCGAGGCCCACCACGGCGACATAGGCCCGCTGAGCCACGAAAGGCATCAGCCCGATGGCGAGACCGGCAGCGCCCATGGCGAGTGGCATGAGCAACCGCCGCCACGACCGCCTGCGGAAGAGCACGCCGAGACACCTGAACGCGGCCCAGAGCAGTCCGGCGGCAAGGACCGCGAGCCCGGCGAAGATGAAAACCGCCCCAATCTGCTCGCTCACCATTCGCCTCCGTGCTCAGGAATCAACTCATCATACGGCGACTGACGGGGGTGGGGCAGCCCTGCCGAGAGAACGCACAGGTTGCCCACCGGTGCTCTGTGGAAACGACGAAGCGAGGGGCTGCCCGTGCCCGAGAGCCGGCGTTGCTTTCTCCGCGAAGCCAGGATGGCGAAGCGGAGAAAGCATCGAGCGAGCGAAGGGCAGGATGCCCGTAGGGAGCGTCCGGCGACGGGCATGGGTAGTCCCGAGCCCAACGCGAGCCGGATACACCCACAGGTTGAAAACCTGTGCTACGAGGCCAAGACGAACCGGCAAGTCACACAGGTTGAAAACCTGTGCTACGAGGCCATGGTGTACCTGCGTTACGTGGGAACGACGAAGCCGAGGTGCGGCGGTCAGCCCGCGGCCAAGATGGCTTCGGCGCACCGGCGGCCGCTGCCAAGAGCGCCGTTGATCGAAGCGGCGCTGCAGTGGTCGCCGCAGATCCAGAGGCCGGCCGCGAGCCTCGCACTCGCCGGCCGCGAACGCCGCGCCGCCGGAGACTCGTCCGGCAAGGCCCGTGGCACGTCCACCGTGGCGAGATGCCGCCAGCCGTCCACCGCCGTACCACACCAGCCCGCCGCCTGCCGCTTCACGGCCTCCTCGGCTTGGTCACCCGTCCAGCCGTCGCGCAGCGACACCGTCACGAGCGACCTGCCCAGCGGTGCGTAGCCGGCGGCCACGTCGGAAGGCACCGTGAGATTGTCGATAGGGCCAGCGGCATCCGCGCTGACGACGAGCGTGCGCGACGCGAGCGGCGACCGATCCGCCGCGAACGCGACCATGCGAGTGGCCTTCCAGCGGCGGCCAGCGAGCGGCCCCTGCAGCGGTTTCTGGATCATGTTCGCCGCCGACGCACCATCCACGGCCACCACGACGTGGTGAGCTGTGAGCGTGCTGCCGTCGTCGAGCGTCACTCGCCCCGGCTCGACGCCCCGCACCCGCGCACCGAGCCGCACGCTGCCGTCCGGCAGCCGGGCGGCGAGCTGCCGCGGGATCGCGTCCATACCGCCCGCGGGCAGGCAGGCGCGGCCCAGGGAAAACATCGCGAAGTCGAAGAGGAACACCGGAGCAGCGGTGTCGAGCGACCGCTCCAGAAACACGCCGCCGAAGAACGGCACGAAGAAGCTACGGATGAACGCCTCGGAAAACCCCCTGGCAGCGAGTTCCTCGCGCGTGGTCCGTTCGTTCGCCGTGGCGACGGCATCGGGATCGATCGCGCCGCTGCGCACGCTCCGGATCGCATCGCCACGGAGCCTCGCGGTGCGAAGGCCGTCGGCCAGCCCCACGCTGCCCGACAGCAGCGAACTCACCGCGGCCAGCGGCCGCCGCCAAGGGTCGCTCACACTCCGCAGCCTGCCCGACTCGGCCACGAGCGCCCCCGGCTCGAAACGGCCGAGTTTGAGCGCCGCCAGATCAAGCTGCCGGCGGCCCTCAGGATAGGCGTCGTTGTAGACCTGGAAGCCGCGGTGGATGCGGAATCCTTCGACGGTATCGGTGGCCACGCGGCCCCCCACGCGGTCAGCCGCCTCGAGCACCGACACCCGGCGGCCGTGGCGGACGAGTTCGCCCGCGCAGGCCAGGCCCGCGAGGCCGGCTCCGACCACGACGCAGTCAACCACATCGCTCATCGCGATCCTCCAGCGAGCCTCTCGGCGAGCAGCATGCCCGCGGTGGCGCCGCTCGAAAAAGCTCCTTCCACCCGCGGGCCGGCGAAGGCATCGCCGCAGCAGAAGATCGCGGGCGATAACGATACGGCCACGAAAGGGTCGGGCAGGATCGTGGTGGGCGTCGCAAACTTCCAGCGATGCACCGACCGCTCCACGACCGCCGTCCGCGGGTCGCCGTCGATCCACGGGCGGACGGCGTCGATGAGTATGCCGGCCACCTCGTCGGGCGGCACGTCGAAGTGCGCGCGGCTGAAGGCCCCGGTCGCATGCACCGTGAGCGCGGGCACGGCGGAGATGCCCTTGCGGTGGTTGTCGGCCACCCAGGCGACCGGCCCAGCCGCGTCGCCGCCAAACTGGATCGCTCCCGGCTCCGGCAGCAGGCTCGGCCGGTCGAGCACGAGCATCACCGCGAAGCACGGGTCATAGTCCACGGTCCGTAGCCGTGCGATGGCACGAGCATCCATCCGGTCGAGTGAACCGCCCGCCGCCACCAGGTCGAGCGCCTGTGGCACCGGAGCTGTGATCACGCAGCCGGCCGCCTCGACGACCTCGGCCGCTCCATTCTGGCCCTCGATGGTCACCACAACGCGGTCGTCCCCGACCGCCACCGACGTCGCCTGCGCCGCGGTCCGCACCTCGACCTCATGGCCCGGCGTCGCCAGCCGCGCCGCAAGCCACTTCGGCAGGTCGGTCATTCCGCGCGCGCCGCGGTATCGCGGGTGGCCGTCGGCGACCGCCGGGCCATCCGTGGCGATGCTCCCGTCGCGGGAGAAGCCCCGGCACCACTCGGCGACCGTGCCGTCGCGGACCGCATGCTCGATGACGTCGCGGAAGCCGAGCGTGCGCTGGGTGAAGAACTGCGCCCCGTGGTCGCAGACCGCGCCGCCGACCCGCCGGGTCGCCATCCGTCCGCCGACGCCCCGCGACTTGTCGAGCACGAGCACACTGCGACCGTGGGCCGCGAGCCGCGCGGCCGCCATGAGCCCAGCGATTCCCGCGCCGATCACGACGGCATCGACAGTGCCTTTTCTTTCGTGCACGAGTGGTCTCGCTGGCCGGGGGATGGATGACGGAAGGACGCCGCCGAGAGGCGACTCCACGCAGAGTTATACTCGTGTGATCGTTCGGGGTCGGCGAGTCGTGTCAGCGAGGCCGCCCGCAATGCCGTCGCTCGCGCTTCGGGCTTTCTGGACTAGGTCACGCGAATGCCGCGAAGGCTGCCCGTGCCCTGCTGACAGGTACGCACTCAGCGAGGGGCTGCCCGTGTCCCGGGAGCCGGCGCATGCCGCCAAGAAAAGCCACGACCAATCCGCCTGCGGCGGATCGGTGCCCGGCGAAGCGCCGGCGGCATCCGAGTGAGCCGAGGCCACGATGGCCGAGGCGAACGTCCGGCGACGGGGCACGGGCAGCTCCGAGCCCACCGCGATGGTCAGACACAGGTTAAAAACCTGTGCTACGGAGGCACCTCAAGGGACAGACACAGGTTAAAAACCTGTGCTACGGAGGCACCTCAAAGGACAGACACAGGTTGAAAACCTGTGCTACGACCCGGTCGCCGATGGCGGGAAGAGCATCCGCATCGGTTCGGTCGTGAGCGGCATCCGGCTCGACGCCAGCACCTCGCCTGCGGCGCAGCCCGCCATCATGCCGACCGTCTCCGCGAGCGACCGCACCCGCGGATAGATGTGGGCCTTCTCGGGCGGAAACTGCGAGGCATAGCAGGCGATTGCCGCGAGCTTCGTGTCCAGTTGGCCGGCGATGTCCACCACTAGCGGCCAGTGGCCATGCGGCACCTCCGCCACGCCCGCGAACAGGAAGTAGGTGAGCAACTGGGGCACCGTGTGCACCGGCAGGCCGGCGAAGGTGTCGTCCCACTTCGAGAGCCGCGAGTAGAACACCGCCGCCTCCGTGATCGCGACAGCCTGGGCATGATCGGGCGAGGCAAGCGGCGTCTTGTCGCCAAGGCCGAGCACGAGCCGCGGCCGCCAGCGGCGAAAGATCTTCGCCAGGGCCACGCGGACCTCGAAGTCGTCGAACAGCCGACGGTTGGTGAAGGACAACGTCTCGCGGTGGACCACGCCGAGCGTCTTCGCCGCGGCGGCCGCCTCGCGGAGCCGCTCCTCGGGCCCGCTCGATCGCGGCGTGGGCTCGCCATCGGTGAGGTCCACGATCCCCACGCGAAACCCCTGCGCGGCGAGCAGCGCCAGCGTGCCGCCGCACCCGATCTCGACATCGTCCGGGTGGGCCCCCACCGCGATCACGTCGAGCGGTTCTGGCAGGTCGGCCATCGCGGTCACACCGGCTTCGTGGCGGCGATCAGGAAGATCGGGTTGATCGCCTCGAACCGGATCCGGTCGAGTTGTTCGATGCCGCGGGCGATGTTCACCATCCAGTAGGCAGCGTCGTGCGACCGCGAGCGGAGCAGCGTGTGCATCGCGGCGAGATTCTCGATGCTGTTGCAGGCGGTGACGAGCCGGCCACCGGGCTTGAGGCGGCTCCAGGCCTGCTCCACGAGCATCGCCACGTCGCGTCCGCTGCCCCCCACGTAGATGGCGTCGGGGTCGGGGAGCGATGCCCAGGCCTCCGGCGCCCTGCCGAGCACGGGATTGAGGTTCGTCACCCCGAAGCGGCCGGCGTTTTCGCGGATGAGGGCGTGGTCGTCGGGATCCATCTCGATCGCGTGCACCCGGCCGTCGCGGGCGATCCGCGCCGCCTCGAGGCCCACCGAGCCGCTCCCAGCGCCAACGTCCCAGACTTCACTCGTGGGCCGCAGTTGCAGTTCGGCGAGCGCCAGCGACCGCACCTCGGCGGGCGTGAGCAGGCCCCGCTTCGGCCGCGACTGTAGGAAGCACTCGTCGGGGTTGCCGAACATCCGCGTGCCCACCTGGCCCGGCTTGTCGGCCACGCGGGCCTTGCGAACGAGGATCATCACGTTCGGCGTCGCGAACGAATCTTTAGCGATGTCGGCCAGGCTGCCCTGCGTCACCCGCTCATCCGGGGAGCCGAGGTTTTCGCAGACGTAGGCCTGGAAATAGTCGATGCCCTCGTCGAGCAGCGCGCGGGCCACGGCCGGCGCGGGCCACTGGTCGCTCGTGAACAGGCCCGCCGTCTCGCTCGACCGCACGCGATCGACCACCCGCTCGATCGACTGGCCCGAGAGGTTGGCGAGAAACGCATCCTCCCACGATTCCTTCACGCGGGCGAACGCCAGTTGCATGCTGCTGACGTGCGGCACCACCTCGAACCGGTCCTTGCCGAGCTTCGAGCAGACGTAGCGGGCCGTGCCGTAGAAGAGCGGATCGCCCGACGCCAGCACCACCACCCGCTTGGACCCGGCGGCCTCGATTCGCTCGACGAGTTCCTCGAGGTTGGCGGCGGAGACGAGCCGTCCGCGGATCGCCGCCGGCACCAGCGTCGCGCACGATTCCGGCCCCACGAGCACGTCGGCGGCCTCGACGAGCCGACGCGCCTGCGCAGTCATCCCCTCGACGCCGTCGTCGCCGATGCCGACGATATGGACCTTCTCCGCAGCCACGTCGATGGGGTGTCCTCGGGGGTTCGGGCAGCCGTCGGGCCGCAGCGGGCATCAGGCCTGGAACGAGCTACCGCAACCGCAGGTCTTCTTCGCGTTCGGATTGTTGAACGTGAAGCCCCGCTTGTCGATGGCGTCGTGGAAATCGAGCGTGGTGCCGTCGAGGAACAAATCGCTCTTCTTGTCGACCACCACGGCGATGCCGTGCTGCTCGGTCTTGGAGTCGGCCTTGGGATCAAACGCGGTGTCGAAGCCGAGCGAGTAACTGAAGCCGCTGCAGCCGCCGCCGGCCACGCCCACGCGGAGCACGGTCTCGGGAGCGAGTTTCTGCTCCGTGATGATCTTCTTGACCTCGCTGGCGGCCTTTTCGGTGAGCACGATCGACATGGGAAACTCCTGGTGCTGGCGGGCGGGGCGGGATTTCTCGCATCCCGAGATGCCGAAATTGTAGTCCGCCGCCGCCGCCGCGGAAAGCCCGGTGGTGAGCGGGGCTGAGCCCGAGGAAGTTCTATGGGCTCTCCATGAACTCTGCGTGGCCGTTTGTCCGAGCCCAACGCCGTAAGGCGTAGGGCGAACCGCCATCAGGCGCCGCGTCCAGCGTGGTTCGCCCGCGGCCTCACGGCCGGTCGGCTCTCACATGGCCCGCAGTCTGGCGACACCCGCGGCGATCCGCCCTGCCGCCTCGTCGATCTCGTCGTCGGTGGTGAACCGCGACAGGCCGAAGCGGAGGCTGGCCCGGGCCTCGTCGTCGCTGAGTCCAAGGGCCAAAAGCACGTGGCTCGGCCGCGGGCTCTCCGACGAGCAGGCGCTGCCCGAACTCACCGCAAGGCCGTCGCGGGAGAGCGTGGCCAGGAGCGACTGCCCGTCCACGCCCGGGATCCGGACATTCAGGTTGTTGACGAGCCGCAGTGGCTGGCCGCGATCATCGACCGCCTCGAGCGCCGGCCCATTGATCGCCACGCCGGACACGCCGTCCCGCAGCGCCTCCCAGAGCCGATCGCGAAGTCGCCGCATCCGCGGCACCTCGGCAGCCAGGCCTTCGTTCGCCAGCCGCGCCGCCTCGGCGAGCCCGACGATGCCCGGCACGTCGAGCGTGCCACTCCGCATGCCCCGCTCCTGGCCGCCACCAAACCCCAGCGGCTCCACGCGGACCGCGCGGCCGCGACGGCGGACATAGAGCGCCCCCATTCCCTTCGGTCCGTGGAACTTGTGAGCGGAGAAGCTTGCGAGATCGGCACCGAGCGCGTCCACGTCGACGGGCATCCGGCCGATCGCCTGGGCACAGTCAACGTGCAGGATCGCACCGGCGGAGTGAACCAGTTCGGCGATCGTGGCCACGTCCTGCACGACGCCGATCTCGTTGTTCGCCAGCAGCACCGAGACGAGGAACGTGTCGGGCCGGAGTGCGGCCTCGACATCGGCGAGCCTGATCCTTCCCGGCACGCCGGCCGCGTCGGCGTGCGCTACGACAGGGAGCCGCGTCACCTTGGTTCCCTCGCGGTCGAGGTGCTCCACGGGATCGAGCACGGCGTGGTGTTCGGTCGCCACCGTCACGACGTGTCCCGGAAAGCCGTCGGCCGCCTCGATTCGCGCATGCCGGGCCGCCGTGCCGAGGATGGCGAGGTTGGTGCTCTCGGTGGCGCCGCCCGTGAACACGATCTCCCGCGGATCGGCGGCGATCGCATCGGCGAACATGCCGCGCGCGGCCTCCACCGCCTCACGGGCCTCGCGGCCCATGTCGTGCGTCACGCTACCAGCGTTGCCGTAGCGGTCGGTGAGCCACGGCAGCATCGCCTCCAGCACCCGCGGATCGAGCCGCGTGGTGGCGTGGTTGTCGAGATAGATGGTGCGAAACGGCTCGGCCATGTCCTCAGGCGATTCTACCGTCGCGAATCGCGTCGAGGGTGATCTGCGACCAGGTCTCGAACCGGTCGCGGTCGGCGAGCAGGGCCTCCAGCGTGGCGAACCCGCAGTCCACCAGTTCGCTCTCCCGCGAAGCCACGCCCGGCTTCTCCAGTTCCAGCACGTGCACGATCCCGAGGTGCACGCTCCCCACGGCGTTGGAATCGTCGTTGATCAAGCCCACGCAGCGGGCCGTCCAGCCGCCCTCGATGGCGATCTCCTCGGCGAGCTCCCGCCGCATGCCGGCGTCGTAGGAGGTGTCGTCGCCGTGCTCGCCGTCGATGCTGGAGATGTGGCCGCCGATGCCGACCGACCGCTTGGCCCGCAGCCGGGCCTCGCTCTGGCCACCGCCGCGGGTGTACGCAAAGTAGTGCGGCGTGCCGGCAGCATCCCGCCAGGAGAGCACGCAGTAGGGAATCAGCTGCTTGAGCGACGGGTCGTCCTCGACCGTGGCCCGCGGCCGCCACGAGGTGTGGGCGGGATCGAGCAGCGCGGCGAGATACGACGCCGTGTCGCCGCAGAAGCCCTGAAAGGCCCCCACTCGGTCGAACAGCGACCGCGGCACCACCAGCACGTCTTCTTGCGGCAGTTCACCCATCATCAGCTCTCCCTCAGAGGATCAGCATCGCGTCGCCGTAGCTCAACATCCGGTAGCGTTCCCGAATCGCCTCCGCATAGGCCCGCATTACCAGGTCCCGCGACGCCAGGGCCGACACGAGAACCATCAGGGTTGTCCGTGGCATGTGGAAGTTCGTCAACAGGGCATCCACCACGCGGAACGGAAACCCGGGTTTGATGAACAGCTCGGTGGCCCCGGACCACGGTGAGAGCGTGCCCGCGAGGGCCGCGGTCTCGAGCGTTCGCACGGCCGTCGTGCCCACCGCCACCACGCGGCCGCCCCGCGCCTTCGTTCGCTGCACCGCCTCCACCGTCTCCGCCGGGCAGGTGCACCACTCCGAGTGCATCACGTGGCCGTCGAGAGTGTCGGCCGTGATCGGCCGGAAGGTGCCAAGCCCCACGTGCAGCGTGACGGCGGCCCGCTCGACACCCCGCCCCGCGAGGTCCGCGAAAATCTCCGGCGTGAAGTGCAGTCCGGCGGTCGGCGCCGCTGCCGAACCAGCCTCGCGGGCAAACACGGTCTGATACCTGGCGAGGTCGCCGTCGTGCTCCACGCCGCCGCGGATATAGCCCGGCAGCGGCACGCGGCCAACCCGCGCGAGCACCACCTCCGCCGGTTCGGTCGCGGCATCCCCCAGCGGCCGGGCAAGCCACGCGCCTCCCGCGGCGCGGCCGAGGAGTTCGAGCGACTGCCCCTCGACGCCGTCGCGGCCGGTGAGCACGATCCGCTCGCCGATCTCGGGCCGTCCGCGCGTCTGCGCGAGCACGACCCAGGCTCCAGGATTCGGTCCTTCGGCCTCTCGCCGCAGGAAGAGGCCTTGCCACGTGCCGCCGGTTTTCTCGCGGTGGCCCACCAGCCTCGCAGGCACCACCTTCGTGTCGTTGACGACGACGAGATCGCCAGGGCTGAGCATTCCGGGCAGGTCGCGGATCGACCGATGGACGAGCGCGCCGTCGGCGCGGTTCACGACGAGCAGCCGCGCGGCGGACCGGTCGGCAAGCGGCTCCTGCGCGATCAGGTCTGCCGGCAGGTCGTAGTCGTAAGAATCGGCGGCATCGGGGTCGGGTGCTTTCACGGACGCCATCGTAGCGTGCTCTTGGTAGAGTGGCGTGCATGACGTCGCCCAGCATCCACACCAGCGTTCTGCCCGCCGAAGTGCTGTCGTTTCTGGCGATCGAGCCGGGGATGACCGTCATCGATGGCACGCTCGGCGGCGGCGGCCACACGCGGCTGCTCGTGGAGGCGGTCGGCCCCACGGGCCGCGTGATCGCCCTTGACCGCGACCCCGCCGCGATCGAGCGGGGCTCTCAGGAATTCGCGGGCAAGCCGGTGCGGTTCGCGCAGGCCAACTTCTGCGATATCCCGGAGGTGCTCGACGCGCTCGAGATCGAGAAGGTGGACCGCGTGCTCCTCGACATCGGCCTGTCGAGCGACCAACTCGCCGACGACACCCGCGGCTTCTCGTTCGACTCCGACGGCCCCCTCGATCTCCGCTTCGATCCCACCGAGGGCGAGCCGGCCTGGCGGATGATCAACCGACTGAGGCCCGAGACGCTCGCCGACATCATCTATGAGTTCGGGGAGGAGCGGTTCAGCCGGCGAATCGCCCGCCGCATCGCCGACGTCCGCGAGCGGGAGCCGATCAAGACCTCTCGTGACCTCGCCCGCGTCGTGATCGCCGCCGTGCCCCGGCAGAAGCCCCCGCAGCGGATCCATCCCGCCACGCGGACATTCCAGGCGCTCCGCATCGCGGTCAACCAGGAACTCAAGAGCCTGCGGATCGCGCTGGAGCGGATTCCGACGCGGCTCGCCGCCGATGGCCGACTCGTCGTGATCTCCTTCCACTCGCTCGAAGATCGCCTCGTGAAGGAGGCGTTCCGAAACCGGCAGGTCTGGGAGAATCTCACCCGCTCGCCGGTCGAGGCGGCCGACGACGAGTTGGCCCGCAACCCCCGGAGCCGGTCCGCGAAGCTCCGCGCGGCCAGGGTTCTCGCCCCGGCCACCGCGGCAGACTAGGCAATCTCGGCAAGGCGACTGCGCCTCCAGCGGTCTGGCGACGTGACGTCGTTTCCACGACACTCCCGCCCTTCTCACCGGGGCGGCCAACCGCCCATGGTCGCGGACTGCGCATGGGACGAGAAACCAAACTGCTGCTCGGCCTCCTGGCCACGCTGCTCGGCGTGTTCGTCGGCGTGTTGTCGATGAAGCTGCTCGTGCCGCGGCCACCGGCGGGGGCCGGCCCCGACATTCAGGCTGACATCGCCGCGACGGAGCCACAGGACCTGGTCGAACCGCCACGGTTCACCGCCGCAGCCGCAGCGATGCCAACGGCGGCGCCACCGGTGGATGATCGACCTGGCCGCAGCGGGTTCGGCGGCGGCTCGTCGTCGCTGGATCCCGCCCTCCCCACGACCGACCCATTGGTCGCGCGGGCGTCGTTCGACGAGCCCGCGGCAGCCGCACCGCCTCACCCTCGGTTCCAAGGCACCGCATCCCACACTGCGGCATCAGCCGTTGATGAACCACCGGCGGCGTTCGAGCCGGCGCCGCGGCCCGGCTCCGCCTACGTCGCCCGTCCCGGCGACTCCTGGTGGTCGCTGGCCGAACAGGTCTACGGCGACGGCCGCCTCTACCGGGCCGTGTTCGCCTGGAACAGGGCGATCGACCCGCGGGTATCGTTGGTGGCGGGCACGCCGATCGAACTCCCGCCCCGCGACCGGCTCGAAACCGCCTGGCCGGCTCTCATGCCCGCCCCATAGAAACCCGCAGGCCACCATGAAAGACAAGTCGGAAATCGTCCGCGATTGGCTTCCGCGATACACGGGACGCGGCCTCGACGACTTCGGCTCGTTCGTGCTGCTCGTCAACTTCTCGCAGTACGTCGAGGCGTTCGCCGAGCGTTTTGGCGTGCCGGTGCACGGCGAAGGATTCCCGATCCAGTCGGCCACGTTCGACGGGGTGACGATCCTTAACTTCGGCATGGGCAGCGCCATGGCGGCCACGGTGATGGACCTCCTCGCGGCGGTGAGCCCGCAGGCGGTGCTGTTTCTCGGCAAGTGCGGCGGCCTGAAGAAGACGAAGATCGGCGACTTCATCCTGCCGATCGCCGCGATCCGCGGCGAGGGCACGAGCAACGAGTACTTTCCGCCAGAGATCCCCGCGCTGCCGTCGTTCCGGCTCCAGGCCGCGGTCTCCGCCGCCATTGCCCGCCACGGCTACGACTACTGGACCGGCACGGTCTACACGACCAACCGCCGGGTCTGGGAGCACGACGACATCTTCAAAGACTACCTCGTGAAGACGCGGGCCATCGGCATCGACATGGAGACGGCCACGCTCTTCGTGGTGGGCTTCGCCAACCACATTCCCAAGGGGGCCCTGCTGCTCGTCTCCGACAGCCCGATGAGCCCCGAGGGCGTGAAGACGTCGGCGAGCGACCGCGATGTCAGCCGCCGGTTCGTGGAGAAGCACCTCGCGATCGGCATCGACGCCCTGCTCGAACTCCGCGACTCCGGCGAGTCGGTGAAGCACATGCGGTTCGAAGAACGCCGCTAGGCTGCCGCTTGCTACCCCCATCGCTCACGCGAGTGGGCTTCCTGAGCATGACGCGTAACGCGACACCCCGGGTCCCACGCGATTCCGCTTGTACAAGCCCAACGCCGTGAGGCGTGGGGCGACACGCCACCAGACGCCGCGTCCAACGTGTTTCGCCCGCGGCTGCCCGTGCACCCCTGACCGGCTCGGGCGCCTGGAGCGATTCGCACCAGGCACTGGTGCGAATCGCTCCACCCACTGGATCGACCACGAGTTCCTCCCTCAACGCCTCCAGCGAGACGCAGTTCCTCGCCAATCGCAACACGCCCGTGCTCAGCGGCACCGCCGTGCCCGGCTATCAGCTCTTTCAGTTCTACGACTACCACAACTACGGCAGCAGCCCGAGGAACTCTACCTCTTCAAGTTCTCGAACTCCGGCAACGCGTACAACGGAGTGCACTGGCAGAGTTCCACGGGCAACGTGGGAGGTGCGACGAAGTCGGCGATGGTCTACAACCTGCTCACCAAGGGGTTCACGGGAAACTCGCTGCTCGCGGTGCCAACGACAAGCGGCACGGAGGTGGTGATGGCGGCCGCGGAGTCATCCGCAGGCGACCGCTACCTGCTGGCCGCGAACGCGAATCTGACGACCGGCAAGACGCTTTCGATCGACCTCACGCCGTGGGGCGTCCCGGCCAGTGTCGGCACGCAGACGAGAATCTCCGCGAGCCAGGACGGGTACGTCAATCAAGGCAGCCCGACCACGTCGTTCAACGGCAGCGAACTTCGCGTCCGCAACAGCGGCACCGCCCCGGCGGGCCGCGACGTCACCTACCTCAAGTTCCCCGTGTCGGACATCGACCCGAACACGCTGACGCACGCGATGCTCGGGATCTACGCCAGCGATCCGGGAGCGACGAGCGGAACGTCGGCCGGCATCATCGCCCACGTGTATGGCGTCACGGACAACGCCTGGAGCGCGGGGAGCATCACCTGGAACGACGCTCCGAACCTGGGAAACCCCGCCGCCACGATCTCGACCATCGACAACAACTACGTCGATGGCATCGGGGTATCGGCCGAGATCGTCGGGCAGTTCGCAGCCACGGGAACCGAGCAACTGCTCCAGGTCGATGTCACGCGATGGATCACCGAGCGACTCGCGGCGGGGGCGAGCAACGTCACGTTCCTGATCGCCCGGCAGATTCGGTACGACGGCGACGTCGACGCCTCACAGTCGCTCTCGATCCGCAGCACGGAATACGCGTCGGGGACCTATGCCCCGACCCTGACGATCGCCGCCGTACCCGAGCCATAGGCCATCGGCCTCGTCGGCGTGACCGGCGCTGCAGTCCTGTGCATGGTCGGGCCGCGTGCCCGACGCCGCTCGCCATCTCCGTGGCGGCCTGCGGTCACTTCGCGCCGAACTTGTAGGCCGCGTTCTTGGGGTCGAAGTCGGCGTCGGTGAAGCCGTTGTTGATCTTCACGTTCATGTAGGTGTATTCCTCCATGAGCACCGGCTGCCCGCCCGCCTCCTGCGGCCAGTCGTAGGCCTCATAGCGAATCGGGATCAGATACTCGTCGTCGATGAACACCCTGGCGAGGTGGAAGCGGAAGTTGCGCCGCGGCACGGGGTGCACCACCTGCACGCAGGTGCAGACGCGGCCGTTGACCTTGGCGTTGGGAAAAAAGTTGACCTCGCACTCGCCGAACTGCTTGTCGTGCTCGGCCACCTCGACGAGCCGCTTGGCGAGATTCTCGACGCCGATCTCGGTGACGGCGTAGCGGTTGCCCTGCATCGCCAGCGCGCCGTTGGGCTTGAGCGACACGGTGCCCACCATCGCCCGCACGCCGCTGCCGGCGTGGGCGAGCATGTTGCCATCATTCTGGCCCTCGACCCAGATCACCTCTTGGCCCTTCACGTCGTCCGGGGCAAGAAAGTAGAGGTACACGCTGAACGGCTCGTGCCGAACCTTGGCGAACAGGTACTCATGATCCTTGAGCTTGCCGTCGATCCGCTCCCGCTTCACGACGGTGCACGAGTAGTCCTTGATCGTGGTGCGGAGCTGCGCGAGACCCTTCTGGGCCAGTTCGAGCGCGGGCTGCAGGGGGTGGACGCCGCCGCCGGCCACCGCCTGGGCGTCGGCCGCGCCGACATTGCCCTTGGCGACATCGCCGTTGGGGACGAGGCCGGTCCCCAGTTCCTGGGCGTTGGCCAGCGCGGCCAGCAGGATCACCGCCAAGCCGCCGCGAACCGTGGCCGCTTGAACCACACCCATCCATGCACTGCGGGCCATCGATCCCTCCATGGATCTCTTGAAAAATAGCGTCTTCCCCTCGACGTCATCGACCGGGGAGGGGGGGAGTCTACAGGTGCCTCCCGCGCGCCCGCCATGGCAGTTCCAACCCCGAAAGGCCGCATTTCCTGCCTGAAAGAGGGCGTGCTTGTCGGCCGGGCGTTTGCCAACCATGCTCGATTTCCCGCCTTCCGCCCCCGGCTTCCCGCATCGATGGCCTCCACCAGCCTGTTTTCGCCAGCAGAATCGCTCCAGATCGCCTGCGTCGAGTCGCAGCCCTTCGGCGAGAACACCTACATCGTGTCGCGGGTCGGCGACCGCCGCTGCGTCGTCATCGACCCCGGGTTCGAGCCACAGGCGATCGTCGAGTGGATCGATGCCCAGGGCCTCGAACCGGCCGCGATCCTGCTCACCCACGGCCATTCCGACCACATCGCCGGGAACGGCACGCTCCGAAACCGCTGGCCGTCGCTGCCGATCGTCATTGGCAGGCACGACGCCGCAAAGCTCACGAGCCCAGCCGGTAATCTCTCGGCCGCGTTCGGAATGAGTCTGGTCAGCCCACCGGCTGACCGGCTGCTCGACCATGGCGAGACCGTCTCGCTGGCGGGGCTCGACCTGGCCGTCCGCGAGATTCCTGGCCATTCCCGCGGGCATGTCGTCTTCGTGGTGGAGGACCTCGCCCCACCGGTGGTCTTCGGCGGCGACGTCTTGTTCGCGGAGGGTGTGGGCCGCAGCGACTTCCCCGACGGCGACTTCGCAGCCCTGGCTGCCGGGATTCGCAACCACCTCTACACCCTCCCTGACGAGACGATCGTGTTTCCAGGCCACGGCGGCCCCACGACGGTCGGCCACGAAAAAAGGCATAATCCCTTCGTGCCCGCGGGGGCCGCAAATTGACCGCTTCCGCAGCCCCGGTCGAAGATGCCTTCATGCTCTCGCCCGCCGACATCGCCGAAAAGGAGCCGGGAACGCCCCGCAAGGCGTCGAGCCGATCGCCGCTGTGTCGGGCCGCGGGGCTTGGACTCGCGGGCCTCGCCCGCCTGCTGGCCGGGGCGAGCGTCCGCTGGATCGCCAGCCAGCCCGACACCTGCCAGCGGGTCTACTTCGCCAACCACACCAGCCACCTCGACGCCCTGATCGTCTGGTCGTCGCTGCCGCAGGCGGTCCGCGAACTGACGCGACCGGTGGCGGCGAAGGACTACTGGTCGCGCGGGATCGTCCGCCGCTGGCTGGCCGAGGAGGTGTTCGACGCGATCCTCATCGACCGCACCGACATCAAGGTCCACCAGAGCCCGGTGGACATGATGATCCGCGAGGCGGGCACGACGCACTCGCTGATCGTGTTCCCCGAAGGAGGCCGCAGCGCCACCGGCGAGATCGGTGAGTTCAAGAGCGGGCTCTACTACCTGGCGAAGAAGCGGCCCGACCTCGAACTGATCCCCGTCCACATCGACAACCTCAACCGCGTGCTGCCCCGCGGCGAGTTCCTGCCGGTCCCCCTGCTCTCCTGCATCAGCTTCGGCCCGCCAATGTGGCTGGAGCGGGGTGAGGCGAAGCTCGACTTCCTCGCCCGCGCCCGCCGCGCCGTGATGGCGATGAAGGAGTGAGCGGGGCATGAACGACAACCGTACCATCGCGCTGGTCGCCGGCGTGCTCGCGCTGCTCACGGCCGCCACGGCCGTGGGCCAGTTCCTCAAGCGGCATCCCGACCGCGGCCTCGACCCGGCCGCGATCCGCACCTTCAACAACCGCCTCCGCGGCTGGTGGATCCTCTGCACGGTGCTCGCCGCCGCCTTCTGGCTCGGCACCACCGCCACGGTCGTGCTCTTCGGCCTCGTCTCCTTCTGGGCGCTCCGCGAGTTCATCACGCTCACACCCACACGAAAGGGCGACCACCGGGCTCTGTTCTGGGTGTTCTTCCTGTTCACGCCGCTCCACTACGTGCTCGTGGGGCTCAACCGCTACGACGTGTTCAGCGTGTTCCTGCCGGTCTACGCCACGCTCTTCGTGCTCGCCCGCGTTGCGTTCGCCGGCGACTACAAGCGGTTTTTGGAGCGGACGGCCAAGATCCAGGCGGGGCTCGTGGTCTGCGTCTACTGCCTCTCGTTCGCCCCGGCGCTCCTGCAGATCCCGATCGAGGGCGCGTCCGATGCCGACCGCACCGGCAACTTCCGGCTCCTCTTCTTTCTGATCCTGCTCGTCCAGTTCGCCGACTGCATGCAGTATGTCTGGAGCCGGATGCTCGGGCAGCGGCTGGTGGCCTCGGCGGTGAGCTCCAATCGAACCTGGGAGGGCCTCCTCGGCAGCGCCACCAGCACGGCCCTGCTCGCCGCGGTGCTCTGGTGGGCGGCGCCCCCGTTTCAACTCTGGCAGGCCACGCTCGCCGGCCTCGTGGTGGCAGTGATGGGCTTCGCAGGCGGGATGACGATGAGCGCGATCAAGCGCGACCGCGGCGTGAAGGACTACGGCACGCTGGTGGTGGGCCACGGCGGCGTGCTCGATCGGATCGACTCGATGTGCTTCGCCGCGCCGGTCTTCTACCACATCACGCTTCTGATCACGGGCGTGAAGCCGGGCTGAATCAGGTCGCCCGCGACCACCGCTGCACGACCAGGAAGCCCAATCGCGGAAGCGATGGAGACCTGCCGGGATTCAGGAAGCCCAATCGCGTGAGCGATGGGGGCCTGTCCGCCGCATCGCGTGGGGCTGCCCATGCCCATCGCCGGACGCTCACTGCGGGCAGCCCCCCGCTCGCCATCCGTGGCGCACTCAGGAAGCCCCAAGCGGCAGCGAGGGGATACAGGCCTGACCCACACGATCACGCCTGCCGACACCCGTGACGTCGATGTGGACACGCCAGCCAAAGACGCCCGACGCACCGACTCGGCGGTTGCCGAGGTTCGACTCGCGAGACCCGCTGAGGTGACGCCAGCTTTTTGACGCCATCTTTTTCGGAACGCGGCCTAGCGCACCGCGGTCGCCGGCTGGCCACCCTGCCGGGCCTGGGCATAGATCGACGTGCGAGCGGCACTCGTCGTCACCGGGGCGGTGGCCGCCGGGGCGGGCGACGACGCCCCCGAGTCGGGGCTCTGGCCGCGGGTCGTGGCCGACCAGGCAGCGGCGGGCGGCGGCGCGGCCGCGGCGATCGATGCCGGCGGCGCGGGACAGCCCTGCTTCACCCAATCGAGCCAGACGTGCTGCATCTGGGCAACGCTCGTCACGCCGTAGTGCTTCTCGAGCGCCTCCGACCAGTTCTCGGTGGTGAGCCCCTCGGCCACGAAGGAAACGTACTTGTGTCGGCCGCCCCGCTCGATCAGGTAGCGGGCCAACGAGTAGCCCTGCGAGTAGAGCGGCAGCACGTCGGGCGGATACTCCTTCATCGCAAACATCTCGGGAAACGCGATGCCGCGGCCGGTGGTGAGAAACTCGAGCAGCATCCGGTGCTGCCGGGCCCGTTCCACCGGATGCTCGACCGTGGTGCAGGCGCCCTCGTCTGCCCAGCGCGGCAGTGGTTGGCGAAAGTGACTGGCGAAGATCGTGTGCGTGATCTCGTGGGGAAGCACCGAGTCGAGGATGCGTTCCTCGCTTCCCTGGATGGTCATGGTCCAGTTGAACACCTCACCGCGATCGAAGACGAAACTCGTGGCGCCCCCCGCACCAAGATTCGGGGCGACTTGTGCCGTGATTGGGCAGGGACGGCTCCACCGCGGCAGCGGACTACCGGTCCACTCCACCGCGAGCGTGTGGCGATACTGCTCCGCGGCATCGCCAATCTTGCGGGCGAGAGCCTCGGTCGGCGCCTCGACGATGAAGTTCGCCGTGCGGTAGCCGGCGGCATGGACCGCGGACTCCGCCGTGACGAGCCACCCCGAGACAATCGCGAGCCAGGTCACGAAACCCCGGACCAGACCGCCGCCAATGCGTCCATTCACCATGCGGGCCATCGCCTCCATGCGACTCGACCGGCCTCCCCGAAATCCGTTTCGGGCCGCCGGCGAGTTCAGCCTCGCCAGCGTGCAGGTCGTCGAGGGGGCGGACGGTAGCGGCGGCCCCCGGGCCGAGCCAGACCGCTTTACCCGCGGCGCAGCGGGCTTTTCGTCACGATCGCGGGGCGGCGGCGACAGACTCGACCGGGCCTGCCGGCAGCCGACGGGCCACGAGGGCGGCCGCTCCCGCTGCAAGCAACGCCAGCCCGGGCAGCATCGGCCGCAGCGAGACCACCCAGGCACACCCCGCGGCCGCGATCAGCCAAGGCCATGACGAAGCGACGGCCGCGTGCCACACCGTCGGCCGCCAGGCTGCGATCACCCAGCCGGCCACCAGCGCGGCCACGAGCACGGCGGTGGCCACCCTGCGCCCCTCGGCTCCGGCCGTCGCCGGGGCGACCATGCGAATCGTGAGCCCCTCGAGCCCACGATCGACCACCCACACGCGGCTCCGAGCCTGCCCCGGAACGCCCTGGATCGCCCGTTCCCACTCGGCCTCGAGAGCGGGTCTGGCGCCGACATCCCGCGCGGCCGCAAAGCCCCGCAACCGATCGCGGTCGCTGTCGAGGGCGCTCTCCACGGCGGCGGCAAACACGCCCGTGATCCGCCGCCGCAGATCCGCCAGAACCGCGCGCCACACGCCCTCGTCGATCACGCGGGCCGGTTCCGCCACCCGCACCTGCATCCCCGCCGGGGCGTCGATCGTCCAGAACACGTCGTGGCACGGAAGCCGCTCGAGGCGGGGCGGTTCAAGCAGCACCGCTTCGCCCGAGTCGATCGACGGGCCGACTTCGCCCGCGAACACGGCAAGGATCGATCTGGGCCAGTGGACATCCTGCAGGCGCACGTCCCACGCCGACGACTCGACAGGCATGGCTTCAGCCTCCCGGCCATCCACCAACACGTCGAACAGCCTCATCCCCGGAGGAAAGCGCATCCGCACCACCGGCTCCGCGGCCACCACCTCGAACCGCGCCATGCCCCAGATCCTCCCCCGGTCGTCGATCGCGAGGTGCACGATGGTCGCCTCCACGGCATTGCCGAGCGGCACCTCGGCCGGGGCTGCGGCCCGCGGAGGCGTCTCCAGCCGCTCCGGCGGTGGCTCGCGATCCGCCGTCGAGACGATCTCGAACTCGGGGCCCGGCTCACCCGCCTCGATCTCCACCATGTCTTCTGCCGCATCCGGCGCCGCCCCGTTGCCGCCTCGCCTCAACGCCCCTTCAAATCCCGGCCGGGTCCGCCAACGAACCACCAGTGGAGGGCCGTCGGCGACCGCGCACCGCAGGAGCGGCAATCGGCCGTCGGCCAGCGGCCGCCCGGCCACGTGCGCCGCGATCGAGAGCCGATAGTTACCGGGCCGCGGATGCTGCGCGGCGACAATCAGCCGCGACGCCGTGAGCCGCGACACATGCGCGTCCACAGTCTCACCCACGTCGTGCCCATCGCCCACCAGTGTGACCCGTTCCACCACGGCGCCGTCGGGCAGTTCGACCGCCACGCCAGTGAACGGGCCGCCCCGCGAATCGATCTGACACTCGAGCGAGAGTTCGACCAGGTCGGTCGCCAGCCCCATGTCGAGCCGCTGGACGATCCGCGGCGGCGCCGTCTTGCGACGCACCGAGACGCGGGCCCTCGGCCGATCGCTCGTTCCAGCGCGTTGCCACGGCACTTCATCGCCTCCCGCCATCGCCGCCACGATCTCCGACCGCCACGTCGCCACGGCCTCGAGCGGCTCACCATCCCGCTGCCGCAGCAGCGCGTGCCCCGCCGGCAGATCCGGAGTGACGTCGAGGCCTGCGGCGGCCGCGCAGCGGACCGTGCGTGAGTCGGCGCCAACCTCCTCGAGCCAGACGCTGGGCACGTCGAACACTCCCGTCGGGTCGTCGAGGGGCATCGCAAACACGAGGTCGAGCCGCACCGGACCGGCCGCCGGTTCGCGGAGTTCGACGAGGTACCGCCCCCCGCCCAGCGGCACGAGCGGCGGGTGGCCGGCATCGCCCCCGGGTTCGAGCGGACGATCCGCGCGGATCACGACGGACCGAAGCAGATGCCTGCCAGGGGCGATCTCGAACGCCGCTTTCACCACGCACGTGGCCTCGCCCCACCACACGTCGTTGAGGCTCTCCGCCGCCTCCGGCTGGACGGTGAGCGGCCGCCGGGGATCGGTCGATCGCGCCAGCCTCACGCGGTCGGCACGCGACACGTCGAACAGCCCCGCGGCGCCGGCCACGGGCCGCCAACCGCCCGCCGCGTCGCCGCGGTCGCACTGCCAGCGATCGGCGAGCGGCTCGCCGGACGAGGCGGTCTCATCGGCCGAGTCGACGATCGCCGTGGCCGATGGAGGGAGTCGCAGCGTCACCACCTCGATGCCTCCCTCCCGCACGGGCGTGGCCACCAGGTCGATCGCGATCCGATGAAACCCAGCAGCAACGGTCACCACCCGCGCCGTCGCGCCGTCCGCAGACACCTCTACCGACACCCCGGGGGCGGCCGCGGCCTGCCCCCAGCGGACGCCCATACCCTGCTGGTCGAGCGTGAGAACACCACCGTGGTCGCTGTCGACATCGAGTTCGAGCCGCCAGCGGGCCGACGCCGCCACGACGAGCCGGCAGTCGCGCACCCGCACCGATTCCGCATCAACGGCCGACGCGGTGAGCCGGCGAAACAAGGGCTCTGGCACGAGAGCCATGCCACCGTCCGCGGCCGGGGTGACGTAGACCCTCACGGGGCCGGCGTTCGTGTCGGCGGCGGATGTCAGCGACGACTGCAGGACGAGCGCCAGGCCGACGCCAACGGCGGCACGCCGCGGCCAACCGGTCGCCGCCCCGAACCAGAGCCCGGCCAATCCGCCCCACCATGCCGCCCTGGCGACCGTCGCCACGGGGGCGGGAATCCAGATCGCGACCAGCGCGAGAGCCACCACCGCCGTCACCGCCACACGCGGACGCCGCCGCATCGCCGCGGCCACGACGGCCGCGGCGATCGCTGCGGCCACGATCGAAGCCGTCGATAGCAGCCGGCGCCGGATCACGAACAGTCCGCCCGAGGAAGCCCCCGCCGGCGGCACCGAAATGCTTCGAAAGCCGGCCTCGCTGCCGAACGGCTCGAGGCCCTCGTAGCCGGGCCTCACGACCGCGGCATCGAAGAGCCGCTCGATCCAGCCGTCACCCGCGGGCAGGTTCCGCCCCGGCGACACCAGGTCGAGATCGGCAGGCAGCTTCACCTCCCGATCCCTGCCCAGGGCCGGGACGTCGATCGTGCAGGCGATCGGGTCGATCCTCCAGACGCCGAACGACGGATCGCGAACCGCGACACCGCGCACGCGGAGCCGAACTCGTCCGCGGCCGGTGGGCAGCGGCACGTTTGTCGTACCGCCCGTCTCGGAGGGCACGTCGAAGGGTGGCAGTTCACCGTCGATCGACACCTCGTCGAGCCGCAGGCCGGCCGGCACCGTCAGCATGACATCGGTGCGGCCCCGATTCTCGATGTCGAACAGCGTCTCGCACTCGATCGATCCGGAATCGTGGCACCACGCAGTCGTCGACTCGCGCCACACCCAGGCCCGTGCCTCCGCCACGTCGGGAGGCACGACGACGACCGGCGGCTCACCGGTCCGCTCCGCCAGTTCGGCGGCCGCGCCATACGAGAGCTCCGTGACCACCGCCGCCGAACGGTCGTCGGGAATCTGGGGCGGCCGCTCGGCGAGCCCGCGATTGATCACGCTCGGCCTGGTCCCACCAGCCCCTCGCACCACGATCGTGCCGCGGGCGTCGGTGGCTCCTTCGACCCAGGCGAGCGGCGCCGCGACGGCCGCCGTGAACGGCTTGGTGCGGGTCGCCCGAAACGTCACCGGCCCCTCGACCGCCGGCCGAAGCTCGATCAGCCACGACTCCTGACCCGCCGTCGGATCATCGGCCGCAGTCCCGCCGGGTTCGAGCCGCCGCGCGTAGAGCGCGCCGGTGTCGGGATCGACGAGCGACCACTCGACCGCGTCGCCGAGCGGCTCCGACACCCTGACCACCACGGAGTCCACGGCGCCGGCGTCGGGCTCGCAGGTGAACGAGAGCGACTCGGTGAGCCGCGAATCGCGGGCCACCACCTGCACCAGCACGTCGGCGTGGAGCGGCGGCCGCCGGCGCACGAGCCGGGCCGTTCCCCCGGCAGCCCCGTCTCCACCGCGAATCCGGCCTCGCGGCGCCCCAGGCTCCGTCAGCGCGGCGAGCCGGCCGTCCGCGGCCTCGACCCCCATCGGCCCGCCGTCGAGTTCGATGACGGCATCAGGCCCGACGCGATAGTCCACCAGCGACGACTCCGCCGTCTCTCCCTCGAGCCTCACCATGTCGAGGTCGGCCGTGAGAAACTCACCGCCGATCGGCACGCCGCGGCGATGCCCCGTGATCCGCAGGCCGAGGGGCCGCGAGGGCGTCGCCGCCTCCGCCAGCCCGATCCGCAGCTCGCTGGAGCCCGAGGTTCGGATCGCACGCCAGTCGAGCGTGCGATCCCGCTCGGCGGCTGGCAGCGGGCGATCGCCGTCGGTGGACGCCGGCGCGGAAGGTGGCCACTCAACGGCCTCGACCGAATCGATGAGCCATTCCGGCGCGATGCGGCCAGTGAGCACGAAGGCCTCGCCGGAGGCGACGCGAACGTCGCATGCGGCACGACCGAGCACCGCCCCTGGAGACAGCTCGAGCGTCGTCACGCGGGCCGTGTCGAGCCTGGGCATGCGGGCCTCGATCGTCACCGTCGCCCACGCCGCGGCCGACTGCTGCTCGAGATGAATCGTCGCGGCATCGCCGCGGACCGTCGCTCCGCCGTTGGCGACCGGCCAACGATCGGCGGCCGACGGGGCCACGACGACGCACTCCTCGACATCGAGCGCCGCGACCGCGAACGCGGGATCGACGACGAGCGTCGCGCCACCGCCGGCCCAGCGATCGGCCGGCGGGCGGATCGTCGGCACTGCAAACGGCTCGTCGAGCGCCGCCTCCGCGACGCTGTAAACGTCGTAGGGGATCAGCGTCCCGGCGAGCGCCGGCGGCACATCGATGTCGATCCAGCCCGCCGCGGCGGCGACGGGGGCGAGAACCGCTCCCGGTGCGGCGGCAGACCGGCCGCCGATCACGTCGAGCGTGGGATCGCAGCGGAGTCGCAGGCGGCCCGCCCGCCATGGTCCCTCCGGCACGATCCGCACCGCGGCATCGATCTGACGGCCGCGGACGACGATGCGATTCCAGCAGCGGACGCGGGGCTGGCCCTCTCCCCGTGGCACGATCGCTAGTTCGACCGCGTCAACACCGGCGAGTTCGATCCGCCACTCGCCCGCGGCGTTCGCCGCGGGCGACACGACCACCGTGCCGGCGCCGTGATTCGCCACCACTGGCCACACCGACTCGGGAAGCCGCAGATCGATCCGCGTCACCAGCGCCGCCACGAGCGGCAGGCGAAACTCGCCGGTCGCGAGCGGCGGACTGGCGATCTCGCAGGCATAGGTTCCCGCGGACGGCGTCTTCACCGCCACGCGTCCTCCGGGAATGCCGAAGACCACCGCCTCGCCCACGCCATCGCCGGAGCGAAGCGTTGCCCGCTCCACCCAGAGTGCTCCGAGCGGCACCGCGGCACCGATCGCCGTGGACTCGGTGCCGAGATCGAACTCCAGGCTGCCGGAAAGTCGGCCTCGGTCGTCCGCCGCCAGCGCGTAGCGGGCCGCGTCGGCAAGCGGCCGCGGCGTCCGCCCTTCGGCATCGGGCAGCAGTCCGGCGACCGCTCGATCGAAGTCGGCCAGCGGCATCGGAACGAGCCGTGCGCCGTCGAGCGGCACGTCGCGAAACCGCTCGGCCGGCACGGTCACCCGCACGAACTCGAGGCCGCCGTCACGGACCGGTTCCGCGGCTCGTGACGCCGCGCTGCCGACACCGACCCCGATGCCCAGGCAGCCGCACATGAGCCACGCCAGCGGGCGATTCATGCATCCCTCGCCTGAGACGTGGTCGATGCCTCGTCGATCCGCGAGGCGACGATCAGCGACGGCGGGACGGCATTGAGGCGGGTGAGCGAACTGGCGGGCGCCGCCGCACTCGGCGCTCGCAGACCGCCGTGTCGGGATCGTTCGGCGAACGCCTGCAGCCCCCAGGCGACCGCCGCAAGCACGAGTCCCGGCACCGCCGCCTGGGCGACGAGCGGAGCACCATCGGGGGTCACGGCC
>Ga0315903_10002494_pt1 | contig 26909 bp, 17 predicted proteins | sample LakEriMetagenome_7_FD_203524 | JGI IMG/M metagenome (GOLD analysis project Ga0315903, IMG submission 203524) | Freshwater fungal communities from buoy surface, Lake Erie, Ohio, United States - Buoy 2 MA119 | ecosystem: Environmental > Aquatic > Freshwater > Lake | place: USA: Lake Erie, Ohio... | reverse complement strand
GACCCCCAGAGCCCCCATTACCATCCTGACCATGCCGTCTCCTAAGTTCCTCGCGCTCCTCCTGGGCGCCCTCTCCCTGCAGGCCGCCGACCTGACCGTCACGCGGCTCAAGACCGGGGACATCACGCGCACCGTGCAGCTGCTCGGCGAAGTGCGCCCGCGCCAGCAGGTCGCGCTCTACGCGAAGGTCGGCGGCTACGTGAAAACCCTCCGCGTGGACATCGGCGACCGCGTCGAAGCGGGCGACCTCCTGGCGGAACTGGAGGTGCCCGAACTCGTCGCCGACGAAGCCCGCGCCCGCGCGGAACTCGCCTTGGCCGAGCTCGAGACGCGCCGGGCGCAGGAAGCCCATCGGCAGGCGCCCGACCTCGTCCCTCGCCAGAACGTCGACGCGGCCCTGGCCAAGCTCGCCGTGGCGAAGGCGCAGCAGGAACGCCACGCGACCTTGCTGCGTTTCGCGCAGATCCGCGCGCCCTTCGCCGGCGTGGTGAGCCGGCGCTCCGTGGACCTCGGGGCCTTCGTGCCCGCCGCCACCGGCGGCGGCAACGGACCGGCCGCCCTCTTCGTCCTCACCGACACCGCCACCGTCCGCGTGCAGGCCGCCCTGCCGGAAACGGAGACGGGCCTCGCGGCGACCGGCCAGCCGGTCGCGATCCTCGCCGAAGCGGCCGGACCCAAGCCCTTCGAAGGCCGCCTGACGCGCCTCAGCGGCGTCCTTGAAAACCCCAGCAAGACGATGCTCATCGAGACCGAACTGGCGAACCCCACGGGCGCCCTGAAGCCGGGGATGTACGCCCAGGTCCGCCTCGGCATCGAAACCCACCGCGGCGTCCGCCTCTTGCCGCTGACGGCCGTCATCATGGAGAAGGCCGTCGCCACGGCGTACGTCCACGAAGCCGGCAAGGCCCGCCGTCGCGTGCTCAAGGCGGGCTTCAACGACGGGACCCACCTCGAGGTCATCGACGGCCTCAAGCCCGAGGAGGATGTCCTGATTCCGCAAGGCGCCACCCTCGCCGACGGCCAACCCGTGAACGTGGTCCGATGAGCAATCCGCTGCGCACACTTCTCCTCCTCGGCGCGGCCAGCCTCGCCGCCCAGGACGCCCCGCGCGCCGAGGTCGTCGACCTGCCGACCGTCCTCAAGTTGGCGGGCGCCCAAGCGATCGAAGTCCAGCTGGCGGAGGCCCGCCTCAGCGAGGCCCGGGCGAATTCCGACGGCGCCGACTGGGCGCTGTTCCCGACGATTTCGCCGGGTATCGGCTACCGCAAGCACTCCGGCCAACTGCAGGATATCGTCGGCCAGGTGAGCGACATCACCAAGGAGTCCGTGACCGCGGGCGCCACGCTGTCCCTCTCCCTGGAATTGGGCGAGGCCGTCTACCGCCGCCTCGCGGCCCGGCAAACCGAGCGGGCCGCCGAACACCAGCTCGAAGCCCAGCGCCGACAATCCGTGGCGCTCGCGGCCGTCGCCTACTTCGACCTCGCGCGCTCCACCCAGGCCGCCAGCCTCCTCACCGACGCGGTCCGTACGGCGCGCGGCTACCGCGAGCAGCTCGCGCAGGGCGTCGCCGCCGGGCTCACCTTCAAGGGGGACGAACTCCGCGCCGCCGGCCACGTCAGCCGCTTCGAGCTGCGCCTGCGCCAGGCGCTCGAGCAGCAGCGGCAGGACGCGGCCCGCCTCGCCCACGCCCTGCGGCTCGACATCGCGGTCGCGCTGCAGCCCGCGCCCGAACCCACGCGCCCGCTCCAGTTGACGGGTCCGGCCGAAAAACTCGACGACCAAGTGCGCCTGGCGCTCAACCGTCGCCCGGAACTGCAGGCCGCGGGCGCCCTCCGCGAGGCCGCCGCCAGCCGCGGCGACGCCGCCACCTACGCGCCCCTCTACCCGACCCTCGGCGCGCAGGTCTTCGCGGGCGGCTTGGGCGGCAGCGCGAGTTCCGCGCGGCGGGATTTCGACAACAGCACCGACACCTTCGTCACGCTTTCGTGGAAGATCGGGGCCGGCGGGCTGTTCGACGGCTCCCGGGTCGACGGCGCACGCGCCCGCCAACGCCAGACGGACTTGGAAGCGACCCGCGTACGCGAGGAGATCGTCCGCCAGGTCGTGGACGCCCAGGCGGGCGTGACGTTCGCCGCCCAGCGACTCGAGATCGCCGCCGAGGCCGTCCGCTTGGCAGAGACCGCCCATCGCCTGACCCTGTCGCGCAAGGACCTCGCCGTCGGCGCCGTACTCGAGACGCTGCTCGCCCAGCAGGACCTCATCCAGGCGCGGCTCGACCAGGTCGAGACCATCGCCGAGTGGAACAAGGCCCAGTACCGTCTGCGGTTCGCCACCGGGGAGTAAACGGTTTAAGCCGGCGGGACGAGCAGGGCGATCGGTTGGCCAGAGCGATCCGAGACTCAGGTTTCCGCGGCTCGGCAAACTACACGAAAGGCGGGAACTTCGACGCCATCGCCACCCTGGACCAGGTCCCACTCGGAGGGGCTTGTCGGCGCGCCCCTATACGCCTCCGCGGTATCCATTCCCGCCTTCCGTTTTCCCCGACCACCCACCGTCATCTCCTGGCCCCAGGTCAAAGATCAGGTGACTCGCAAAGTAGTTCCAGACTAGGTCCGGTTGCGGAGCTTAACGTGCATCGGATATTGGACCTCCGTATCAGGAATACTTGATCGTGACCTAGATGTAGAAATTGGGCACCTTACGGCTAAGGCCACCCCCGGCGCCACCGATGCGAGTCATAAAGGACGCAGAGCTGCAATTGACCTCCTCGTGTCCAAAAGGGCACAGCCGGAGGGACCCCATCGCACCAAAACAAATCCAACAGCCATGAACCACCCAAGGACGAGGAAAAGAGAAACCGAACGCCCCCTCCCCCCAACGTGGATCGGCTCCGCCCAGGGAAACGAAAAATAAGGGTCGCCACTCCGGGCGACCCTCTGGATCTGACGTACCTATCTAAGGCTGGAGGACGGGGCCAAAATCAGAAAGAGGACGAAAGGCTCAGGTTAAAGCGGCCTTCCGAGTAGCCGTTGTCACCGGAACGATATTCGAAGGCCGCCTGGGCGCTGAAGTCACGGATCATCCAGCGAAGCCCGAGCATGCCGGTAGCGTAATCGCGATCGGCATTCGGCAGCTTCACGGCGACATCGACCGCGCCCCCGTTCGTCAGCACCGAGACACTTGAGGTCTGCTCTTTGCCGCCAAAATCATGATCGAAGCCTACACGCACGAAAGGCGTATAGCTACCCTCAGTCATAACGAAGGCCTTCGCCAGCTCGACCGAGGCAGAAGCCATATTCGAAGAAGTCCGCTGGGTCGGATAAGTCACCCCGCCAACGCCAGCTTCGACGTAACCATCGACGCGGGCGTTGGAACGAGCAAGGCTAACCAAAGGAGTCACGGACCAACCGCCGAACTCAGCGACCGTGGCACCGATGACCAGTTCTCCGGAAAGGCTTCGTCCAGCGGTGGAGCCAAACGGCGTCGAACCGTAGGGACCCGCCGACTGGATCGAGTCAAAGTCTTGGCGACCTGCCGTCAGGGTGAAACTACCGAAGAAGACCTCGCCGCGGCCGAGGAGGTAAGTGGTCAGGCTACGTCCGGTGTAACCGATGTTCGAGCCATCCGAGCCCTCGGACTTGCCATCCTGCATGCCGAGACCGAGGCCGAAGTAGAAGCCTTGACCCAGTTCCCATTCCAGGCCGAGGACGCCAACCGAGTTGCGGCTATCGAGGGAAGGAGTCAGCGCGCCGGCATCCTCCGCGATATTCCGGATGCTGCCGTCGAACCACCAGCGAAGACCACCCTTGGCGCCATGAGTCGTCGGGAGACCGCTGGCGCAGAAATCTAGGTTCTGCTCGGCGGCCTGAAGGTCAAAACCGGCGGCGACGGCGGGAGCCGCCATGCGCATGCTGTTGGTCAGACGTCCCTTGAGGACGGAGCCGAAGCTCGTCCCCAAGTTCTGGACCGAGCGCAGGGAGCCGGAGGACATCACGGGCGCGCGATTGACCGCGGAGACGATCAGGCCCGGGTCGACGTAGCCCGGCAAGGTCACGCGATAGACGAGGATACGGTTCGTATTCTCAGCAAAGTTGTTGGGGTTGATCGCAGGATTGGAGGCATCCACCGGTGCGCCGCCCAGCATGGTCACGCTGGTGCCGATGAAGTCGTTGTCGTTGCCGACCATAAGGAAGTAGTCATCGGGAGCCGAAGGATCCAACACGGGCACGAGCGTAAGGGCTTCCCACTTCTCCGAGAGAGAGTTGACGGAAATCGGGTTGGCCGTGCCTTCGGGTGCGGTGTTGAGGTTGATGCCGAAGCGGGCGAGTTGGGACACGTTCAGGAGGTTGACGAACGGGGTCACCTGAGCAGCGGCGACGCCTACCGCAGGACCAAGCGTACCAGAGGCAGCTGGCGCGTAACCCGTCTCGAAAGGTGTGCCGGCGAGGTTGGTGGCACCGGTCAGGCTGACGAGCGAGACCGTCTTGAAGACTATGGGGCGCGTGACGTCGCCCGACCCATTGCCGTTGCCGTCACGGGTCAGCACCAGCATCGTCGTCGGTGAAAGCGCCAAGATCTCGGACTGAGCCGCCGTGCGGTCGGCCGAGCCACCCGTCCCATCACGGTCAAAAGTCGGCAATTCGACCAGGTAATGTCCCACCGGAGCGGTGGGCGTAGGATTATTGGCTACGTCGTAGACCATCAGCCGGGTGAAGAGGCGGCCTTGGTTAGTGTCGGTGGGATTGTCCTGTCGGGTCGCGCTCTGGAGCATGGTCACGAGATATCGACCATCAGGGGTGAGGTCGACGGCCTCCATGCCTTGGTTGTCGCGACGACCACCGGTTTGAACACCCGCGCTTGCGGTAGGATAGCCGGTGGTGGGAACCGAAAACTGCGGAAGCAAGGCCTGAGGAGGGGCGATGATGCCGAGCATACGGCCGTCCGCACCGACATGGAAGACGGCCGCGCCGTATTCCTCGGAGACGTAGAAGGACCCGTCGGCGCGGCGGGCGAGGCCCTCGCCGTCGATCGAGAACTTGCCGCCGGCGGTGGCGACATTGTTGAAGCCCTGCAGGGTGGTGGCACCCGTCGGATCGACGGCAGTCGTCAGCTGGCCCGCAAAGTCGGTGATGGCGATCGTGCGCTTGAAGGTCAGCGTCAGTTGATTCTGGGCGACAACGTTGGCGGTGTAGTCCGGCGTGAAACTGAGCGCCATCTCCTGAATGCGCGCCGGATAGGCGATGAGACCAGCGACGTTATAACCTCGGTCGGGCAAGGTAAACAGCGTACCGGAGTAACTGCCGTTGGCGTTGCGACGCCAGCTGGCATGATCCAGCTTGAAGGAGGAAAAGGAGCCGAATGTGTCGCCAAGTCCATCCACGAAGTTGGGCGAGAAGACGCCGACCCCCACGAGCCCCTTGTTGACGTAGGACTGTCCGCCGAAGGAGACCGCGCTGGAAGCCATCGGGGCGGTGGCGTCAAGGAACGGCGTACCGTAGTTGGCGGCGAAGAGCGGGGCGGTGGCTGCGGCGAGGAGCAGAGACAGGGTGAGGTTTCGCATGTTGCGACGACACTGACGGCCTTGCCCGAATCGACTCAAGCCTCGCATTGTCACTTGTTCGCGTCGGATTTGTCGAACGTGACGGATACGGTGCGCGCCGCCTTCCAGTCGCCACAAAAGACGCAATAAAGAGCCTGCCGAAACCGCTGTCATCGCGGCCGCGTTCAGGCATTTCGTGGGCCGCGGCCTCATCACGTCAGGGCAAGCAAGTCGATGCTCTAACCTTAGGCACGTTGGCCGAACCGTACGTCAAGAGGATACCGACCGATTGGCCCAACCTAAGCCAGGCCCAACCACTCCCGACAACCTTTGGATGAACTCCGGCATGCCACTGTCCGGCGGGTAGGTTATAATCATGAGCCCGCAACGATGGGTAGCCACGAAAGATGTCTCTCGACGGAGGAGGGGGCCAACCCGGAGTCCGATGTCCGACACCACGGCGGACCATCGAGAGTTACGGAGGCCCAAAGCGTCGTTGGACATTGTCGACACCGGAGCCAACGGGGGCACCAGAGGGGAACGGCCTGAAGTTAGGCACGCGGCATCCATAACTTATTTTTCCTGGCTAGCCATTTGAAACCTTGCATGCCCACAGGTGTTTTGTGGCTGAACCTGCACCATGTTTTTTTCACGCCTCCTGGCCCTCAGTTGTTTTTACGCCGCGTTGTCGGCCGCCGAGACGAAACCGCTCAACATCCTGTTCATCGCCGTCGACGATCTCCGGCCCGAAGCGATCGCCTCCGGGAGCGCGCTCATCAAGACGCCGAACCTGGACCGCATCGCCGCCCGCGGCACGACCTTCGACCGGGCCTACTGCCAGCAGGCCGTCTGCAGCCCTTCGCGCTCCTCGCTCATGACCGGCCGCCGGCCCGACGCCACCCGGGTCTGGGACCTGGAGACGCATTTCCGGACCGCCCTGCCCGACGCCGTGACGGTCGCCCAGCATTTCAAGAACCAGGGCTACCATAGCCAAGGGATGGGCAAGATCTTCCATGGCGGGTTCGATGATGCGCCCAGCTGGTCGGTGCCTTGGCAAACGCCGAAGGCCCCGCCGTATGGTTCAGCCGAGGCCATGAAGCTGCAGTCGACGAACGTGGACCAGAAAGGGCGCGGACGCGGCCCGGCCTACGAATCGGCCGACGTCGCGGACGACACCTTCGTCGATGGCAAGACCGCCCGGCTCGCCGCCCGGACCTTGGCCGACCTGAAGAAACAAGGTAAGCCATTCTTCCTGGCGGTCGGCATGGCCCGACCGCACCTTCCGTTCGTCGCCCCGAAGAAGTACTGGGATCTGTACGACCCGACCAAAATCTACGTCCCGGAATTCCGGAAACTTCCGGCGGGCGCGCCCAAATTCGTCGGCCATACCAACGGTGAACTCGGCAGTTATGCGGGTATGCCCAAGAACGGGGTCGTCGACGAAGCCACCGCCCGCACCCTACGCCACGGCTACTACGCCGCCATCAGCTACATGGACGCCCAGGTCGGCCTCCTCCTGGACGCGCTCGAAAAGGAAGGTTTGGCCGAGAACACCGTCGTCGTCCTCTGGGGCGACCACGGGTGGCAATTGGGCGAGCACGGGCTCTGGCACAAGCACACGAACTTCGAGGTCGCCGTGCGGGCGCCGCTCCTGATCAGCGTGCCGGGACAGAAGGCCGCCGGGCGTCGCAGCGCGTCGCTCGCCGAGTTCATCGACCTCTACCCCACGCTGGCCGACGTCTGCGGCCTGCCCATCCCCAAGGAACTCGAAGGCGTGAGCCTGCGGCCCGTGCTCGACGATCCGGCGGCGAAGGTCCGGCCCGTGGCCATCAGCCAGTACCCGCGCAACGACGCCGGCAAATCGCTCATGGGCTACAGCATCCGCGACGAGCGCTGGCGCCTGACCCTCTGGCGCGACCGGTCGGACAACTCCATCCACGCCACGGAACTCTACGACGAAGTCGGCGACCCGCACGAAACCGCGAACGTCGCGGCCAAACCCGAGCACGCCGAGGTCGTGGCCCGCTTGACCAAGTTCCTCCCCGCCCCGATCGCGCCGGCCAAGGCCGGAGCTAGCCCAGCGGAAGGCAAGAAAGCCAAGGGCGCGCCCGGCGCGGCGAAGGGTGACCCGAAGGCGGGCACCCGCGACCGCGGCGCGATGTTCGAGGCCCGCGACGCCAACAAGGACGGCAAGCTCACCAAGGAGGAGTTCATGACTCGTCAACCCGACCCGGCGCAGGCCGCCCAAAACTTCACGCAGTTCGACAAGGACAAAAGCGGCGACCTGACCAAGGACGAGTTCGTCAAATTGGGCAGGTGACGGCCCCTTGACCTCCGCCCGAACCCGCCCCACCTTGCCCACATGCAAGGTCTCCTGCTCGTCCTGTTCGCCTTCCGCCTCGTCTTCCTGCTGGGGGCCGCCGGCCTGTGCGTCTATGGCTTCATCGCCGCCGGGGAACCGGGCGTACCGGGCCTGTGGCGGGTAGCCTACGCGGCCGGCTTCGTCCTCACCGCGGGGATGATCTGGGCGCTTTGGCGTTCGTTCCGGGCCCTGCGCAAGGGTTGAGGACGGACGAGTCCGATTGACGGGCGGCGGTCCTTCGTCCGAAAGTGGGGCATGCGCCGCCCCTTCGCCCTCCTCGCCTTGCTGTTGGCCAGCCTCCTACCCACCTTCGCCGCCGATGCCCCCAAGGCCCCCGCCAAGGCCAAAGCCCCGGCGAAGAAGGCCGGCGACCCGAACGTCGGCAAGGCGGTCGGCGAGAACAAGGCCACTCCGGTCGACCGCATCAAGGCGCCGGCCGGCTTCAAGGTCGAGTTGCTCTACTCCGTCCCCGGCGCCGAACAAGGCTCCTGGGTCTCCCTCTGCGCCGACGACAAGGGGCGCATCTACGCGTGCGACCAGTACGGCGACCTCTACCGCTTCCCCGCCCCCGCGCCCGGCCAGCCGCTGAAGGCGGCCGACATCCGCAAGATGCCGGTCAAGGTCCGCGCGATCAACGGCATGACCTGGGCGTTCGGCGCGCTCTACGCCGGCGTCAACGACTACGAGCGCAAGTTCCCCAGCGGCTTCTACCGCATCAGCGACACCGACGGCGACGACCTCCTCGACCAGGCCGAGCTGCTGCGCGAATTCCAGGCGGGCAGCGACCACGGCGTCCATAAGGTGGTCGTGACTCCGGACCAACAGGGCTTCTACCTGATCACCGGCAACAACGCCGTGAAGACCGAGACCGCCGCCTCGTCCCCGGTGGCCCCGCTCTGGGGCGACGACCACCTGCTGCCGCGCATGCCCGACGGCCGCGGCCACAACCGCCACGTCCTCGCGCCGGGCGGCATCGTCTACCGCATCAGCAAGGACGGCAAGACCTTCGAAACCTTCGCCAGCGGCTTCCGCAACATCTACGGCGGCGCGCTCAACCGGAATGGCGAGCTCTTCACCTACGACGCGGACATGGAGTACGACTTCAACACGCCGTGGTACCGCCCGACCCGCGTGAACCACGTGGTCAGCGGCGGCGAGTATGGCTGGCGCAACGGCGCCGGCAAGTACCCCGAGTTCTACGCCGACAACCTGCCCGCCACCGTGAACATCGGCCCCGGCTCGCCCACCGGCGTCGCCTTCGGCTATGGCGCGAAGTTCCCGGCCAAGTACCAGGAGGCCCTCTACATCATGGATTGGAGCTGGGGCAAGATCTACGCCGTGCACCTCAAGGCCCAAGGCGCGAGCTACGCCGGCACCAAGGAGGACTTCATCCTCGGGGCGCCGCTGCCCGTGACCGACCTCCTCATCCACCCCGGCGACGGCGCCATGTACTTCGCCATCGGCGGCCGCAAGGTCCAGTCGGGCCTCTACCGCGTGACCTACGCCGGAACCGAGTCCACCGCCCCCGCCCGCCTCGAGGCGCCGGCCGCGAGCCCGGAGACGCTCGCCCGCCGGGCGCTGGAGAAGTTCCACGGCAAGCCAGACCCCAAGGCCGCGGACGCCGCCTGGCCGCACCTCGCCTCCGGCGACCGCTGGCTGCGCTCCGCCGCCCGCGTCGTCCTCGAACATCAGCCCGCCGCCGGCTGGGTGGAGCGCGCCTTCGCCGAGCCGGACGCCACCGCCCGCCTTGAAGCGCTGCTCGCCTTGGCGCGCCAAGCGGCCCCCTGCCCTTACCACACCGAGAAGGCCGCCAAGCCCGACCCGCGCACCGGCGTCGCGCCGACCACCGCCGAACCCACGCCCGCCCAAGCCGCCCTGCGCGACCGCCTGCTCGCCGCGCTCCGCGGCATGGACTTCGCGAAGCTCACCAAGGAGCAGAAACTCGCCCACGCCCGCCTCGCCCAGATCGTCCTGCACCGCTATGGGAAGCCGGACGCCGCCGGGCTCGCCGCGCTGACGGCCCAGTATGACGCGGCCTATCCCGCGGCCGACTTCGAGCTCAACTGGATCCTGACGGAGACGCTCGCCTTCCTGCAGTCGCCGACGCTCGCCGCCAAGGGCATGGCCCTCGTCGCCGCCGCCGGCAGCCAGGAGCCGGAGATGGAGTTCATGCGCAGCCTCCGCATGCTCAAGGCCGGATGGACCCCGGCGCTACGGGAACAGCAGCTCAACTGGTTCATCAAGGCGGCCAGCTACCGCGGCGGCTCCAGCTTCGTGAAGTTCATCGAGTTCATCCGCAACGACTCGCTCAACACGTTCACCGCGGAGGAGACGGCTCGCCACGCGACCCTGATCGCCACCGCCAAGAACCCGCCCGTGAAGTCCGCCTACGAGAACGTCGGCGCGATCTTCGCCGGCCGGACCCCGACGAACTGGACCCTCGACGAGCTGGCGACGGCCGCGGAGACCGGCCTCAAGGGACGCGACTTCGAGAACGGCCGCAAGATGTTCGGCGCCGCCGCCTGCTTCGCCTGCCACCGCTACGGCAACGCCGGCGGGATGAACGGCCCCGACCTCACGGGCGCGGGCGGCCGCTACAGCCCGCGCGACCTGCTCGACCAGATCATCCACCCGAGCAAGGAGATCAACGAGCAGTTCGCCCCGGTGGTGGTGACCCGCCAGGATGGCTCGACGGTCAGCGGCGTCATCGTGAACCTCAACGGGGACACCGTGCAGATCAACACCGACCTCTCCGACCCCGACCAGCGGGTCGGCGTCGACCGCAAGCAGGTCCGGAGCATCGAGGTCTCCAAGGTCTCGCCCATGCCGCCCATGCTGCTGAACATGCTGACGAAGGAGGAAGTCCTGGACCTCGTGGCCTTCGTCCTGAGCGGCGGGGACAAGGAGCATCGCTTCTTCAAGAAGTAGGCCCTCGCCGGTTTTTTCGGTGGTAAGCGGGCGGGAAAAGGCAATCCTTGGGCTACCCCATGAGCTCCACCCCCACCCTCGCCCTCCTGTCCGCCCTGCTGTGCGGCGCCGCCGTCTCCGCCGCCGACCAAGCCGCCGACCTGTCCAAGCCCGTTCAGGTCTTCATCCTCCTCGGGCAATCCAACATGGTGGGCCTCGGCAAGGTCACGGGTCCCGACGGCTCCCTGGATTTCGCGGTCAAGAACAAGAAGAAGTACCCGCACCTCGTCGACGCCGCCGGCAACTGGTCCGAGCGCGCCGACGTGCGCAACGTCCGCGTGATGGTCGGCCGCAGCGGCGGGATGCAGCTCTTCAACAACGAATTCCTCAAGGTGACCGGCAAGTCGATGGGCCCGGAATACGGGATCGGCCACCCGCTCGGCGACGCCGTCGAAGCCCCGGTGATGCTGCTCAAGAGCTGCATCGGCAACCGCAGCCTCGGCTGGGACCTCCTGCCGCCCGGCAGCGAACGCTATGTCTTCGAGGGCAAGGTCTACGCCGGCTACAAGGACCGTCCGGACACCTGGCCGGCGGACGCGGCCAAGGGCACGGGCACGACGCCCCCGCCGTGGGTCGACAAGGCCGGCAAGCCGATCGAGTGGTACGCGGGCAAGCAGTACGACGACGACACCGCCAACGCCAAGAAGGTGCTCGCCGACCTCGGCAAGTACTACCCGGGCGCCAAGGCCTACGAGGTCGCGGGCTTCTTCTTCTGGCAGGGCGAGAAGGACGGCGGCAACGCCGGCCACGCCGCCAAGTACGAGGAGAACCTCGTGCGTTTCATCAAGCAGCTCCGCAAGGACTTCGCGGCCCCCGACGCCAAGTTCGTCCTGGCGACGCTGGGCGAAGCGACGAAGGGCTCGACCGGCAACGGCGGCAAGATCCTCGAGGCCCAGCTGGCCGTCGATGGCGCCACCGGCAAGTACCCTGAATTCAAGGGCAACGTGGCCACGGTCTACGCCAACCCGCTCTCCAAGGGCGGCAGCGGCAACAGCCACTACAACGGCAACGCCGAGACCTATATGGACGTCGGCGAAGCCATGGGTAAGGCGATGGTCGAACTCCTCAAGCGCAAGTAACCGCCATGCGCCCCCTGGCCGCCCTGTTGCTCGCCTTCGGCGCGCTGACCGCCTCGGCCCAGGACAAGGCCGCGCCGAAGAAGGCCGGCGGCTACCCTCCGGTCATCGCCGGAACCAAGGTCGAGACCTACCGGAAGGTCGGCTCGACCGAGCTCAAGGTCTGGATCTTCGAGCCGGCCGACAAGGGGGCCAAGCCCCTGCCGGCGATCGTCTTCTTCTTCGGCGGGGGCTGGACCAGCGGTACGCCCGCCCAGTTCGAGCCGCAGAGCCGGCACCTGGCCGCCCGCGGCATGGTCGCCGTGGTGGCCGACTACCGGGTGAAGAGCCGTCAGGATGCGAAGCCCGCGGACTGCGTCGCGGACGCCAAGGCCTGCGTGCGCTGGGTGCGCGCCAACGCCGCCCGGCTCGGCATCGACCCCGGCCGCATCGCGGTCGGCGGCGGTTCGGCCGGTGGACATCTCGCCGCGGCCACGGCGACCCTGCCGGGGCTCGACACCGCGACCGACGACAAGTCGGTCTCCTGCCGCCCTGACGCCTTGGTGCTGTTCAACCCCGGCACGGTGATGGCCCCCTTCCCCGGACTCGACCTCAAGGGCTTCGGCGCCGGCCTCGACAAGGCCCGCTTCGGCTGCGAACCGACCGAGATTTCCCCGCTCCACCACGTCGCCAAGGGCGCGCCGCCCACGATCGTCTTCCACGGCAAGGCCGACACGACCGTGCCCTATGCGACCGTCGAGAAGTTCGCCGCGGTGATGAAGGCCGCGGGTAACCGCTGCGAGTTGGTCGGGTACGAGGGCGAGAAGCACGGCTTCTTCAACCAGTCCAAGTACGCCGAGACGCTCGCCGCGACCGACGACTTCCTGGTGTCGCTGGGCTACCTGCCCAAGAAGTAAGATGCGTCCGCTGCTCGCCCTGCTGCTCGCGGCCTGCGCCGCCGCGGCGGACCGTCCCAACGTGGTCATCCTGTTGGCGGACGACGCGGGCTGGGGCGACTACGGGTTGAACGGCAACCGTCAACTGGCCACCCCGCACATCGACTCGCTCGCCCGCGACGGCGCGAGCTTCGACCGGTTCTTCGTGCAACCCGTCTGCTCCCCGACCCGCGCGGAGCTCCTCACCGGCCGCTACCATCGCCGGCTCGGCGTGACCGGCGTCTCCACCGGCCAGGAGCGGCTGAACCTCGATGAACGGACGTTCGCCGAGTCCTTCCGGGCCGCCGGCTACGCGACGGGCCTCTTCGGCAAATGGCACAACGGCAGCCAGTGGCCCTACCACCCGCTGGCCCGCGGTTTCGAGACCTTCTGGGGCTACACTTCCGGACACTGGGGCGAGTATGTCGACGCTCCGCTCGAGCATGACGGCGTGATGCAACGCTCGCGGGGCTACATCGTCGACGTGCTCACGGACAAGGCACTGGAGTTCATCGAACGGAGCCAGGGCCGTCCGTTCCTCTGCTTCGTCCCCTTCACCACCCCGCATTCCCCCTTCTCACCGCCGCCCGCCGACTGGGCCCGCTTCAAGGATCGACCGTTGACGCAGACCGCGACGAACCCCCGCGAGGAGCAGGCCGACGCCACCCGCTGCGCCCTCGCGATGGTCGAAAACCAGGACCGGAACGTCGGCCGCATCCTCGCCAAGCTGAAGGAGCTGAAGCTGGAGGAGAACACGATCGTGCTCTATTTCTCCGACAACGGACCGAACACCGCACGCTGGAACGGCGGGATGAAGGGCCGCAAGGGCGGGACCGACGAAGGCGGCGTGCGCTCCGTCCTATGCATCCGCTGGCCGGCCCGCATCGCCGCCGGCACGCTCGTCAAGCCGATCGCCGGCGCCATCGACCTCCACCCCACGCTCCACGCCCTCGCGGGCGTCTCCCGCGTCGGCGACCGCCCGCTCGACGGGCGCGACCTCTCGCCGCTCCTGCTGAAGGGAGTCGACGCCGATTGGGCCCCGCGCCGGCTCTTCCAGACTTGGGCCGGGCAAATCAGCGTACGGACCGAGACCCATCGGCTCGACGCCGCCGGCAACCTGTTCGACCTGATCACGGATCCGGGCCAGACCCTGCCGCTGCAGTCCAAGCAACCGGAACTGGCCCAGGAGCTGACCGCGGCGGTCGCCGCGTGGCGTCAGGAGATGGGCGCGCCAACCGGAGGCAAGGGCAAGGCCGCCGGCGCCGGCGGCGTCGATCCGCGGCCGATCGGCGTGGGCTACCGCGAGTTCCCCATCACGATGTTGCCTGCCCGCGACGGCACGCCCCTCGGCGAGCTGCGGCGCAGCGCCAAGGCCCCCAATTCCTCCTACTTCGTCCACTGGACCAAGCCCACCGACGCCGCCCGCTGGAACGTCGAAGTGATGACCGCCGGCACTTACGTCGTGACCCTCGACTACACCTGCCCCACGGCCGACGTCGGCTCGACCGTCGAACTCAGCGTCGGCGATCGACGCCTGCGCGGCAAGGTCACGGAGGCCTGGGACCCCGCCCTGCTCACCGACCAGGACGTGCTCCCTAGGACCACGCATGGCGAATCGCTGATGAAGCCTTTTCGCACGATGACGCTGGGCGAAATCGCCCTCGAACCCGGGCGGGCCGCCTTGGAGCTCCGGGCGATCGACATCCCCGGACGCGGCGTGATGGACCTGCGCCGCGTGACCCTCACGCTGAAGTAACCAGCTCCGCCGACCAGCGAAGCGGGCACAAAAAAGCCCCCGAGGTCGGGGGCTGATGGAAAGCTCTAGGCAGACTTACTTGCCGCCGCAGCAACCGCCGGAGGTCTCGGACTTCTGCGTGGAGCAGCAGGAACCGCCGTCCTTGCTGCAGCAACCGCAGGTACCGAGGCACTCGCCGGAGCCACAGCAGGCCAGGCAGCAGAAACCCTTGCGGCCAACCCAGGCGAGATAGAGGCCGGCGAAGACCATGGCGATGACGACCGGGTTCCAGAGGTTCATGATCAGCACGTTCACGAAGAAGATGTTGAACAGGATGGCGCCCGAAAGCACGACACCCCAGCCGCGCGTGCACTTCACGATGAGCAGGACGCCCGCGAGGATTTCGAGACCCTTGATCACGGTGAGATAGCCGGAGCCGGCGAGACCGGTGAAGAACGCCGTGGTGAGCTTGCCGGCCTCCTCACCATTGGGCGGGGTCGGCGCCGGGAGGAGGGACTTCACGGCGGGCACGAAATAGGCGACGCCGAAGATAATGAACGCCACGCCAAGAAGGAGGGCGACGATGGAGGGGAGTTTTTTCATAGCCCCCATAGGCTAACCTAATCGAGGGCTTATGAAAGGGCTAACTTCAGAGGGCCTTGTGGGCTCCGTCGCACAGGGCGCCCTTCTTCGAGTGCTTGCAGGCGCAGAAGTAGACCGTGCCGTTGGACTCGGCCTTGTAGGGAACGGGCGTGAACGCCGAACCCTTGTGCGCACCGTCGCAGAAGGGCTGGTTCTTGCTGTGTCCGCAGGAGCACCAGTAGTAGGTCTTACCGGCTTCAACGAGGACGGGGATCGGAGACTTCTGGGGGATGTGGGGGGTGGGCATGAGTTAAAAGTGCAGGGATTACGGAGTACTGATTACGGAGTGCCGATGAAAAAGAGCAACAATCAGGGATTGAGCAGCAGGTGAAAGGAAAAAGCTCAGGCGAGGTCGAAGAGGAGGGCTTCGACGGGGCCGGCGGACTTGAACTCGAAGTCGCCGGCTTCCTCGGAGCTGACGGCATCACCCGGGGCGAGCTTCACGCCGCCGACCTGCACGTCACCTTCGATCAACTGGAACCAGAGGCCGCGCCCGGCCGCCAGCGAGTGCGCGACGGTGGTCGCGGCCGCCGCCTTCACCCGATAGACGGAGGCGTCCTGGCTGATGTGCGCGGAGCCTTCGCGGCCATCCTGCGAGACGATCAGGACCTTGGCCGCGGAGCTTTGCGCCACCGTGGGCGTCCACTCCGCATAGCGGGGCTTCAGGCCGGCGCGGTCCGGCAGGATCCAAACCTGCAGCAGATGGAGAGGCTCGGTGGCCGAAGGATTGACCTCGCTGTGGCGGACGCCGGTGCCGGCGCTCATGACCTGGATCTGCCCGGGCCGGACCTGCGCATGGTTGCCGAGGCTGTCGCGATGCTCGATCGCCCCCTGCAGCACGTAACTGAAGATTTCCATATCGCGGTGCGGGTGCATCGGAAAGCCGACCCCGGGTGCGATGATGTCCTGGTTGATCACCCGCAGGGAGCGGAAACCCATGTGCGCAGGGTCATGGTAATCGGCGAAGCTGAAGGAATGCCAGGTGCGGAGCCAGCCGTGGTCGGCGTGGCCACGTTCCCGGGAGCGGCGAACGGTCAATTTCACCCTGGCAGACTGCCTGAGAATCGGCCCCAAGTCGAATTAATGCCCCAAAAAGACCACCTCGACGCCTTGGATTTTGGGTTGAAGTCCCGTTAGGGATTGGTTCTGCTCAAATCTCGTGTCGGGCTGTGGCTCAATCTGGTAGAGCGCTGCTTTCGGGTAGCAGAGGCTGAGAGTTCAAATCTCTCCAGCCCGACCAATTTAAAGGACCCCGGGGTGATTCGTTCGCCCCGGGGTCCCCTTTTTCACCCTAGGAGGCGGAGGGAGAAACGGTTTGTCACCCCCCGTACGATGGGCGGTAATGCCCTACCCCGATGCGACTGCTCTTCCTGTTTTGCACCCTGATCGGCCTCCAGGCCGCGAACCCCGACATCGAGTTCGCCGGCCCCGCCCCCGGCAAGGCGCAGTCCCAAGCGCAGGGAGACGTGGTGACGCTCGAGAACAATGTGCTCTCCGCTTCCTGGGAAGTGCGCCGCGGGCGCCTGCAACCCACGACCATCGTGGACAAGACCACCGGCGCCAAGGTCGACCAGCGCGGCGCCGAACTCTTCCGGCTCTCGACGACGCCGGTGGCGACCGGCGACGGCACCTACCAGGTCGAGATCAACCTCGAGGAGGCCCGCGTGGTCGTCCGCGCCGGCCACAACGGCAAGTCGATGCAGGAGATCGCGACCTTCCCCCGCGCGGATTTCCCGGGCGAGCCCAAGCTGGTCCGAGTGGGCAAGATGAACCTCAAGGCCCAGTCCAAGGACCACTCCGGCGAAGCCGGCCAAGTCGGCGCCGGCGGGATCCTCGAGATCAACCCGGCGCCCGCGGGGCAAACGGGCTTCACCTTCCGCAGCGCCGCCAACCGGGCGGCCACGAACGAATTCGCCTGGCCCGCGGGGACCCCGTCCCTGACGGCCCGCATCGACCGCGGCACCGACACCGCCCTCTCCTGGTCCCCGGCGATCGCGCTCATCTGGGAGGACGGCCAGCGCTTCCTGCTCGTCGGCGTGCGGGATAAGCGCGGCACGTTCAACGTGACGACGGCGGCGGGCGAACGGATGACCTCGCCCAAGTTCACGCCGTTCCCGGCCGGCGACCTGCCCGCCTCGGCCTTCGGCGTCGTCGGCGAAGTGCGCCGGGTGCCGCTCAAGGACGGACAGGCCCTCGAGGCCGACCTCACCTCGACCCGCGGGGTCAAGGCCCGCTGGCGGGCCGAGCTGCGCGACGGCTCCCACTACTTCCGCCAGACGATCCTGCTGTCCGCCGCGGACCAGCCCTTCGCGCTCCACGGCGTCGAGTTCACCGACGTCCGCCTGCCGGGCCTCAAGCAGGTAGGCTCGTCGCCGGGCAGCCCGCTCGCCGGCGCCGGCTTCTTCGCCGGGGTCGAGATGCCCGGTTCGGCCAACCTCGTCGCCGCCGCGGGCGCCCGCACCGCCTTCGGCTGCTCGCTGACGCTCTCGGCCGAACAGTCCTACGACTTCGGCGCCGTCACCGGACTCGCCCCCACCGGCCAGGTCCGCCGCTCCTTCCTGCGCTACGTCGAGCGCGAGCGGGCCCGCCCGAGCAGCCCCTTCCTGCATTACAACTGCTGGTACGACCTCGGCTTCGGCGTCGACGAGCCGAAGATGCTCGAGGTGGTCCAGGCGTTCGACACGGAGCTCGTGAAGAAGCGCGGGGTGCCCGTGCTCTCCTACCTGGTCGACGATGGTTGGGACCAGCCGGCCAAGGGCCTCTGGGTCGAGCACCCGCGCAAGTTCCCCGGTGGCTTCCCAGCGACCAAGGACAAGATGGCGGCCTTCGGCGCCAACCTGGGCATCTGGATCTCGCCCCTCGGCGGCTACGGCGGCGACAAGGAACGCACCGCGCATGCGCAGAAGATGGGGCTCATCCCGCCGGACGCGAAGCTCGACCTCTCCTATCCCAAGTACCGGCAATGGTTCGTCGACCGTTGCCGCGAGCTGATGCGCACCGGAGGCGTCAACTCCTTCAAGTGGGACCGCGCCGGCGACGGCGTCAGCCCGCACTTCATGGCCCTGCTCGATGTCGCCCGCCAGCTGCGCCGCGACAACCCCGCGGTCTTCATCAACGTGACGGTGGGCACCTGGCCCTCGCCCTTCTGGCTCAACCACGTCGACTCGACCTGGCGCATGCACAGCGCCGACGTCGGCTGGACGGGCAAGGGCGACGACCGCGAGAAGTGGCTGACGTTCCGCGACGGCTACTGCCACAAGATGTTCGTGCAGGCCGCCCCGCTCTACCCGCTCAACTCGGCGATGCACCACGGGGTCGTCCATGGCCGCGCCTTCCAGGGCGACAAGGTCGGCAAGGCCGGCAATGACCTGAAGAACGAAGTGCGCTCCTACTTCGCCAACGGCGCCTCCCTGCAGGAACTCTACCTCACCCCGTCGATGATGACGGCGACGGCCTGGGACCACGTGGCGGCCTCCGCGAAGTGGGCGCATGCCCACGCCGACGTGCTGCGCGACGCCCACTGGGTCGGCGGCGACCCGCTGAAGCTCGAGCCCTACGGCTACGCGGCCTGGAACCCACGCCAGGCGACGCTGATGCTGCGCAATCCGGACGACCAGCCGCGCACCATCGAGCTGGACGCGGACGAGGTCTTCGACCTGCCCCGGTCCACGCGCACCGCGACGCCGGCGTTCGACCTCCGCTCCCCCTACGCCGACCAGCGCCTGCGCGAGCTCAAGCTCGCCGCCGGCACGAAGGTCACCGTGACGCTGCAGCCTTTCGAGGTCCTGGTCTTCGACACGGATTCCGCGCGCTGAGCCGTGGACTGGCTCGCCGGCCATACCCTGCTGCCCGCCGACGGGTGGATCCTGCTGCTGGCTATGTTCGGCGCGGCCTGCATCGGCCTGTCCAAGGCCGGATTGGCGGGGACGGCCACGCTCAACGTCGTGCTCATGGCCAAGATCTTCGGGGCGAAGCCCTCCGTGGGCCTGGTGCTGCCATTGTTGATCGTGGCGGACTTCCTCGGCTTCCTGATCAACCGCAAGGGCGGCAGCTGGCGGCAGATCCTCCCGATGGTGCCGCCCGCCATCGCCGGAGTGGTCCTGGGCTGGTGGCTGTTGGACCGCATCGACAACAACATGGCCCGGGTGACGATCGGCTGGACCATCCTCGCCCTGCTCGGCTTCAACCTCGTGCTCCGACGCAAGCGCGCCGAACTCCTGGAGCTCACCCGCCACCGGACGTTCTCATGGGGCATGGGCTTCCTCTCCGGGACGGTCACGATGCTGGCCAACGCGGCCGGGCCGGTGATGACGGTCTTCCTGCTCTCGCAGCGGCTCGAGAAGAAGGAACACCTCGGCGTGTTCTGCCGATTCTTCCTCTTCATCAACCTCTTCAAGCTGCCGTTCAGCCAGAGCGCCGGCATCATCACCGGGCCGTCGCTGCTGACGAACCTCGTGCTGCTGCCGGGCGTCCTGCTCGGCGTCTTCCTCGGCTGGCAGATCCTCAAGCGCATCCAGCAGGACGCCTTCGAGGGGATCCTGGCCTGGCTCACGGGCTTCGCGGCCGTCTGGTTGATCGTCGGCTGAGCCAGTTTGGGGTGGAACGCCGGACAGGACCCGTTATCCCCAAGGCATGCCCCTGCACCCCAGCCGACTCCTGCTGCTCGCCGCCTGTGGCGCGCTCCTCGCCGCCGACGCCCCCAAGGCCAAGCCGGCCGAGCCCACCGTCTTCCTGACCGCCGAGGCCGCCGGTCCGGCCTTCCTGCTGCAGGGCGAATTCGCGGCCACCGGCCACGGCGCGAACATCATCGCGCTCGGCGGCGACCAATACCGGCTCGTGCTCTTCGCGGGCGGCCTGCCCGGCGCCGGCTGGGACGGCTCGCCCCGCGCCGAGATGGACGGCAAGGCCGACGGCGCGAAGGTCGCCTTCGCCCCCAAGTCCGGCGAAGCGCGCGCCACGCTGGCGGAAGGCGTGCTCACCGTGACGCGCCCGGGCGCCGAGCCGCTCGCCCTCCGTCGCCTCGTCCGCCACAGCCCGACCGAAGGCGCTCCGCCGCCCGCCGGCGCCAAGATCCTCTTCGACGGCAAGAACGCCGACGCGTGGAAGGACGGCAAGGTCGACGAACGCGGCTTCCTGCGCTGCGGCACGACCTCCAAGGAGGCTTTCCGCGACTACACCCTGCATCTGGAATTCTTCCTCCCCTTCAAGCCCTTCGCCCGCGGCCAGGGCCGCGCCAACAGCGGCGTGTACCATCAGGACCGCTACGAGGTCCAGGTCCTCGATAGTTTCGGCCTCAAGGGCGAGAACAACGAGTGCGGGGGCATCTACACCATCTCGGCCCCGAAGGTGAACCTGTGCTTCCCGCCCCTGCAGTGGCAGACCTACGACGTCGACTTCACCGCGGCGCGGTTCGACGCGGAAGGCAAGCGCACCGCCCCGGCGCGGATCACCGTCCGCCACAACGGCGTGCTCATCCAGGACGACGTCGCCCTGCCTCGCACCACCACGAGCAGCGGCATCAAGACCATCACCGACACGCCCGGCCCGATCCAGCTGCAGGAGCACGGCAACCCGGTCTACTACCGCAACATCTGGCTCGTGGCCAAATGAGCCGGCTCGGGAAGGCCCTCGCGGCGCTCGGCCTGCTCGCGGCCACCCTCTCGGCGGCGGGCGACCCCCGGCGTCCCAACATCGTCGTCATCCTGGCCGACGACCTCGGCTACGGCGACGTCGGTTGTTACAACCCGCAGTCGAAGGTCCCGACGCCCAACCTCGACCGGCTGGGGAAGGCGGGCGTGCGCTTCACCGACGCGCACGCGCCCGCGACCGTCTGCACGCCGTCGCGGTACAGCCTGCTGACGGGCCGCATGGCCTTCCGCACGGGCTACCGCGGAGGGGTCTTCACCGGGGTCGGCGGCCCGAGCCTGATCGAAGCAGGTCGACTCACCTTGCCGGGCATGCTCCGCGACCAAGGGTATGCGACGGCGTGCGTCGGCAAATGGCACGTCGGCCTCACCTTCCAGACCGCGGAAGGGACGCCGGCCTACCAGACCAAGCCGCCCGCCGACCTCACGGGACCCGAGCGGGAACTGGCGCGGATCCGTCGGGTCGATTTCTCGAAACCGCTCACCGACGGGCCGACCCACCGCGGCTTCGATTATTTCTTCGGGACCGCCTGCTGCCCGACCACGGACTGGCTCTACGCCTACATCGAAAACGACCGCGTGCCGGTCCCGCCGACCACCTTGCTCGACGCCGCGAAACTACCCAAGCATCCTTACGCGAACGACTGCCGCCGCGGCCTGATCGCCCCGGGGTTCGAGCACGACCAGGTCGACCTGCTCTTCCTCGAGAAGAGCCAGGCCTGGCTGACCGCCCAGGTGAAGCGGGCGCCCGACCAACCTTTCTTCCTCTACCACGCGACGCAGGCCGCTCACCTGCCTTCCTTCGCCGCGGCGCGCTTCCGGGGCGCGACGTCCGCCGGGCCGCACGGGGACTTCATCGCCGAACTGGACTTCGTGGTCGGCGAACTAGTCGCGACGCTCGAGCGGCTGGGGGTGGCCGACAACACCCTGATCGTGTTCAGCAGCGACAACGGCCCCGAGACGACCGCGGTCGTGCGCATGCGCGCGGACCATGGCCATGACCCGGCGCGTCCTTGGCGCGGGATGAAGCGCGACGATTGGGAGGGCGGCCACCGGGTCCCGCTCATCGTCCGCTGGCCCGCGCGCACCGCGCCGGGCGTCAACGACCAAACGGTCTGCCTGACCGACCTGCTGGCGACCTGCGCCGCCCTGACCGGAGCCAAGCTCCCGCGCGACGCCGGCGAGGATAGCTTCAGTTTCCTCCCCGCGCTCACCGGCGCGGACGATGGGCGCCCGCGGCGCACCTTCACGCTGCACCAGACCATCAAGTCCGACCTTGCGATCCGCCGCGGAGACTGGAAATACCTGGACCACCGGGGGTCCGGCGGGAACAACTACGATCAAGGCGAACTGGCCGCGTTCGCCTTGCCGGATATCGCGCCGACGGCGCCGGGACAGCTGTACGACCTGCGGAACGACCCCGGCGAACGGCGCAACCTCGCCCTCGAACGCCCGGAAATCGCCCGGGAACTCAAGGCCCTGCTGGACCAGAGCAAGGCCAGCGGCCGCAGCGCACCCTGAAGGCCCGGACAAGTGGCTTGGAATGGCCGCTGGACCGCCTTTAATGCGGTCAGCCCATGCTCCGCCCCACCCTCCTGCTCGCCGGCGCCCTCGCCCTCGGGGCCGCCGAGCCCGCCTACGACATCGTGGTTTACGGGGACTCGTCCGCGGCCGTCGCCGCCGCGGTGCAGGCCAAGCGCCAAGGCTCCAAGGTCGTGCTGGTGAACTCGACGCGCTTCCTCGGCGGCATGACCTGCAGCGGCCTGTCCGCCAGCGACATCTTCCACCGCGAGGCGGTCGGCGGGGTCGCCCGCGAGATCTACGGCCGCATCGGCCGGCACTACGGCAAGACCTACGTGGACTACTTCGAGCCGCACGTGGCCCAGGCGGCCGTCGACGGGCTGGTCAAGGACAGCGGCCTCGAGGTCGCGCTGGGCGAACAGCTGGACCGCGGCCCCGGCGGCGTGACCAAGGACGGAACCCGAATCGTCGCCTTCCGCACCCTGTCCGGCAAGGTGTACTCGGCCAAGGTCTTCATCGACGCGAGCTATGTGGGCGATCTGATGGCGGCGGTCGGGGTCTCCTATGCGGTCGGCCGCGAGCCCAACGCGCTCCATGGCGAGACTCTCAACGGCATGCAGCGGGGCGACGATAAACCGCGCCGGCACTACACCCAAGGGGACAAGGACCACTTCATCAAGGACGTCGACCCCTACGTGAAGCCCGGCGACCCGGCGAGCGGCCTGCTGCCGTTCGTGTTCGCCGAGAACCCCGTCAAGGGCGAGGGCGACCGCCGCATCCAAGCCTACAACTACCGGCTCTGCGTCACGACGGACCCGGCCAACCGCCTCCCCTTCGAGAAGCCCGCGGGCTACCGCGAACTCGACCACGAGATGCTGCTGCGCAACCTCGAGGCGGGCGACCTCCGCCTCCCCGCGCTCATCCACAAGCTGCCGAACGGGAAGGCCGACTGGAACTCGATGCACGCGGTCGGCACCGATTACGTCGGGGCCAATTGGGAGTACCCCGAAGCCAGCTACGAGCGCCGCCTCGAGATCGAGCGGGCGCACGAGCTCTACATCCGCGGACACCTCTGGACGCTGGGCAACCACCCGCGGGTGCCCGCCGCGGTCCGCGACGTGGCCGCGCGCTACGGCCTGTGCAAGGACGAGTTCACCGACCGCGGAGGGTTCTCGCCGATGATCTACATCCGCGAGGCGCGCCGGCTCCAGGGCGCCTACGTGATGACCGAGCTCGACTGCAAGGGGAAGCGTTCACCGGCCGACCCGGTGGCGCTCGCCAGCTTCGGCCTCGACTCCCATGCGGTGCGCTACTTCGTGACGGTGCGCGGCTTCCTCGAACGCGACGGCGTGATCTGGAACGTCCCGCCGCGTCCCTACGGCGTCTCCTACCGCAGCCTAGTGCCGAAGAAGGAGGAGTGCCCCAACCTCCTCGTCCCCGTCTGCCTCTCGGCCACCCACGCGGCCCACGGCTCGATCCGAATGGAACCGGTCTTCATGCAGCTCGGCCAAGCCGCCGCGATGGCGGCGGGCATCGCCATCCGGGAAGGCGTCGATGTCCAGTCGGTGCCCTACGCGCCGGTCCGCGACCTCCTCAAGGCGGCCAACTTGCCCGTCGAGTGGACGGCCGCCCCCAAGAAAAAATAGGGTTTAGGGGGCTTTTCGGGCTCCCGGCGGGCCAACCCCACCCCCTATCGAAAAAGCGCCGACTATTTTGACAAAGTCCAAAACTCCACCTTGGTGGGGGCCGTGACCGACCCGGAGACCACCCTGCGACAGCATGACCTGCCCGTGACGGCGCAGCGTCTGGCGGTGCTGCGGGCGGTCTCCCATCACCCCCACGCGACGGCCGACGACCTCGCCGAATCCGTCCGCCAAGAGATCGGGACCATCTCCCGTCAATCGGTCTACAACGTGCTCAACGTCCTGACGGACAAGGGCATCATCCGGCGCATCCAGCCCGCCGACTCGCCCGCCCGCTACGAAGACCGCGTCGGCGACAACCATCACCACCTCGTCTGCCGCGACTGCGGCAAGACTGAGGACGTCAATTGCGCCGTCGGCGAGGCCCCGTGCCTGCATGCGCACGACCACCATGGCTTCCGCATCGACGAGGCCGAGGTGATCTACTGGGGCACCTGCCCCGCCTGCCAGCGCCGCCGCGCTCCCTGAACCCCTTTCCCCTCCCACCATGCCCAAACACTACCCGACCATGAAGCTGCTGGCGCTCGCCGCCCTGACGCTTACGTTCACACCCGGCCATCTGCTGGCCCAAGCCGCCCCTTCCACTCCCAACCCTAAACCCGACATGTCCGACATCTCCAAATGCCCCGTGATGGGCAACCCTGCCCCCGCCAATCGGCACACCGCCGCCGGCGCCATGGCCAACCGCGACTGGTGGCCGAATCAGCTCAACCTGAGCATCCTGCACCAGAACAACGTGCGCGGCAACCCGATGGGTCCCGCCTTCGACTACGCAGAAGAATTCAAGAAGCTCGACCTCGAGGCGCTCCGCAAGGACCTCAAGGCCCTCATGACCGACTCCCAGGAATGGTGGCCGGCCGACTACGGTCACTACGGCCCCTTCTTCATCCGCATGGCCTGGCATAGCGCCGGCACGTACCGCACCACCGACGGCCGCGGCGGCGCCGGCTACGGCACCCTGCGCTTCGCCCCGCTGAACAGCTGGCCGGACAACGCCAACCTCGACAAGGCCCGTCGCCTGCTCTGGCCGATCAAGCAGAAGTACGGCCGCAAGATCTCCTGGGCCGACCTCATGGTCCTCACCGGCAACGTCGCCCTCGAAGACATGGGCTTCCCGACCTTCGGCTTTGCCGGCGGCCGCGTCGACGTCTGGGAAGCGCAGGAAGACATCTACTGGGGTCCCGAGACCGAATGGCTCGGCGACAAGCGCTACAAGGGCGACCGCGAACTCGAGCACCCGCTCGGCGCCGTCCAGATGGGCCTGATCTACGTCAACCCCGAAGGCCCGAACGGCAAGGCCGACCCGCTGGCCGCCGCCCGCGACATCCGCGAGACCTTCGCCCGCATGGCCATGAACGACGAGGAAACCGTCGCCCTCATCGCCGGCGGCCACTCGTTCGGCAAGGCCCACGGTGCGGCGACGCCTGTCGGCAACGTCGGTCCGGAACCCGAAGGCGCGCCCCTCGAGCAGATGGGCCTCGGCTGGAAGAACAAGTTCGGCAAGGGCAACGGCGCGGACACGATCACCAGCGGCCTCGAAGGCGCCTGGACGAGCACGCCCGCCCGCTGGTCCTACCAGTACATCAGCAACCTCTGGAACTACGAGTGGGTCCTGACCAAGAGCCCGGCCGGCGCCCAGCAGTGGACGCCCAAGGACGGCGCCGGTGCCGGCACCGTGCCCGACGCGCATGACAAGTCGAAGCGCCACGCGCCGATCATGTTCACCACCGACATCGCGCTGAAGATGGATCCGGCCTACGCCAAGATCACCAAGCGCTGGCTCGAGCACCCGAAGGAGTTCGAAGTGGCCTTCGCCAAGGCCTGGTACAAGCTCACCCACCGCGACATGGGCCCCTATGTCCGCGGCCTTGGTTCGCTCGTGCCCCCGGCCCAGCTCTGGCAGGACCCCGTCCCGGCCGTCGACCACCCGCTGATCGACGCGCAGGACGCCGAAAGCCTGAAGCAGGCCGTGCTCGCCACGGGTCTCTCCAACTCGCAGCTCGTCTCGGTCGCCTGGGCCTCCGCCTCGACCTTCCGCGGCAGCGACAAGCGCGGCGGCGCCAACGGCGCCCGCATCCGCCTCGCCCCGCAGAAGGACTGGGAAGTGAACAACCCGGCCGAACTCGCCAAGGTCCTCGCGGCCCTCGAGAAGGTGCAGGCCTCCTTCAACGCCTCCGCCAAGGGCGGCAAGAAGGTGTCCCTCGCCGACCTGATCGTCCTCGCCGGCAACGCCGCCGTCGAAGCGGCCGCCGCCAAGGCGGGCACGCCGGTCAAGGTGACCTTCCACCCCGGCCGCACCGACGCGACCCAGGAGATGACCGACGTCGCCTCCGTGGCCGTGCTCGAGCCCAAGCATGACGGCTTCCGGAACTTCCTGGGCCGCAAGCTCGACCGTCCGGCCCCCGAGAACCTCGTCGACCGCGCCCAGCTCCTCACGCTGTCCGCGCCGGAGATGACGGTCCTCGTCGGCGGCATGCGCGCCCTCGACACCACCGTCGGCTTCCCCGGCCTCGGCGTGATGACCAAGCAGCCCGGCGCCCTCACCAACGACTTCTTCGTCAACCTCCTCGACCAGTCCGTGGTCTGGGAGAAGGCGAAGATCTGCGAGCACTTCTTCGAAGGCCGCGACCGCAAGACCGGTCAGGTGAAGTGGACCGCCACCTCGGTGGACCTCGTCTTCGGCTCCAACTCGCAGCTCCGCGCCCTCGCGGAAGTCTACGCGAGCGCCGACGCCAAGGAGAAGTTCGTCCAGGACTTCGTCGCCGCGTGGACCAAGGTCATGGAGCTCGACCGCTTCGACCTCGC
>Ga0315903_10002490_pt1 | contig 26947 bp, 26 predicted proteins | sample LakEriMetagenome_7_FD_203524 | JGI IMG/M metagenome (GOLD analysis project Ga0315903, IMG submission 203524) | Freshwater fungal communities from buoy surface, Lake Erie, Ohio, United States - Buoy 2 MA119 | ecosystem: Environmental > Aquatic > Freshwater > Lake | place: USA: Lake Erie, Ohio... | reverse complement strand
CGACGAAGGCAACGAGCTGGTGACCTCTCGTGGTGACCCCCTAGCCATCTTCAAAAACTACACGCTGAGCTGGAACGACAAAGCCAACCTGCGTATTGACCTGCAAGACTGGAGAAGCAAGCCCTTCACAGAGGAAGAGATGCGTCGCTTTGACATTTCTACAGTTCTGGGTGCGTGGTGCATGTTGAACGTGGTGCAGAGACCGGGGAAAAACGGCAAGATGTACTCCAACGTCGGAAGCATCGCCCCTGTCCCCTCCGTCGTGAAGCAGGCTGGTCTTCCCCCAGCAGTCAACGTGAACCAGCTCTTCCGCTTGGCTGAGCCTGACTACGAACTCTTTGACACCTTCGGTAAAGGGCTCAAGGAGAAGATTCAGTCCTCACCTGAGTGGCAGGCTCTCCAGTCCAGAAAAACCGCTCAAAAGCCCGTTAAAGCCCCTTCTAGTGGCTTTGATGACATGGACGACGATCTGGATTTGCCTTTTTAGACCATGAAATACGAACGGGACGAATTAACACTTGACCTGTTTGGGGGGTATCTGCCCCCTCCTACGGGCTTACAGCTTGGTCACGCCTTAGCTAAGGTTGCGGCTGATAACGCTGGTGAGGACTGGAAGAAGCTTGCCTACGAGACGTTTGTCCAGTATGCACGTATGCACCATGAGTTCACCACAGAGCAAGTTAGGACTGACAGCTTGGACGTCCCGACCCCTCCTGAGCCTCGTGCTTGGGGGCATATCGTGAACATGGCTAAGAAAAACAACATCATCGAGTTCGCAGGGATCACGACAGCTACAAGCCGCAAGGTGCATGGCATGAGAGTGACTCTGTGGAGATCAAAGATTAACTACTAGGAGAAAAAAATGATTGAAGGATTATTACCAGAGGGCTCAGGTCAATTTCGCAGTGCGTCATATGACGATTCGATTGCCCGTCAAAAACACATGGCAGAAGTTGAAAATTTAAGAAATGCCATGAAAAAAGAAGCTCAAATAGCTTCTGACCCTTGGGTTCATCGCTCAGAAGGAATGCGATGCAAGACCTGTATTTGGTTTGTCCCAAAGCAAGCCAATAACAAAATTGGATACGACATTGGTCGTTGTCGCCGTCATTCTCCAACTATGGGCGGCTACCCTGTGGTGTTTGTAAATGACTGGTGCGGCGATCACCGTCTTGACGAGAACAAAGTATGAGCATTACCGTACGCGCCAGCGAATCATCGCACTGGTACACCCGCGAAGGGCAACCAAAATACACCGTAGAAGCCAAGAACGGCAACCTACGCAACACGACCCTAGCTGACGCACGCAAGATGAACCTTGTACCGTCAGTGACGACGATCATAGGCTGTGCCGCAAAGCCGGGGCTCGAGGCGTGGAAGCTCAACCAAATGATGCTCGCCTCCATGACCCTCCCAAGGGCGCCAGACGAGTCTGAAGAGCTTTATGTCCAGCGAGTGATCAAAGACTCACGTGAACACGCCCGTGCCGCCGCTCAGAGGGGTACAGAGGTTCACACCGCCTTGGAGAGCTGGTACGAAGGCGTCATGGTCGCTGAGATGGTTGACTACCAGATGGGTACTGGTCAAGCCGTCAAAGAGGCTTTTGGTGAGCCTACATGGCATTCAGAGAAGTCGTTCTGCCACGAGATGGGGTTTGGCGGCAAGCTTGACCTGCACTCAGAGGATGGAGATGGCATCGTCATCGACTTCAAGACAAAGGAATTCACCGACCCCGCAAAGGTAGATGCATACGACGAACATCTGATGCAACTTGCCGCTTACAGGATTGGATTGAATCTACCCAAGGCACGCTGTGCGAATGTGTTCGTATCGGTCAGCGAGCCGGGGCTGGTGGTGGTCAAAGAGTGGACGCAAGAAGACCTTGACCGTGGATGGGAAATGTTCAACAGCTTGCTCAAATACTGGCAAGCAAAAAACAAACACAAGTGAGGACAACATGAATTCTTTTGAAAAAACAACATTTAATCGCGCACTCAATATTTTGACTGCACTCAAGTGCCAATACGCCATCATCACCCCTAGTGGTGACAAGCACGGTGGGCTTCGGGTTGCCTCTGATAAACCTGAACCAGAATACGAGTACGGTGAGGTGACAAAATATGTGGAAGGTTTTATCAAAAACATGCCTGTTGGCGGCGTAGCAACCGTTGAAGTTGGCAAGTACCCCATAGACAGGGTTCAAGGCGCCTGCCTGAACTGGTTCCACAAGCGTCACGGTGCTGGATCAGCAACAACAAACCGCAACAAACAGACAAACACCGTTAATGTCATGCGCATCGCATAAGGAGAAACCATGGACGAGCTCGTACCTTTTATCTTGATCGCTTGGGTGATCGCATCTTGGATCACACACATTGTGGTCTGCCTTAAAACCGCCTCGTGGGGCTTCTTGATTGCTGGAGCTATTCTTTTCCCCATCGCATGGATCCATGGAACCGCTATCTGGCTTGGAATCGTATGAACCCCTACATCGACAAAGAACAAATCAAAGAAGCCTTTCGCAAGATCTACCTTGAGGAGAACTACGACTTCTTGGAAGACGACCTCATCAAGCTTGCTGACGGGTTCATCATGGCGGCTATGCCTGCTATCGTTAAAACAGAGCGGGACATGTGCATCAAGTTTGTCAACTCTCTGAACACCAACGTAGCTCGTGCGCTTGGTGAGTACCGAGAGAACCTATGACACCAAAACAGTTCGTCAATGAGCTGTTTGGCGAGGATTGGAAGCCCTCCCAGCTTCCAGTCTTTCTTGATCTACTCAAGGGTTGGTCAGAGGACGCTCAGCGGTACTACGTTGTCAGGGACTTTGTGAAACCAGAGTTCAACATCGATCCAAGGGAGCGCAAGGAATGCCACGAGTTTGACGACCTCATAGACGCTAAGCGCTTCGAGCAAGAGCTATAAAAAAAGCCCCCGTCTGAGGGGGGCTAAACAAGTGGCAACTGCGTTAGCTACTTGTGAGGAGAACTTAGGGTCTAGCGTAACGGAAAGCTGGGCGGCTTGCTTCAGACAATTCTTCTGCTGTGGGCTCCATCTTTAACCTACGCTGTAATTCAGGATCTGATTCTTGTGCAAGCACGTTCCTGCGGATGTTGCGGAATGTTGGAATACCGATGCTCAGAGGAGCGGCAAGAGGGAAGGCTGGCGGGTACAGAGACGCACCAGTAGCCAAGGCGCCAGCAGTCGTCAGACCGATGTCCGTGTAGTCACGCTCTATGGGAGCACGCTCGTACTGGGTCTGTATGTCAGCCAAGTCACGTCCGATGCTATAACCCGCCAAGGGGGGGCCGATCACGGGCATCAACTTCATGCCTTGATTCATCATCCCTGTAAACAGGTTCTTTACTTGATCCAACCCCGATGGTGGGGGAGGAACCGTAGGAACGATAGGCGCCTTTGGAATGGCAGACAACTGTGGAGCTTGACCAGTTTCAGGTGTACGCATGGCAAACGACTGAGGAACACCCTCCACAGTCCTGACGCCACCACCCACGCTAGGAGCTTGAGTCATGATCCCACCAAAGCGTGGATTCTCGACAAAGTTGCCCATACCCATGTCTTGGAGCTTGTTCAGTGCATCGGCGCGTTTAGTTGCAATATCCCAAGCACCACCTTGTTGCTTGGTGTTTGTCAGAGCTTGACCAGCCTCAATGTCAGTCACACCAAGCGCTTTGGCGGTGTTGTACGGAATGACGCCTGTTTGACCTTGAGCCATTCGACCTGCATCGGACACACCCATCACAGGCTGACGTGGTGCATTAGGTAAACCACTTGCAGGAGCGCCCATAGGAGCGCCTGAAGGCATTTGTGGGGGAGTAGGTGCACCACCACTCGGCAAACCGCCTGTAGGGGCTGTAACGGGCTGTTTAGCCTCATTAAAAGCTCTTGCCAACTTGCCAGCCGTACTAGCCGCAGTTCTGCCGACATAGGGAGATGCGGCAATACCCGCGCCGCCTAGTGCACCTAATGCGCCGTACTCTTGACGCTTAAGGTCAGCGGCTGAGTTTTCACGGATAAAGTCTTGAGCAGTGGTTAACTCATTAGCATCAGCCAAGCTTGCGGCAGGGGGCTCCAGTGGGGCAGGGCGCTCTGCTGGCGCAGGTTCTGCTGGCTCGGCTGGGGCTTCTTGTTCGGCAGGCGCTTGGAAATTTGGGTTGAATGCATCAAAAGTGCCAAACTTTTGGAGGGCTTTGACGTACTCCTTGGCGTTGGGGCCGAGCGGCTTGCCAGCGGCTTGAGCCTTTATCTCGTCAGGGCCGCTGTGGTAGTACACCGCCGCCAACATTGGTTTATTTTTTGCGTACGCCAAAGACTCCTTGAGGTTCTTTAAGCCAGCCTGAAGGTTGATCTCTGGCTTGCGCAGGTCTTCCTCAGAATAGCCATAAGCTTTCCCAGTGTCTGGCAAGACTTGCATCATGCCAATAGCACCCTCTGTGCTGTCAATAGTTTTGGGGTCAAGGCTACCTTCTTTGAAGGCAATAGAGACAGCAAACGAAGGGTCGATGCCCATGGCTATAGCGGCTTTAGCCACCTTTTCAGCCTGCTTGAGCTGGTCTTTGTTCAGCTCACGCATAAAACTAAGTTTGAGATCAGCCATTATCTAAGTTGCCTCTCTATGTTTGCTTGCGCCGCATCCAGATCTGGACGAGCGCCACCAGACCTTTGGGGCGCTTTGCCAGACCAAATAGAACGTAGTTGATTTTCGTAATTCTTGAGCATGTTTTGGTACTCAGGCGTACGGCGGAACTTGTCGTAAGACATTGTTGAATCCTCTATCGCATTGGCGAGGTTTTCAGCAAAGTTAGCACGAGCAAGCAACATGTCAGCAGTCTTGTTGATTGAGTTGACTGACATCTTAGTACTGATCGTCGTATCAGCAAACATGCGGCGCTCACCATCAGAGAAAGCACCCTGACCCTTAGCCAAGGTACTAGCCTCAAATTTAGCACGAGCTACTTGAGTGCCCATCTGGTAGTAACGATCCAAAATGTCCTGCTTGCGGCGTTCGTAGTCCTCACCCTTTTCATTGGGTTTTTGCTCTACGTTAAACCTGACATTAGCGGCAACCATGGCGTCTCTAAAGCCCACAGGCGTGAAGCTACCTTCATCAACCATCTTGGCAAGAGCGGCTCGGATTGTTGGCTTCTCAAAAATACCAAAGACCTTCTCAGCGCCTTCTTGGCTGACCAAGTCTTTCGCTGTTTGGGCAACACCTCTGACCTCAATGGCTGGATCAACTTTGTCCATAACTGTGCTGGTTCGCGCTCCACGACCAGTGCCAGCCTTCTCAGATTCAGCCTTCAGGGCGGCGGCGTTTGCCTCTGCCTGCGCGATTGTTGGTCTTGCGCTTTGTGTTGGTGCGCCAGCAGGTGCGGCTCCTGTGGGTGTACCAGCAGGTGCTCCAGTAGTCGATACAGCGGATGCACGCTTTTGATGACCAAACATGATCATTCTCTTGATCCGCTCGTAATCTTCAGCATCTTTTGCATTGCCAAGCATGATTGCTTCGGACGCGGGTATCTCAACGCTACCAACACCATGGATGTAAGTTTTGGTTGGCGTAGGATCAAAACCATGCTTCTCACCAGTCAGTAGGTTTACAGCAGATGTACCTGCTTGGTTTACCGAGATGTTCTTGCGACGATTCTCCATGATGTCCTTGCGGATCTCATACGGATCTTTACCAGCGGCTAGACCTCGCTTGTAATCCATTTTTTCTTGCGCAGTGAAGCCTTCTGGCTGTGCAGGGAACAACGGCGTTCCAGCAGGCGCTTGTGGGGCTTGAGCCATGGGCGGTTGTTGAGGCGCTTGTTGAGGTGCTTGCTGAGGCTGTGCCGCAGATAAAACAGGAGGCGCAACAGGAGGCGCTTGAGGTGCAGATGGCAAACCACCAGCAGGAGCTGGCTGGGGAGCTGGTTGAGGAGCTACAACAGGAGCTGGTGGCTTGTAGTAAGGTGAATCCGCACCCAAATCTTCATTGATGAGGCGTTGCTTGGTTTCAGCTTGCTTTTGTTGGATCTCTGTCTGTAAGCCTTGCTGAGCCATTTCTAAGCGCATCTTAGCCATGTCCATGGTGCGCTTTTCTTCAGCGGCTTGGGCAGGGCCCACAGCGGCGGCAACGTTACCTAACGACTCACCAAAACCACCAGTTTTTGTAGGCGCCAAGAAACCCTGCGCCATAGCCAACATGGTTGGGTCAAACAGTCTGTTGTTACGCTCTTCTAGTACTTCATTGGCTTGCTTTTGAGCATCCAAGTACTTTTGCATGGCATCTGTACCATAAACAGATGTTATGTCGGGTGATTTAGTTGCCATGTCAGTCCTTAGCCTCGGAAATCGCCAAGATCTCGGGAGTAATTTGCTTCATCAACGCTTTGAGTTCCCGGCGTAAAACTAGATGAGCCATCAGATATTTTGTTGCCAATCCAACCAGTGAGCTTGTCTAACCAGCCAGTGTCTTTGGAGTTTGTGCCGCTTGCCAACACGGAGCCTAAGCCACCGATCTGCGACAGGATGGAGGGGCCGTAGCTCTGGGCGGGGCCCTTGTACGTCTCGGTGGTCACCGTTGGGTACGTATAACCACGTAGCAAGGCGGCTACGTTTGTAGCTTGGGTCAAGGGTGCATTGATCTGAGCTTGATTCTGAGCTTGCTCGATAGCGCCAATGTCAGTTGCTGACTTCAAACCAGCCGTAGCGGCTTGCTGTTCCTGAGCACCTAACGTGCCCAAAGTACCAGCGGCTTGTGTCTGCCCAGTCATCTCGCGCAAAGCGGCATCAATAGACGACTGATAAGCCGCCATCTTGGCTTTGTTCTGCTCTTGCAGGAGAGCTGTGTTGGTGTCACCCAAGGTCTGACCTAGAGCACCAGCATAACGAGTTCCACCCAAGCCACCAGTGCCTACAAAGCCAGCCTTAAGCTGGGGTAGAAGGTTACGTTGGACGTTCTGAGCACTGCGAGTTGCCATGTCTTCGGTGACAGCGGCTTCGTAGGGGTTATAGAACTTGTTGATGTCAGAGGTGTCTACGCCTGCACCAGCCTGCCCAGCCTGCACAGCGGCATTCATAGGCGTTTGATAGCGTGTGAGAGCCTCTGGAGCGCCAGCAATAGCGCCAGTCTGCAAAGAGCTCAGAGGAGCAACTAGCTGATCAGTCGGTTTTGCAAGAGCTGTCTGACCAGCCGTAGCAACACCTTCTAAATACTTGGTCAGGTAGTCAGGAGCTTTAGCCGCCGTTTCTCTGAACGTCTCTACATTTGGTGGTGCGTCACCTTGGAATAAGCTTGCCATTTTTGCTCCTTACCGTTTCTTCTTTAGGTAATCTAGGGGTGATTTCAGCGCTGGTGGGGGAAGGTCTTTTGGCTTCTTAGACCTAGCTCTAGCGCGGATAGAGTGCATCATTTCGTATAGTTTATCTGAACCAGCCTTGGTTGAGCCATTTCCTAGCGCAGAAACTACGTCCGCAGGGAACACAAACTCGCCGTCAGCCAGCATGGCTTTGATGTCGTCAGACTGACCGTCACCCTCACCAGCCACGTGGGCGCCATGGCGGAAGTCCATTCGACCGTCTGGACGGGGTAAGGCTCCTAGAGCGCCACCAGACTTTGCCAACAGGGGTAGAGGCATCGCTCCACCAGAAGCCATCTGCAAGGGGGCAACAAAACCACCCTCTTTGAAGGCGGCTTCCTCTTCCTCTTCGCCAAACAACGAATCAATGTCGTCTGGAGCGGTGCCGTATTTCCATGTACCTTGATCTGGCATTTCCGTGTCCTGTGTATTAACTTGAGGTTGCATTTTCTCAGTATTCATATCTTCTTGCAAAGCCTGTAGCTTGGCAAGAGGATCCACGAACTTGTCCTGAGTCATATACGCTTTGAGCATCTGAGGGGGTAAACGCGACAATTCACCAGCAGACATAACGCCAGCCAACAAACCAGCGTTTAATCCAGAAGATTGAGCTGGTATCGTAGGTTTGGTTGTTTCGGGTTTCTTGACTGGCTCTGGGGTAACGGTTGGCACTGAAGCCTTGGCAATCAATTCATTGACCGAAGCCCTCAATTCAACAATCTCAGACGTTCTGGTTGCCGAATCTACAGCCGCTTTAACCAAGGCTGGGATGTCAATATTTGCTTTGGTGTTTATATTTGCATTTATTGCGGCATCTACAGCCGTATTGACAGCAGTGGTGACATCAACACCAGAGTTGACAGCGGCGTCCACAGCAGACGTCACGGCATCATTGACAACTGTATTAACGTTTGCGTTTGTGTCTGCGTTTATCGCTGTTGTGATGGCGGAATCCACAGCGGTCGTGATGGCTGTACTTGAGTCAATATTGTTCTCAATAGCGGTCGTCACAGCAGAGTCAACAGCAGTAGAGACCGCTGTGCTTGAATCTACGTTTCCATCAATTGCCGATGTGATGGCAGAAGACACAGAGGAATTAACAGCGGCTGTAACGTCTGCGCCGTTGGTCACCGCTGAGCTAATAGCCGTACTCACGGCAGTGTCTACAGCAGTAGTAACGCTTGTGTCGTTTGTAACCGCAGACGAGACGGATGAAGAAACAGAGTTAGTGATGGCTGTAGAAACGTCTGTACCGTTATTTACGGCTTGAGTGACAGAAGCATCAACAGCCGCAGTTACGGCAGTGGTAACCGCAGTAGTCACGTCCGCACCAGAAGTAACTGCCGCAGTCACAGAAGTGTTGATGGCAGTTGTTGTGTCTGCACCAGCAGTAACCGAGGCGGTAACAGCGGCAGTCACAGCAGTGTTCGTTGCTGTTGTCACGTCTGCACCAGCGGTCACCGCCGCAGTAACCGTATTTGTGATTGCTGTAGACGTATCCACCCCTGCGGCAATCGATGTAGTTACGGCGGCAGTTGTCGCGGCGTTGGTTGCGGCAGTGACAGTAGCGCCAGCATCCACAGCGGCTTGAACGCTTTTTGTAACAGCCGTTGTAACGTCTGCACCAGAATTTATGGATGCAGTAACAGCCGCAGTCGTTGCTGAAGTCGTAGCTGTGGTTACGTCGGCGCCAGCAGTGACAGCCGCTTGAACAGCACTTGTAACGGTTGTGGTTACATCCGCTCCAGCAGTAACAGCAGAGGTTACAGCAGAATTGACAACCTGAGTTGTGTCAGCACCACTTGTAACGGCTGACGTAACAGCGGTGGTGATCGAAGATGTAGTGTCAGCACCATTTGTGATTGCCGCACTAACCGTGGTTCCAACAGCAGTATCTACGGAAGCTCCGTTAGTCAAAGACTGCTGGACAGAGTTTGTAATGGCAGAGTTAACAGTAGAGGCGTCGCCTGTTGTTGCGGCTGTTGTAATGTTGTTGGTGATGGTCTGGGATGTAGCGACATCTACTGGCGATGTGGTTGCCGAAGTGCCTTTGCCTACAGCTCCACCAACAATACTCTGTGTCAAGGCTTTGTTTACATCTAAGTCCTGACCAAGCGCGGCGTTGACGGCAAGAGATGAAGTGCCTTCTTGTCCAGCCTCAACAAAACCCTCTCCCAGCACCTTAGCGCCAGCTTTACCAGCTACGTTACCGACTTTGCCAATAACGACATCTGCAACTTTACCTAACGTCAACTGAATGGCGGCTTCTGCAACACCAGCGGCGGCGCCAGCTTTCCTAGCTTCGGTTAAAGCGTCAGCGTGAGTTAAACCTCGTTTGGCGGCGGCTTCGTAGGCATCTAAGGCGGCGTTACCAGTGGTCTCAGCAACGTCCATGGCGCCTGTAGCAATCAAGATGCCTTTGACGCTACCGCCCCCGAGGAATAGACCGGGCAACTCTTGCCGCAACTCCACCTCAACTTGACGACCCAAGCCGCTGTTGCCGTCCATAATACGACCAGCCAAAACGCCAATTTTGTCAAAGCCCTTTGCATTTTCAAGCAAAGACATGGTGTCGTTCCAGTTCTTGGTATCCACCACACCGTTGCCAATGCTCTGACCAAACTTTGTGAGATCGTCACCACTCTTTACAAACGCATCAGCAAGCGGTTTGTTGTCAAGCAATAAAGCCACACCGCCAGCCGCATTTTTTTGCAAGTTGCCAGCGGCTTCGTATGCCGTACTCACGCTGTTTGTAATCGGGCTGTTTGGGTTGTTCTTCAAGTAGTCGTTAGCCGCCTCACTACTCAACTTCATTTGACTTTGAATTGATTTGGCTAAATTGCTAAAGAAGCCACTTGACTCTGTAGCTTTTGCGGCATCAGCTTGTTGTTTGACAAGGTCTTGTGCGGCAGTCTCTCGTGCGGCTGTATCGCTTTGAGCGGCAACAGTCTTAGATGCATCTGTTGATGTGGCTAAGTTTCTGGCATTTATTGCATCAATAGAGGAAGTAGATAAGTCTGGGCGCTCAGCGGCTGTTGCAGTTGAGTACTCCTTACCTTGCCATGTGAATGTTTGTCCAGCACCCAAACTAGCCCTTGCCGTAGCAAAAGCTTCACTGAATGTTTTGGCGTTTTTAATGTCGTCTAAAATCGCAGTCTTTTGGGTTTCACCAAGCGCTTGATCTACAGCCGCATTAGATGCACCCAAGGTGTAGGTCTGTCCACCATAAGTAAATGTCGTACCAGTTGGGTTGCGCTGTTTAGCTAAGTAAGCCGCCTCTTCAATATTGTCTGCTTCTGCGTTGCCAATCACTGTGTTGTTTGAGGCGGCATTTGCCGCTACAGCCGCATCTACACCTTCAAACTCACCACCTTTAAGGTTGTTGGCAGTGTTAGTTGCACGGGCATCGGCTTCTAACTGAGCAACTGTATTTGCGGCGTTGTTGTTGTCAAGCGTATAGGTCTTGCCATCAAATGTGAACTTGTTATACCCCTGAGCTTCAGCAGTTGCGGCGGCGGCATTAACGTCACTAGAACCAGTAGCATCAAAGGTTAATTGCTTATTAAGCTCTCTGGAGACTGCGTCGTCTGTTGAGCCTTTGGATGTAACACTTGATTCTCCTGTAGTCAATCCACCCGAGGTAGGAGTGAAATACGGATTTGTAGCAATGTTTTCGTTTTTTGCTTTTGCTACAGCATCATTTGCGGCGGCAATCGCCGTGTTGATGACAATCTGATCCAACGGTTTACCTGAAACTACACCAGTCACGGCGTTGATAGCCATGTTCTTTTGTGAAGGTGTCAGGTCTGTAAACCCATCAATGTTGCCCAACAGCGCATTCACAGCACCAGAAGTACCACCAGTGACAGCGCCTTGAATCATGGCGTCACCGACGTTCTTACCGCTCAATAACGCTGTACCTCCTGATACTGCGGCGTTCTGGAAAGACTTTGTCAAAGTGTTTGTAAGGTCTGCGGACAAGCCTAATTCTTGGATGAAGGATGTGCCTTCTTTGATGGCGTCAAGCCCGGGGATCTGCGCACCCGCATAGCTGAGTGCCGCACCCTTGATTGCATCACCAATGTCCTTACCACTAAGGACTTGAATTGCCATGTTTGCGGCAATTTGTTGAGGAATAGACAAACCACCAGTAGCTATAGCCAAGCCGATCTGCCCGATGGGGCCAAGATCTTGCATTAAGTTTGCTAAGTCGTTGGACGATGCACCTTGCGTATAAAAGTAGGGATTCCCTTGAGCGTCAAACTGAACGCCGTAACCAGTGTTGCCTTTGCCAGCAAACGTACCGCCAAAGAAGTTACCAGTCTGACGTTCACTGTATGTGTTTGGAACCGCTTGACCAGTGACCTTGTTGCCAAAAGTCTCGCCAGTCTGAACCATTTTCACGCCATCTTTGGTAATAACTTTAGATGGGTCAGCAGGTATAAATTGAGAATTCTCATCTATACCCATTGGCTGTGTGTATGTGCCGTAAATAGGTTTCAGTTGAGACTGGTCGATGTACTGCGCAGACATCATTTGGTTGCCTTCGGAGTCTGTACCGTTGGGAACCATGATGTAGTAATTGCCGTCAGCGTCTTGGTTAGCTGGCTGACCGTTAATACCCATTTTTACTTCGGCTTGTTCGTACTGAGGAACTTTGCCAAACTGTTTGATGTCAGTGATACCAATGCCAGCCAAAATCTTGCCCATGTCGCGAGCATTTGCTTCGGCTGAACCATAACCCTGACCAGTCCATTTGTCCGTTAATTTTTGACCAAGAATTTGAGTAGCTAAATTATTGGCTATTTCAATATTCTTTTTGTCTTCTGGAGTCTGACTAGCTTCAGTCCTTTTTTCCTGTTCCGCAAATTTTTTATCAAGAGAGTCAAGACCCGAAGTCATTGCAACTCTCTCGTTGTCCTCTGGTGTTATAGCTGGAGTTAATGGACTAACAGCGTCATAACGTGCAGTGACGTCGGTTAGATTAGCACCTGTTGCTCTTGCTACGTCTGCTGGCGTCAAGCCAGTGTCATCCATAATCTTTGCAATATCTGCATCGCTTACTGTTGGATTCTCAGTCAAAAACTTAACAATTTGATCGTCAGAAGGTTTGACTGGAGTTGTAGCTTGAGCTAATGCGCCCACTGGCGTTTCGTATGCATCATTAAAACTAGCGGCAGTATCTTCAAGGACACTGTTCTTGTTTTTAATGATCGGTGAAAGACTTCGAGTGGACTCTTGAGCAAGCGCGGCTAGTCTTGCGGCTTCAGCCTGCTGGAGAGCGCCTTGTCTTTCACGTTCATCTCGTTCAGTTTGTTCAGCCGCAAGTCTTTGACGCTCAGCTTGTTGCGTTAATTCTGCTTGGCGCTGAGCTTCTGCACGTTGTAATGCTCCTTGCCTTTCGCGTTCCGCTTGTTCAGCGGCTAATCTCTCTTGTTCAGCTCTTTGAGCGGCTTCGGCTTGCCTAGCGGCTTCCGCACGCTGTAGCACACCTTGTTTCTCGATTTCAGCTTGGCGTGCGATCTCTGCTTGCCTAGCTTGTTCAGCCTGTTGTGCCAATGCCGCCTGACGCTGAGCCTCAGCCTGTCTCGCTAATTCAGCTTGACGTTGAGCTTCAGCCTGTCTTGCGGCTTCTTGTTGCGCGGCAAACTGAGCGGCTTGCAGGGCTTGAGCTTGCCTGTAAACTATTTGTTGGTCTTCATAGGCTTGTTGTTCAGCGGCAATTCGAGCTTGACGTTGTGCCTCTTGTTGTTGCGCCAACTGTGTTTGCCTAGCAATTTCAGCCTGTCTTGCGGTTTCAGCTTGTCTTGCCAACTCTGCTTGTCTTGCGGCTTCAGCTTGTTGTGCAAGCAGTGCTTGTCTTGCTTGTTCGGCAAGTTGCGCTTGACGAGCAATTTCAGCCTGCCTAGCCGTTTCAGCTTCTTGTGCTAAACGTGTAGCTTCAGCTTGACGAGCGGCTTCTTGTGCCGCGAATACTTGTGCCTGAACTTCTGGCGATGAAATGTTGTAACGACTTGGAGCTGGCTGGGCAGGTGTTGACAATGGAGATTGAATGACAGGCGCAGGGGCAACTGGTGCTACAGGTGCTACAGGCGCCACTTGAGACAAAGGTGCGGCAGGCGTAAAGGGAGTAAGAAAATCCTCACCAAATGCGCCATTGTCCTCAAAATCATACAAAAAATTGTTTTCTCTTATTCTTGCCATGCTTAGCTCACCGCTGGGTTAACAGAGTTGACAAGGGCTTCAGCCCATTCTTGCCAGTCGTCGTAGATGTAGGGGGCTGGAATGCCTTCGTTCGTAAACACGTCAATACCCTTCAACCCCGCCGCCCACTCTTTCCAATCCGTGTTTTCGTTTGGAATAGACAATTGCTGTGCGGCGTACTGCTCACACATGAGCGAAGCCCACGACTCGAAGGTGTGATACCTTGGGTCGTAGACCAAATTGGTGTTGAGTATGGTTGCCATTAGTAAGGTCTCACGTCACCGAAGTCGGCGTCTAGGATGATCTTACCAACTTGGTAATTCCCACCAGTTACGTTAGACACAAACTTTAACCTCAGTTCACGGCGCTGTTCACGCATGTCAACCTTGCCTGTCGTGGGTGTGAATGTGTACGCTGAAGATGTTACGTCTTGAGACTGAGCGAAGGGTCGTCCAGTCACGTACAGCTCCATGGTTCCACTTTGAATGAAGTCAGGCTCAACGCGCTCTAGGCGTAACCATTTGTTCTCGCCGATAGGGGACGGTTGCGAAGGCCCCCCAGACACAAAGCCCAAGTCATTCGTCTCAAAGTAAGACTCAATCGCCACCGAGAGAGCTCCACTGACCTTGTCAGTACCAATCTCATTTTGGTACAGAGACACAAAGTCCATCAAGGTGTTGACAGTCAAAACAAACCCCGCACCACCTGCAATCGATGCAGACAGCGTATTTCCGACGGCATAGTTAACCCCATGACCGTTGATCACAGCAGAAGTCACAATACCACCAGCGACGGTGATGTTGGCTGTTGCACCTGTTCCTGAACCACCTGTGAGCGTTTGGTTGTTGTATGTGCCATTGGTATAACCAGCTCCACCATTTGTGATGGTAGCGGTCAAAACACCGCCTGAAGCGTTGATGTTCCAGTCAGCGGCAATTGGGTAGTGGAAGACCTGAGAGAAGTAGCCAGCAGATCTCTGAGAGCCTAGCGCTTCGCCTGCGTCGTACCAAGTATTCTCACGCACGTTGTAGATGATCGCGTCTGTGCACTCTGTAGCGTTACCACGAGGGTAGAACCACCAGATCTCACCAAAACGAGGAACCTTTGAAACCCAGACCTTCTCGCGCTGGGCGTAGTTCAGGTTGTCGAAAAAGTAGTTCTGGTTCATCTGGTTAGGGATCTCTTTTACAACACCGTTGTAAAGCAAGAACCTATCAACACCGCACCAGTAGTAGATACCGTCGTACTCAATCACAGACTGACCAGACAGAATTGACGACTGAGAAGAGATCAAGTCATAACGCCAGTACTGCGGAGGTGAACCAGCACCACCGATGTAGGACACACGGATCAGTGAATCAAGGCTCCAGAACAGCCCTGAAGGCGCGTTTGAGCCGCCCCTGACGGGTAGCCCTTGGACAATCTTGCCAGTCGCCACAGAGACCTCATTGGCGTCCGCAGAGACCCAGTCGTTAGCGTTACCAGCGGAGCAGTTACGAATCAAGCCGTCGTTGCCGTACACGAACACGTAGGGGTGAAGCGTCACCACACCACCAGAAACAGACACGTTGTTGTCAAAGGTGACCGTGACGGTTGCGCTTGCTGTGGCGTTTGCCGACAGTGTGACGCTTGTGGTTGAAACAGAGACAACAGTGGTTCCAGAAGGAATACCAGCGCCAGTTACTGTTTGACCAGCTCCTACCAGAAGGTTAGCCGCCGCAAGGGTGATAACAGGGTTGCCGTTTATGGTGGTGGCTGTGTCAGTAAAAACACCAATGGCTGACATGGTTGTGCCAGTGATGTCTCCGCCCAAAACGGGGGTGTTGACGTTGTTGTCGATGAGTGTCAGGTTCTGACCGGGGTGCGCCAACAGCAAGTTATTCCCAGAACCGCTCACGTCATAGAACGTATCAAACTGCCACAGGTTGTTTGCGTTCGCTGTGAAGTTAGACAGCGTCATGTCCGTGATACCAGAACCAGTCCCGACGTTGCTGATTGGAAGCAACTGCAAGCCACCAGAATAACCGCTGAACACGTTGTTAAAGTTCTGCTGTGGGTTAAGGTATATCCCGCGAGAAGGGCCCGCCAAGTCGTTCACAATCTCACGATACCCACCCATCTTACGTGGGCGACCACGCTGAAAGCGAACCCAACGCCCGTCGTTGTAGTACTCTTTGTCAAAGACGGTTCCATCGCGCTGGATCCCGGGCTTCGTGTCGAGGGCAAACACTTTTTTTGTCATGTGAACGTGCCCCCTGCAATACCACCAGAAAACGTGCCTGTACCTGTCACCGACACGCCAGTTGCTGTTACGCCAACGCGCTTTGTTCCCAAGACAGCAATACCTAGCTCACCAGCCGCAGGTCGATATAGACCAGTTCCAGTCTCAGCGGCAAAGTTAAGTGAAGGCGTGCCAACAGTACCATCCAAAAGGCTCACAGTTGAGGCGCCAGCTTGAGTGGTGTTAGCGTTCAGGAAGTTGGTTCCGTCGCAGATCAGGGTGGCTTGTTGCCCCGGAGGAACCACCGCACTAAAGCCCAAACCTGTTGTGATTGTCAGGCTAAAACCATTGTCAGTCGTTTGGTTTGAGATGACGTACAAGTTCACAATTGGTGGGAACGTCACAGTCACGTTGCTGACCAAACTACCCACGTACTCTTGAATCGTATTTGCCGCCTCATTGTTGGTCAGCAGTACAGCGCCACCAGTCACATTTTTTGTAAGAGCAGTAAACGTAAACTGACTACTGACACCATACCCAATGGTCACATAAGCTGTACCTGTACATACAATAAATGCTGACTCTGTTGGGTTGAACGTCTTGGTTGAGTTTCCATCAATCAGCTCAGCGCCTGAACAAGAGATCGTGAAGGATCCAGTCCCGTTGTTCTTGAACAGCGTAAACCAGTTGTTGCCCAAAGTAGCCGCAGTAGGAAGCGTTGCTGTACCTGAGCCGCTAGACCACACACGGGTCTGAGCTCGGTCAGTAGTGGCAAAGGTAGAGCCAGAAGTGATTGCGGCACTAGGGTGGCTCTGGTTGAGCGTTGCACCACTAGCCACCAAACCGTAACCAGCAAGCGTAGCGGCATCAGCAGAGGACGTACCCGTACCAAATGCAATGTTGCCCCAAGTGCCTTGAGCGTCAGGGTTTGTGGTGATGTAGATGTACTTGGACTCACCAGCGGCAATAGACACAATGGTGTTCGTGCCAGCGTAGTCTTTGACGGTAAAGGTGTTTGCGCCAATGTTGCGGATCAGCGCATCGTTACCCACAGAGGCTTGATTGGCTGGTGGCATGTACATGCTCAGGCTTCCAGCGGAAGCTGTCACCTGCATGATACGAGCGGCGTAGTCGGAGTTTGTCGTGCTGTTGGAGGGCCAGTTTAACTGCGTGTTAGCAGACAGCGTGACCGTTCTGTAGCTGACATCCGTCGGCTGTATAACGTCACCAGTGAAGGGGCTTACGTAACTCATGAGTCATTCGCCACAGCTTGTCGATCAGCGAGACGCAACTTGTCCTCAGCCATGAGCGTATCCATGATCAGTTTGTATTGACCCTGCCACATTGGAATGCGTTCATCATTCTTGAGGAACGGCATCGCCTGAAGCAAGGAGCCATAAAGCAACGCTTGAGGAGCGTAGATTGTGAACCAGTTCGTCTGATTGGAGCTGTCCAGAGGCTGAACACGCTCGTAGTACAGAACCTCAAAAGCGTAGGCAGTGTCTGGTGTAGGAGCGATCAACCAGTTGGAGTAGTCGTAGTCAGCGTAGTAGACAGGGACGCCCGTATCGGTGGGGGAGGGCCAGTACTCGCGGAGGTACTCATAACGACGATTAAGAACTGGCTGGCGCGATCCACCAACCGTAATGTTCATTGACACCGTTTTGTGCCAACGAGCTGGCTTAGCAATCGTAGAAACGCCAGACACCATGTTGCTGGTGTTGACTGTCAGGTTGCCCAAAAACTTGATCTGAGAGGCAATAACCTGCTCAGCAAGCATGATGAAAAGGGGTATTTTGTCCAGCGTGGCGGTGTCAGTACGCTCCAGATAAGACTGGATGTTCTCGACCAAACTGTCATAGGTCATAACACTTGCGGTCGTCATGCGTTCACCTCGTAGATTCGTTGGGACATTTTAGTCTGCCTTTTAGCTTGTGACAAGGTTACTTGCTTGCGACACCCTTAGTCTTCTCAAAGGATCGCATACCAGCAATTCCAAGGATCCCTGACAAGATGACCCAAAGCTGGTCGGCATCTAGGACAGGAGGAGGTTCCATACCTGCGGGGATCCAACCCATCGCCTGCAAGTACTTCCAACCCCACTGAAACAACGGGTAGAGCAAGAACTGGTAACCCATAGCCGCTACGCCAATCCAGCCGATGGCAGGGCGCCAGCCAGAGACAAACACGCTAGAAGACGCCGCCTCGACCTTGTTGACCTCAATCTGAGCCAAGTTAGTCGCTTGGTCGATCTTCTTCTCTTCAAGATCCAGCTTTCGTTGCTCGATCTCCATCTCCATCTTCTCTTTGTCGGTGGTTATAAGGTCGCCTGCAACCTTGCCCACAGCCTCGATGATTGATCCTACAGCCAGCAAGCTCATGCTAGACCTTTCAATGTTCGGTTGATCCAGCCAAGCAAGAACTTGGATTGAGTCCTGTTTTTGTTGCAAATCTCAGCGTAACGGGCAATTTTTGCCAAGGCATACGACTCTTTGAACCTCTGCCCATCGCTAATTTGGTTGAGCTTTTCAATGGTTTTTGCCCCAATTCCACCGTCTGGAGTCGCCCCAACGACCAACTGAGCCAGCTTTACAGCCATGCCCATGCCAGCATTTACCCCAAAGTTAAAGATGGTGTTGGCTACCTCTTGGTTGCTGATCTCGTTGCCACGCATCTTGTCCCAAAACTCAGCGCGGTAGAACTCCCGCACCATGCCTGTCAAAGATCCACCAAATTCTTTCTTGTCAACAAGCGACCAGCCCTGCCATTGAGGGTTCTTGTTGCGAGCAATACCTGCGTAGGTCATCCCGCCTGTATCACCTTCAACGTCGTGCAGGACGTAGCCGCCCTCGTCCTTGATCATTAGCTCAAAAGCTGGTTCAAACTGAGCCATAACTTTCCTTTACTGTTTGCTTTTACTAAGCATGTTGCTTGCAATCTGCAACATACTAATTGCTTTGTTTAGATCTTTGGGTTCTTTGTCCCAGCCAACCGTAATCTGCCCAACAAACCGACCTTGCTCAGGCGGAACGCTGACACGGCATCCAAAGGTCACGCCCTTATCAATGTACCAAAGCCCAATCTCGCTCTGAGCTACAGAGTATTCACTGCACGGTATCTCATTTGCCATCAATGCAATCACATCACGGTTATTGGCAGAACTCTGCGTGAACAGCCCTACATCTAAGCCATCGTGCGTCTTATCTCGACCTTCACGGGTGTAAGCACGGAACAGAACCCTTGTGCCAAACAGCGGGTTGACTTTGAATATAGCGACCACGGTTGCATCGGTGTTCTTGAACAAATGAGCCACTACGTCCTCGGCTCTGTCCTCTGCAATCATTGGGAGCTTCTTATTTTCTTTGTAGGCTTCAAATAAGAAAGACTGGTTCTGCCACAGGAAGTAACCAGAGAACGCAAACACAGCCATGAGGATCAGCGCAAACAACTTAAATGGGCTGTCCACATAAGACAGCACCTTGCTCAATACGTCTGATGGTTTTTCGTCACTCATAGTCCAAACATCCCCAGTATTTTGTTCACGACCTTGTCGGCAATATGGTCTGGCAGGAAGCGCAGGAACCCAAGCACCCACCAAGCCACGCACAGGCGCACGAAGATTTTGAGGAACTGGTCAAATTGCTTCTGGTACTCATTCACCGACCACACCTTCCTCTGGCGCAGACCTCTTGAATCTCAGCAATACCCCAACCAATAGCACCTAAGAACATCACGATAATTACAATGCCAACAGCCCACGCTAATTGTTCTTGTTCTTCTTCTTTACGCTTCTTTTCATCTTCTCTGGCTTGACGAGCTAAGTGAGCATCCTCAATGTCCATCTGTTGTTGGCGCTCTTTGATCTTCTGCCACACGTCCGCACGGCCTGTGGCTTGAAATAGCATCATCAATTCAGCCTCGAACCTTTTTGCCTCATCGAGCGCCATCTCGATTTGAAGGGCTGTACCAAGGTTGGACTTATTGCCAGAACGCTTGGCTTCAACCATCGCCCTTGTAGCAACGCTCTTGGCGTCGAACATCTTGGCGATCATGGGCGTTAAGCCTGCTAGATCATTTGCAACCTTACTCGCCTTCTTGACAAGTCCAATTGCGCTCTGTAGACCTTCTAGCGCTGTAATGGGGTCTATTGGGATCATGACCTAAATCTTAAAAACTAAAGACCTAAAATCTTCTTGACTAACTCCCCAGCCACTCCGGGGCCAAACAGGACGCACACGATCACCCCATACAGCAAGTACTCGATCTTCGTCATGCGCTTGTCGCCATCGCGCAGGGATCGGTCGATACTGTTGTACCGCTCTGTGCAGATTGCCTCGTGAACAGCCAACTTAGTCTCAACCGATTCCATAAAATTCCTTGAAGAAGCCACCCGAAGGTGGCTGGTTCTTAGTTTGGTGTTACGTCAGTAACTGCCTCTTCAGGCTTGGCTTCTAACGCATCTTTCAACATTCTGAAGAAGGCATCTCTACCTACTTGCAACTGATCCACATTGAATCTTGCTGAGTCCAATTTGCGATCCAAGTCAGCAACATGGTTGAGCAACATTTGCTGTTGCTGTGTCATGTCTTCAAACTTGTACTCTACGCCGTCGATTGTCACAGGGGTCTTTTCATTTTTTCCCATGATGTTTCCTTTAATGTGCCACCAAGATCGGGTGGTGGCTTCCCGTTAAGGTGCCCAAGGCAGGGGTTGTGCTTCAGGGCTGACAGGCGGTGTAATCATGCTGTCGATTTGACCCTGCACACAGGCTTGTGCGCTTGCAATGGCTTCGGCTGGAATCCAACCAATGACGGTGGCTTCTGTCAGGCTGGCGTAGGGGATGAATGCACCCACTTGGTCAGCAGAGTTGAACTGCGTGTTGCCACCAATGGAGGCGGTGTTAGCGCCGTCCACGCCAGTGACTTCCCAGAGGGCGTTCACAACGTAGTTAGGGTCTGGCTGTTGTAGTGTGTACATAGCCGTGATGCGGGTTGTAAAAGTGGTCATAGTTACTCCTGTTTAAGGTTTGGGGTATTTTGCTTTGACGGCTTGGCAAGCCGCAATATAAGCATCTATTTGGGCTTGGTCGCCTTTGACTACACCATCAATGTAGTCGGTGATTGGTGGGTATTCTCGCTGTCGTTTTAATCCATACGGCTCTGGCAGTTCTTGTGGTGATGCTTTGTTTTGAATGTACCAAGCAATGTTTGATTCAAGGTCTGCTTCATTACAAGCAAACTTCATCTGGTCACCTTCGTCAAAGGTAACAAAAAAAACATTTTCTTTTTGTTTTTCAATCTTGTATGTCATTTTAAATTTCCCCGTATGCAATTAAAGTAAGACCAAATGTAAATGTCCCACCACCTACATTTTTTAATCTGATTGTGTTTGCAGTACCGGGATACCACAACCGACCATAAGTACCACCGGAGGGTTCTGCTGTTGTTCCAAAAGAAAAAGCCGTGCCGCCACCCGCTTGTGCCAATTGGTAAGTTCCTGTGGAACCTCCAGTAAGTTTTCCAGTGAATAATGCAGTAACTTGCCCTGCCTGAATAATTGTTACAGCAAAAACCCCATCGGTAACAGGGCAAGTAAAGTCGTAACTTGAACCATTTGCAATTGAAATTGTCTCTTGATAACCAATTCCTTTATTGATTTGCAAAGACCCAGCAGGCATTTTCCAGTTGCCACTGCCATCGCTATAAGCCCTTGGATTCCCATCCCCATCAGACAGCACGATGTAGTTGTTTGATGTGCGAATGTCTAGGCCACCTTGGTTGCCGTTGTAAGCGCCAATAATAGTGTTTTTAGAGCCTGTGGTAATAGTTCCACCTGCGTAATATCCAACAAGCGTGTTAATTGTTCCTGTTGTCAGGCTATAACCAGATTGCGTTCCTATTGCAGTATTAAATGCGTTTACGCTGGCTCCAGCGGCAGATGTATAACCTGCTTGATAACCCACAAATACGTTGTATTGCCCTGTTTGGTTTGTATACCCTGCTTGATATCCAAAGTTGGTGTTGCTTATGCCTGTTGTATTGCTATACCCTGCTTGGTAACCAACAGCAGTGTTATTGGTAGCTGTGGTGTTTAACCGAAGTGCCTCACGCCCAACAGCCGTGTTGTATGAACCAGTGGTGTTAGAGAATAAAGAGACAGCACCAAAAGCCGCATTCAAAGTGCCTGTAGTATTTGCAAGCAAGGCGGCATAACCAAAGGCATCAATTGTCTGACCCGTTGTGGTGTTATATGCCGCTTGATAACCGACAGCGGTGTTAAACGATGCTGTGGTATTGGAGTATAGGGCTTGCGCTCCTACTGCTACGTTGGTTGCTCCAGTTGTGTTGCTGTATCCAGCCTGATAACCTAAAGCAGTGTTGCTGGAGGCTGTGGTGTTGTTGCGAAGTGCATCAGAACCAACTGCCACACTGTTGCTGCCAGATGTGTTAAAGAACATTGCAGTAGCGCCAACAGCGGTGTTGCTTGTTCCTCCACCAGAAGCATATAAAGCCGCTGCACCAAGTGCAGTGTTGTAGCTACCTGTATTTTGATATCCAGCATTACGACCAAAGTAGGAAACGTCTGTGCCTGTTACGTTTGAAAAGCCAGCCTGAACACCTACAGCCGTGTTATTAGAGGCTGTTGTGTTGGAGCGAAGAGCTTGCTGACCTAATGCTACATTAGATCCTCCAGTGGTATTGAGGTAAAGCGATTGATACCCCATCGCTGTGTTTCCATCAGCAGTTGTATTTGAAGTTAACGCTCCTACACCTACCGCAGAATTATAAGAACCAGTGGTGTTGCTTACCATTGCACCAGCTACTCCAGATTGGCTTCCGCCTACCGCAGTATTGACTAGACCTGTGGTGTTACTTGAAAGAGCCGAAACGCCAACTGCTGTAATTGTGCCAGTAGTGTTGGATAACCCTGCAAGATGACCTACAGCGGTGTTTTGGGATGATGTGGTATTAGAGCCAAGTGCATCCCTACCAATTGCCGTATTGCTTGCACCAGTAGTGTTTGCATCCAAGGCACTTTGACCAATTGCCACGTTGTCATTGGCGGTTGTGTTTGCCGCCAGTGCGCTGTCACCCATAGCAGTATTAAAACTACCTGTGGTGTTTGCCCCCATTGCATTGTTGCCTATTGCAATGTTGTTTGAACCAGTGGTATTTGCATCCAATGCTCGGTAGCCAAATGCATTTATAGCCGAACCTGTGGTGTTTGCTTTACCAGCTTCATAACCTACAGCAGTGTTGTTAGATGCTGTGGTGTTTGCATTTAACGCTGAATGTCCTAAAGCGGTATTAGAGTTTCCAGTCGTATTGGCAAATAGCGTTGCATACCCTACCCCAGCGTTATAAACTCCCGTTGTATTGGAGAAAAGCACTTGCAAACCTACAGCCGTGTTTTCACCGCCACTAGTGTTTGAGTAAAGAGCGTTATATCCAAGGGCAGTGTTGTTGTATCCAGTGGTATTGGTATACAACGCTCGATAACCAAAAGCGGCATTTGCCGCACCAGTAGTGGTTGTAGTAGCCGCCTGATAACCTACTGCCGTGTTATTAGAAGCGGTAGTATTGGCGCTAAGAGCAGTATGTCCAATTGCGGTATTGGAACTACCCGTTGTGTTAGCGTTCAAAGCCTGAACACCTACGGCTACGTTGTCTGCGCCAGTTGTATTTGCGTACAGCGCTCGTTGACCCACGGCAGTTATACCGCCTGTGGTGTTGCTGTATCCTGCGGTGTAACCTACTGCTGTGTTGTTAGATGCTGTGGTGTTGGAGTAGAGGGCGGCATCACCAATAGCGGTGTTGTTACTGCCTGTCGTGTTAAACCGCAGAGCCGTATAGCCCATACCTGTCAAGCCTGAACCTGTGGTATTGACTAAAGCGGCGACTCCACCAAACACAGCATTTTCTGCACCAGTTGTGTTTGCGTTTAATGCGCCATGACCAAAAGCAGAGTTGTATGAAACAGTATTAGCGTTTAATGCGCCACTACCAAAAGCATTGTTAAAGTTTCCAGTGCTGTTTGTGTATAAAGCACCTTTACCAACAGCTACGTTTTCAGTGCCAGTCGTGTTACTGTATTCTGCTTGGTAGCCAACAGCAGTGTTGTTGCTTGCTGTGGAATTAAACGTCAGGGCTTGCTGGCCGATGGCAGTGTTGTTTGCGCCTGTGGTGTTACTAGACAAAGCCGCCGTGCCAAAAGAGGCATTGTAGGAGCCTGTGGTAGTTCCAAACCCCGCTTGAACGCCCATCGCCACGTTGTTTGTGCCCGTGGTATTTGCGTAAGCCGCCTGATAACCTACAGCGGTATTGTTTGAGGCAGTGGTGCTTGAAGCAAGCGCTTGTGCGCCAAGTGCGGTATTAAAACTACCGGTCGTATTGGTGCTCAATGCCGTAACGCCACTAGCAGTATTGCTACTACCTGTGGTGGTCAAAATCATTGCCGCCTGACCAATCGCTGTGTTGCTTGCTCCGGTTGTGTTACTGAGCATTGCCGCTTGACCAACGACTGTATTATTTGAGCCAGAGGTATTGGCATTTAGCGCAGAACCACCTACCGCAGTATTGGTAGAGATAGAACCTGCACCACGACCAATTCTTAAGCCATAAATAAAACCATCTTGCGCCGCAGAGTCTTTCAGCAACTTGCCTGTCGTGCCATCAAAAAGGGCAATACCGTTTGCAGTAGCGGAGGCTGGGCCCACCACATCGCCAGAAGCACCTGCGGCAGAAGCCAACAACGTCACAACACCAGAATTGTTTTCGTAATAAAGCTTGCCATCAACAATGTTGATTGCCAACTCTCCAGCCGCAAGGTTTGCCGCCAAAGGTACAGCCGCCGCAGTGGTGCTGTAGTAAAGCTGAATGGGTGTGTAACCTGCTTGTGCCATTTTCTATTTCCTCAGAATGTTCCGCCAGAGATGCCCGACCATGTCGGTGCGCTCACTCCGTTAGATGTTAATACTTGTCCAGCCGTTCCTGCCGCTGTAAAAGCAAATGCTGTTCCTGTGCCATAACTAGCGCCACCAGCAGTAGGTGTTGCGCTTGAGTTCGTACCGCCTTGAGCAATTGCAAGCGTACCAGAAGTTACCTGCGATGCGGCTATGGAAATAGATGTATTGCTTGCAGAAGTCAGTTGACCTTGAGCATTTACGGTAAAAGTACCAACCTGTGATGCAGAACCATAAGATGCCGCAGTCACCGCCGTGTTTGTGATGCTGAACTGAGTCCCAGTTAAAGTCAGACCTGTTCCTGCTGTGTACGCGCCAGAACCAGAGAACTGCACCCACGTCACAGGAGATGTACCGACAACAGTCACTGGGTCAGTCTGAACCCATCCTGTGTTTGCGTACAAAGTACCATTAGTTATGAAAGTGAAGTCACCACTTGCCATCTCGACAGCGGTGTCAAAGTCAGTTGCACGGGTCAGGACAGTGCCGCCTGTTGCCCATGTGTAGATACCGTTGTTGGCTTGCGTAGCTTCGTTCTTAACCAGTACTCGGTCACCATTGATCAAGGTGTAGCCATCAAGCGTAGTCAGCGCCACAGACAGAGTTAAGGTAGCGCCTACACCAGCAGTACCGTTGTTGTAAGTTACTGTACCACCTGTGATAGAAGCAAGCGTTCCAGTCGTTGCCGCCGCGCAAGCCGCATGGACATGAAGACCCTCAGCTACTGCGTCCACGTATTGTTTGGTCGCTAACTGTAGGGCTGATGTAGGATCTTGCGTAACAGTTACTGAGGTCAAACCAGCAGGAGCCAAGGATGTACCGCCCAAAGCGATGTTGGTGGTTCCTAGCGTGATCGATGAATTGGTTAGACTGCTATTGGCGATATTGCTCAGAGTATTGGAAGAGCCAGAGATTGATACGCCAGCTAATGTGGCAATCGTGCCGCCAAGACTTACTGAAGTCGAGCCAATGGTAATCGCACTGTTAGTCAGTGATGCGTTGCCAATATTAGACAGCGTGTTGTTTGAACCGCTGATCGTCTTGTTTGTCAGGGTCTGTGAACCTGTCAGAGTAGCTACAGTCGAATCAATCGCAATCGTGACAGGAGCTGAACCGTTGTAAGAAGTACCAGACAGTCCAGTTCCAATAGACAATGCATTGGATGCTGTGGCTGTGATCGTGATTGATCCACCAAGGCTTACAGAAGATCCGTTGATCGTTACTGAGCTGTTTGTCAGTCCAGCGTTAGGAATGGTCGCTACAGCAGTAACTGCGCTTGTTCCATTACCAAACAGATAACCAGATAAAGTATTAGCACCAGTACCACCGCTAGACACGTTCAACGTGCCAGACAAGGTGATAGCACCAGTGGTAGCCGCAGATGGGGCTAGACCAGTTGTTCCAGCGCTAAATGTTGTAACGCCACCAGTAAGAGAGAACGTTCTCCAAGAACCAGAGGCGTAACCATCAAAGGTTCCAGTGTCAGAGTTAAAGCGGAACTGACCATTTGCACCTGCGGGTTGTTGGGCGGTTGTGCCCACAGGGATGGTCATTGCCGCAAACCCCGGCATCACGGCGTTGCTTGCCAAACTGATTGTTGGGCTACCAGTAGAGGCGTTTCCGTTCGCTACTGTGATCTGATCAGCAGTACCAAGGATGCTCACACTACCTGCTGTAGTGCCGCTCACCACATTGATCAACCCTGTACCGCTCACACCCGCAAGCGCGGCTGAGAGACCTGCCAGAGCAATTGTTGGGTTACCTGATACACCATCACCATTGGTGACGCTTAAACCGCTCCCAGAGGCTGTAATCGTGCGTGGGACGACAACACCACTGGCTTTGGCAATCATGCCGTTACCAGCCGCCTCAAGGCTTCCTGACGTGCCATTTAAGAACACTTGGAAGGTTGACTGCGCTCCGTTGTCAGTCAATCCAATACCTGTACCGCCTGACAAATACCTGCTGTTAGGCAGTGCAGGGGTCTGGATTGCAGTCAGGTACTGATAAATCTGCGATGGCGACGCTGAGATGGCGCCAGTCGTGGTCTGTACGGTCTGACCATTTTGAACAATAGGAACTGCCTCTGTACCAGTAATCGCACCAGCGGCAGGTAATTGTGTGATCGTTACTTGTGCGGACATATTATGGGCTCAGTTGGTCTAGGTTACCGTTGTTCTCAGGATCCTGAGTG
>Ga0315903_10002487_pt1 | contig 26962 bp, 19 predicted proteins | sample LakEriMetagenome_7_FD_203524 | JGI IMG/M metagenome (GOLD analysis project Ga0315903, IMG submission 203524) | Freshwater fungal communities from buoy surface, Lake Erie, Ohio, United States - Buoy 2 MA119 | ecosystem: Environmental > Aquatic > Freshwater > Lake | place: USA: Lake Erie, Ohio... | reverse complement strand
GCAATTGCAGGTGCTGAAGCATTGGCTGATGTGGTAGACAAGGGTAGTAACATTTTAAATAAAGGTGGAATCCCATCACAAGTCACGCGCAAAGTTGAAGTGGCGGGAGCTGTCACTGGAGCCGTGGCCGGTGGAGCAGCAGGTGCCGTGTTGGCCAACAACCGTGACAAAGTGACATTGAAAACCGCCATTGCATTATATTTGAACAACAAACCTTCAGTGTCATACACAGCCAATTGGCAAGACACAGAACTGGGTGTGTTGGGTGGAGCTCCAGAAATTGCATCTGATTTGAAAGAAGTGTTCACTGGTAGAGAAGGTGAAGGTGCCATTTCTGGAAGAATTGATGCTGCCAAAGAAACATTGGTGGGATTGGGAGCTGCCACAGCTGCCTTAGGTATTAAAAATGCCAATGATAGTGTTCTTGGAAAGTTTGGTGATGCAGCAGGTCTTATCAGTTCTGCAACAGGACAAGCTGTGAATCCCTACAAGGCACAATTGTTTAAAAGCATGGGATTCAGAACCTTCAGTTTCGATTATACATTTCTTCCTAAAAATGTGGCAGAACTTACTCAAATACAAAACATCATTAAAACATTTAGAAAATACATGCACCCCAAGCAAGGAACTGATAAGTTTTTCTTAAGTTATCCTGCTGAGTTCAACATTGAATATCATTACAGAGAAAATGGAAGAAACACCTATCTACCGCAAATCAGTAGTTGCGCCTTAACCAATTTAAAGATTGAGTATGGTGGTAGTGATTTCGTCACCTTTAAAGGCACCAATGGTGCACCTGCAGAAATTTCCATGACACTTTCATTCACAGAACTAGAAGTTCTTACAGAAGAACGTGTGGAACAAGGATTCTAATGAAATATTTTTCTAAATTTCCCAACATGATTGTGACAAGTAACAGTCGTCCTGTTATCATCACAGATTTTCTTCGTCGTGTTTCCATCTCAGATAAATTTCGTGAAAACTCTGTGGTATTGGAAGATTACTTCACTCAAGATGGAGAAACACCTGAACAAGTAAGTTATAAATTATATGGCACACCTGCCTATCATTGGGTGATTCTCATGGTGAATGACATCACAAACCCACGCGAAGAATGGCCTATTTTAGATGCCAAGGTGACAGATTTAGTGTACTTGAAATATGATTTCAAAATCACAGTTCCTGATGGAACTGAATATACTGCCAATGATGTCATTACATCAGATAATGATGGAAAATTTCTAGTAAGTAAGGTTGTGGATGATGTGGTTCATATGCGTTCTCAAGTTGGAAAAATTCTATTGACAACATCGAACACGTTAACTAATGTAACAACAGAAACTGAAGATTTAACTATAACATCCATTATTGACCCAGAAGAAGATGTTCATCATTACTATGACACAGAACTTGGATATATTGTTGATGAAGATTATTCTATGAACACCGTTCCTGTCACCAACTACACATATGAAGTGGAAGAAAATGATGCTAAAAGAACAATAAAAGTTTTAGATCCTGCTTTGATACCTACTATTGAACAAGAATTTGATAGTTTAATTCGTGGTGAATAATGTCTGAAAATTCTGAACTATTAAAAGATCCGTCTGAAGTAATCACGGAGAAAATCATTGTAACATCGCGTGGTAAAAGCTATGATATTCGTACCTTAGCTATACAAACCGTGATTTACGAAGATATTTTTTCCAACATGATGACTGGATATATTGTGGTTTCTGACGCCACTAACTTCATCAACAAAGTTCCTTTTTCTGGTCTAGAACAAATTACATTATCATTCCGTACACCTGGTTTCAGAACAGAACGTATTCAAAGAACATTTTATGTCACATCTGTTTCAGAACGTGCAATAGCAGAAAAAGAACAAGGATATGTAATCAACTTCATTTCTGTGGAAGCTGTATCTGATAATGTTCTTCGTATCAGTAAAAAGTTTTCTGGTACCACACATAGCATCGTGAAAAAGGTGTTTGATGATTATCTAAAAGACAAGAAAAATCTTGTTATCAAAGAAAATCATGTCACTAGTTTATCAGCAGTACCTACATTTTGGTCACCTTTGAAATTCATCAATTGGATTTGTAATAGAAGTTACAAACAAGCACCTAATGTATTGTTTTTTGAAGGCAACAAAAATTTCTATTTGGCAAGTATTGAAGGATTGATCCGTGACGGTGATACTGTGTTTGACACATACTCTTTCCTACCAAAAGGCAATACAGATTTAAATGTGTCCAACAAGTATAAAAGCATCACCAGAATGAGTGTTATTCCATACATGGATGTGTTTCGTGCGCAAGATTATGGGTATTATACAAGTAAGTTGATAACTCATGACATTACATTGAAGCAATATCAAGAATTCAGTCATGACCAATATGAGTATCATAAAAAAGTATACAACTTACATGAACGTGGTGATACACAAACGTTCCCGAAAACCATCCCTAAAAATGCAGATGCTTATCGTCGTGTAAGAACAAAACAATATAATATGTTTGAAGAAAACAAAGACCCTATGTATGAAACTTGGGTTATGCAAAGAAATAGTTTAATGTATGAAGCAAGCAATTTACGATTTAGCATTGAAGTGCCTGGTAGAACTGACATTGAAGTAGGTAAAGTCATTGATGTGTTGATTCCAAAGCCTATTGCCAAAGCGTTGGAAGGTAATGCTAGCACTGCGGATTATCTTGATCCTTATCTATCTGGAAAATATTTAATTACTAGCATTCGTCATCAATTCACAATTAACAAACATGAAATGACGATGGAAATCATGAAAGATTCATTCAAGCAACCATTATAATAATTATGGAAAACATTTACGGTAACGGATTTTATTGGTGGATAGGTGTTGTTGAAGATAGAAAGGACCCAATGTTCTTGGGTCGTTGTCGTGTTCGCATTGTAGGATATCATACTGCTGACAAGGCAGAACTACCTACTGCTGATTTGCCATGGGCATATCCCCTACAACCCATCACCTCAGCTGCCATGTCTGGCATAGGTACTACGCCTGTGGGCCCAGTTGAAGGAACTTGGGTGACTGGATATTTTCGAGATGGTGAAGATGGTCAGGAACCTATCATCATCGGAACCATGGCAGGTGTCCCAGGTAAAAGTTACTATGATAGATTGCGCGGAACCAATAAAGGATTTCAAGACCCAGACAAAGTATACCCTAAATCCGATTATCTAGAAACTAGCGAACCTGATACAAATCGTTTAGCAAGAAATCAATCCATTGCTAAGACCATTGTGAAAACTAAAGATGATGGTCGTGAAAAAAGTGTATCTATGGCTTTAGAAGGCACCTGGGACCAACCTTTAACTGCCTACAATGCCAGCTATCCCTATAATCATGTATTTGAATCTGAATCTGGACACACCATTGAAATTGATGATACCACAGACAATGAAAGAATCACCATGTATCATAAAGCAGGTACTTTCATTGATGTAGATAGAAATGGTACCATGGTGCATAAAGTTGTAGGTGACAATTATGAAATTTATGCTCGTCACAACAACATTTTAATTAAAGGTAACAGCAACGTTACCATTGAAGGTAATTGCAAAATTTATGTGAAGAACAATTGTGACTTACAGGTGGATGGTAATTTAACAACTCATGTACATGGTGATTACGAGTTGAACGTGGCGGGTAAAATAGATATCGCCTCAGGTAAAGCCATGACAGTATACACCAATGAAGATTTAAGTGTGAATGCAAAAACAGAAATTGACATCAAAAGTGCTGATGTTGCCATTGAATCATCTGGTGAAATGAAAGTGAAAGCCGGTAGTACTATGAAATTGGGGGGAACTACTAAAACAAGCATCAGTAGTCCCATCACAGAAGGAAATATTTTTCAAGGAACATTTAAAGGCGCCTTGTCTGTATCACCACCTACACCAGTACCTACATTTGATGCAGCTACAGTGCGTGATTTAACTCCTGTAGATGAAAAAACACCAACACTTCCAGAATTCTCAGAACTTATAGTTCCAAATCGTGAAGAAGTTCTTACATTCACATTGGATTTGTTGGGTGAAAATTTTGAAGAAAATGCTGCTGTTATCAAGAAACTTCAAGAACAAGCCATTGATGAAGGATTGATTACAAGAGAAGAATTGAATCGTCCTCAACCTCCTGCCACAGCTACAGACAACACACCAGCTCCATCAAGACGACAAGTGATTCCTGGTTGTGGTGATATTAACAATCAAGAAACCATTAGCAATAGTTTGAAGATTTCCAATTTCTTCACCATTGGAAACTTCACGAACGCAGCTGCATCCAGAGCCCAATTACGTGCCTTTAATGGAAACACCATTCAAGACATGGCGTGTAACTTAAAGGCTCTTGCAGAACAATGCATTGACCCTATCAAACAACAATATCCAAATGTCATCATTTCCAGCGGATTCCGAGACTTTGTTCCTGAGGGTGGTGCTTTGAATTCTCAACACTTATATGGACAAGCAGCCGACTTGCAGTTCCCGGGATTCAGCAAAGACAAATACTACGAAGTGGCTCAATGGATTAAAGCCAACATAAATTTTGACCAATTACTCTTGGAATACAAGACCACAGGCAGCAGAATGCCATGGATCCATGTCACATTTAACAGAAATGGATGTAGAAACACATTTGGAACATTCATGAATCACAGATATGCTTCTGGGGGTCGTGGCACGTTGTTAAATCTTGGTAACGTCTAAAGTAACCATATAAATATTCAATAAAAATGCCTATTCTTTCTCCTAACAAACTATACAAAGATTTGGACATCACATTTTCGGCACATCCAGAAACACAAGATGTGCTGAAAAAAATTGATGTGAATTCCGTGAAACAATCTTTGAAAACGTTATTATTCACAAACATGGGAGAAAGATTGTTTCAACCTGAAGTGGGTTCTAAGATTCAAGGTTTACTGTTTGAGCCTATTGATCCCATCACGACACAAACATTGAAACGAAGCATAGAAAACACCATTGAAACCTATGAACCTCGTGTGAGTTTAGATTTAGTTGATGTGGTTCCTGTGGAAGAAGAAAACAGTTATGAAGTATCCATTTACTTCACTGTGTTAGGTATAAATCAACCTACATCACTAACAGTAACACTAGAGAGATTACGATAATGGCAGAACTTAACGTCACAGAATTAGATTTTGATACCATTAAAAATAATTTACGAACCTATCTAGCTGCTCAGCCTGAATTCACAGATTATGATTTCACTGGTTCAGCATTGAATTTGCTTTTAGATGTGTTATCATATAACACACATTACAATGCAGTTCTTGCCAATTTACAAGCCAATGAAATGTTCATTGACACTGCCATTAAAAGAACATCTGTGGTTTCTTTGGCAAAAATGTTAGGATATAGCCCACGTTCCACAACATCTGCTAAAGCACGTGTAGATTTGTCAGTAACAAAAGATGTTACTGTAGGTAACACATTGTCTATTACACCCGCTGTGAAGTTTAATGCTGCAATAAACGGAACATCTTATACATTCAATGTTAATGAATCTCAAACTGCCACAGTAAACAATGAAAACAAGTTTGTGTTTACTGATGTGGAATTGATTGAGGGTGTATATCTATCTAATAGTTTTTTAATTGGTGCAGATAATTTATCTGGACCGCTCATTATACCTAACGGTAACGTAGATACTTCAACAGTAGAAGTTTCTGTTCAAACATCCACCTCTAATTTAACAAGTGTTGATTGGGTGAAAACCTCTAGCATTGTAGATGTAACTAGCACTAGCAAAGTGTTTTGGGTGGAAGAAAACAATGCAGGTCAATATCAAGTGATATTTGGTGATGATAATGTTGGCGCTAAATTGATAGCTGGCAACATTGTCACCATCACTTATCTTGTGTCTGAAGGTTCCAATGCCAACGGCGCACGAGTATTCACTTTAGTTGGTGATATTGATGGTGAAGACCAAGTAGACATCACTATTATTCAACCCTCAGCTGGTGGAGCATCAAGAGAAAGCATTGATAGCATTCGTTTCAATGCACCTAAATTCAATGCTAACAGAAATCGAGCAGTCACAGCAGAAGATTACAGAACACTCATCAAGCAAAATTTCACAAAAGCCAGAGAAGTTACTGTGTGGGGCGGAGAAGAAAATGATCCTCCTGTATATGGATCCGTGTTCATCTCCATTGACCCAGTAACCAATGCTGTGTTAACTGATGCAGACAAAGATTTCATTAAAGAATCTATTCTACGTCCGCGTAGTGTAATGAGTATTAAACATGAATTTGTGGATCCAGAATATGTTTATCTTGGTATTGAAGGCATTGTGAATTACAATTCTAAGTTGACTAGTTTAAAGCCTTCAGATTTATCAGTTCTTGTGACAAATGAAATAGAAAACTATTTTGACACGGAATTGGGAACATTAGATAAAACATTTTTCTTATCTAAATTGACAGAAACAGTGAAAAACACTAACACATCTATTGTAAGTTCTGTGTTTAAACTTCGATTACAAAAAAGAATTCCTGTGGGTATTAGCACAACATCAGGATATTCCAAAGAGTTGAATTTCTTAACTGCCATAGATCCTGAAACATTTCGAAGCAGTAACTTTGTAACTAACATTAATGGATTGACATATCAAGGATATCTACAAGATTTCAGTGATGATGCTGTTGCCAATGATGATGGATATGGCACCATTAAATTCATTGAAGCACAAACTAGATTACCAATAGCCACAGTTGGAACAGTACATTACAATGCGGGATTGGTAACACTACAAAATGTCATTGTATCTGGGTATCTTGGTAACATCAATGAATTATATTTGTCAGTTCGTCCTCAACCATTATATCAAAACATTTCAAGTGCAGTAGTAAGAACATCAGATACCTCTGCGTTTGCCGTGGCAGCACTTCCATCACGAAACAGTATTTTAACATTAGATGATAGTCAAAGCAATTCAGTAGCTAACATTTCTGCTGGATTAACAATTTCTTGCCGTCCATTCACTGAAGTATAATGTCGATTAAGAGAAAGCTGCATCATTTAATTTCAGGACAAATTCCTGAATTTGTTCGGGTTGAATACCCGCAGTTTGTCACCTTCCTAGAACACTATTATAAGTTTCTAGAAAATCAAGGTGAAGTTCATGATGTATTGCTCAATAACATGGATTGGATGGACATTGATGAAACATTGGATGTGTTTATTCCATATTTCAGAAATCAATACACTTATGATATGCCAAGCGATACGGTTCTTGATAACCGTCGTTTGATAAAATACATCAATCAATACTATGAAGCCAAAGGTTCAGAAACATCCACGGAAATGTTTTTCCGTTTCATGTTCAATGATACAGCCACAGTAAAATATCCAGGTGATTATCTTCTTCGTGCTTCAGATGGTCGTTGGAGTAGAAAACGTTTCATCAAGGTAGATACTACTTTATTTCCAAATGAAAACATCTACGAACTGAAAGAAAAAGTCATCACGTTATATTATTTGGAATACATTGAAGGTGCTGGTAATTTTGCACGAACAGTTACTACACGATGCCTTGATGTCTATGAAACATCACGTCCCAACATCTATCAATTGCAAGTTGACATCAATCCCAACTATCAATTTCCAGATGACATTTCTGCTGACCTTACATTAGCACCAAGTTTAGGTTTCTACGACACTCACGTTTATGTACAATATGTTGGAGATGAAACCATTACGTATGGTACCATCTCTAAGCAGTTAACTTCTGTTTTAAGTGTTGATGAACCAGGTAGTAGATTCCGTCGTGACGATACCTACTTCGTTTCAGAAACAGGTCTAGAAGGGTTATATTTTGCTGGTGACTATACAGAAGTTACCGCTGGGTCTGCTGCTTACGCCTATGAACTACTGCAAAACAACGCCATTGTTCGTGTAGTTAAAACAGAAAACACATTTGCTGAACAATACTTCCTTGAAGATTACACACTGTTCGGTGATTATGCATCTGCTCCTACCCGTGGTAAAATTAAGTTGTTGTCCATCGTGGATAGCGGTGAGAAGTTCTTGGTTCGTAAGACAGGTGTGATTGAATCTGTCACCATCTTGGACGGTGGTTCTGGATATGCCGTGGGTGCCACAGCTGTGAATCTTGTGGGTGACGGTTCAGGTGCTGAATTCCGTGTGTTAGTGTCTGGTGGTAAAATCACACAAGTCACTGTGGTGAACGGTGGTTCCAACTACAGCACAGAAATCAATCCCTCCACAGGACTTCCTTTAACAACGCTGACCGCCTCGGGTTCAGGTACTGGAGCTGTGTTTGAAGTGAACATTTCCACCGGATATACTCCTGTGAAAACCTTCTCCGTGGACTTCAATAATGGTCGTTCAGGTTCTTCAACTGCCGCCATCACGTTTGCCACAGGTCACATCTATCATGCACCTGGTGAATATGTTGATAATGCCGGCTTCTTGTCAGACATCATCACACTTCAAGACAATGATTATTATCAACCATATTCTTATGTCATTGAAACCACAGAACAATTATCCAACTGGAAGAGCACATATTTAAAGAGCTCACATCCTGCGGGCTTCAAGATGTTCTCCAATTTGTTGTTGACTGGTAACCTTACACCAGAAGAAATCACAGTGGATGATGATTTCAATCAAGTGGACATTGAAGATTTGCCATATCGTGAATTGGAAGAAACAGTTACAGTATCAGAAGTGGTGGCCAAAGCCATCAGTCGCCCCGTAACCACAGACACGGTATCTGTATCTGATGTAGCACAAGTAGCTATTGTATATCTTGAAACTCCTTCAGACACCGTATCCACAACAGATGTGTTGACAATGGATACAAGTCTTGGTGCAACTGATGTTGTGACAACAGGTGATGTGTTAGCACAAGATGTGGAAAAACCATTAAGTGATAGCACCACGGTAACGGATGAAGCAATTCTTGGTGTAACCATAGCACTTACCGATAGTTTAACCATCACTGATAGTTTGTTCCAAGATTTTGACCAACAAAATGACGTAACATCTGATTTACAAGAAGATGTGTCTACAGTTGATGTCACATCATTTGCTGTAGAAAAATCTTTATCTGACACATTCACGACAACAGATGATACAGTACTAGAAACAGAAAACGCATACGTTGATTCAGTTTCAACATCACACGTTACAACATTTGTGACTGACATGGTATTCACAGATACTATTACATTGTCTGATACTACCAATGTAAACTTCAATCAACAAAATGACGCAACATCAGATTTACAAGAAGATGTGGGTGTCGTAGATAACATTGCATTAAATACTGAATATGTGTTTACTGATACACAATCCATTACTGATAATGTAAATACAATAAACACAGAACTTGAAAAATCTGATAGTATTATTACAACCGATGTTCTTACAAAAAACATTGAATACACATTATCTGATTCACAAAATTTCATTGACAACTTATCAGTAGAAACCACAATTGCTTTGTCAGATAGTGTTTCATCTTCAGATAGTTTAGATGTGTTGATTGTAATTCCAGTGGAATTGTCTGATAGTGTTAACATCACAGAAACAGTTACAAAAGATAAGGATTTCTCATTCTCAGAACAACTTTCATTAAATACTGTTACAGAAATTGAATTCCTACAAACACATGATGACACCAGTGAATTGTCTGAAAATCTTCCACTTGTAGATGTGGTATCATTAAGTGTAAACAATACTGCAACTGATAGTATAAGTACTTCTGAAACATTTGTGAAAGAAATTACACTTGGACTCTCAGATACGTTCACACTTGTTGATGATATAGCAACAGATTTCACACAACTTAATGACGCAAGCAGTGATTTAGTGGAAGAAATCACATTGTCAGACGCAACAGCATTTGACATTGATTACCTAATTCCAACAGACACGGTAACTGTCTCTGACGCCAATGTTCTAGAACCACAAAAGAATGTTTCTGACTCACAAACTGTAACGGATGCGGGTGGAACCATCTGGGTAGATAGTTATTTCGTGAACGGTAGATTCTCTGCATCACCGTATGTGGCAGGAGATTATGTTGGAACTGGATATAGTTTATAAATTTTGTATAAATACTAGTATTGATTAGTAGTTTTTCAACAACCAAAACAACCAGAGGAAAAAATGGAAGAATTAATCAAAGCAACCGGTAAGGTTAAGATTGTTGTTCACGATGAAAATGGTGTCGTGAAAGAAGAACGTAACATCGACAATCTTGTAGTTACTGTAGGTAAGGCCTACATCACATCACGTATGATTGGCACATCATCAGGCGTAATGTCACACATGGAAGTGGGTACTGACAATACTTCAGCATCAGCTGGACAAACTGCACTTATTGCTGCTGTATCAGGTTCACGTACAGGTTTGACATCTTCAACACAAACCACATCATCAAGCAGCAACGACTCAGTACAATATGTTTGCACATTCCCTGCAGGCACAGGTACTGGCGCTCTTGTAGAAGCAGGTATCTTCAATGCTTCATCATCAGGTACCATGTTGTGCCGCACTGTGTTCTCAGTAGTGAACAAGGGTGCATCTGACGCTATGACCATTACTTGGACTGTCACACTTTCATAATTAAAAACTAATGCCAGCTTTATTGCCGATTAGGTTCCGGACGGAACTAGCACGCAGTTTTCACCGAGATATTGTAAATACATTGAATGTTCCTAGTGGAGAGTTGAACACTCTGAACACACTAGATACTACAATGTACACCTATTCGGCAACAGCTGGTGACACCACTTTCTCTGGGGAAGATGTCAAGGGTAAAACTTTGGCATACACCCCAGGCAGAGTGGAAGTATACATTGATGGTGATAAAATCTTAACAGACGATTACATTGCCACCAATGGAACTAGCATTGAATTTCTAACTCCCATTGGTGAAGAAGTTACAACATTGACCATTCGTGGTATTGAATTTGCTGATACAGCAATCAACACCAGTCAAGACACCATCACTTATGTTGACCATGGATTCAATGAAGGTGACCAAGTGTTATATTTTGAAAATGGTGCTACAACTGGCATTACCAACATGGTGAATGCTGTATCCTACTATGTGATTTTCATTGATGAAGATACCATTAAGTTGGCTACTAGTAGAGCCTATGCCATTGCATCATCTCCTACTGCCATTAACCTAGATGGGTCTCCATCAGGGTCAGCATTTCAGTTGGTATTGATGGAAGAATATATTGACGGTGCAGCTGTAGATACACAACTGGTGAATTTACATGGCATCACAGTACCTACCACAGGTGTTGATACTGGTACTGAAACCATCACATCATTGAATCATGGATTATCTAATGGTGAAATTGTTACCTATTATTCCAATGGTGGTACCACCCTTGGAGGGTTAACCAACAACAGTGAATACTATGTTGTGAATGCCACAACAGATACATTTAAATTGTCATTGACATCCGGCGGATCGGCAATCAATTTTACTGGAACAGGAAATAGTAATCAAGCATTTTTGCGTATTGACAACACCTTCTATCTTGCCTCACACGGATTTGTGACCGGTCAAGAAGTTATCTTTACTGAAGATGGAGGAAGTATCTCCACATTAACTGATGCCACAAACTATTTCATCATCAAGGTGACCAACAACACCATTAAGCTAGCTACAACATTGGCTAACGCTCAAGCAGGAACAGCCATCAACATCAAGCCCTCATTTGACATCGGTGACATGATTCTAACAGGTCCATTGGATCAAACAGTCACCATCAACACCTTTACATTAACAAATTATCCAAATCCTCATGATTATTTCTATGTGTTTCTATCACGACCAACGGAATGGGCCAATGAACCCACACCGCCAACTCCTGTAGATGCACGTTCAGATGATTCTTCCATTAAACGGAACATTTTAGGTGTAAAGAAAGTTAATCCAAGTGATGTCACATTGTTGGCTAGAAGAATTGATTGGACAACAGCTACCGTGTATGACCAATATGATGATACAATAGATATGTCTGATTTAGATTTCTATGTATTCAATTCCGACAATTTCCGAGTATATAAGTGTTTAAGTAACAATAATGGAAATCCATCCACTGTGAAACCAAGTTTCTCAGAAGTTGGTCCCAAGACGCTATCAGATGGATACATCTGGCAATTGTTGTACGAAGTACCAGCTGCTGACCGTGTGAAATTTTTAACTGCTGATTATGTTCCTGTGAAGTTCTATGGTACATCTACACGATTTGACCATAACGGTACCATTAGTGAAATCATTTTGGAAGACCAAGGATCAGGTTACACAACGACACCATCTGTCATCATTGTGGGTGATGGTGTAGGAGCTGAAGCATCTGCTGTAGTTGGTAGTGGTTTAGTTACTGAATTGAATTTAACCAACGGCGGTTCTGGATATAGTTTTGCTTTCGTATTGATTCTTGGGGGAGGAGGAACAGGTGCCTCAGGTTCTGTCACCATTGAAACAACAGACCTTCCCAACATCATCAATCAAAACGTGGCAGGGTATGCCGTTGCCACTAACGGACAAATTGATTTCATTGAAATTGTAGATGGGGGCACTGGATATGTGAACGCCACAACCACTGTGAACATTAATGGAGATGGTGAAGGTGCTGCTGCTGAACTTACAGTTGTAGATGGTGAAATCACTGCTGTCACTATTACTGACCGAGGCACTGGGTACACGTTTGCTGATTTGACAATTAATGGAGATGGAACAAACGGAGAACTTCGAGCTGTCATTTCTCCACAAGGTGGCCATGGTTCCAATATTCCACAAGAATTGTTTGCTACAACACTAGGTATCGCAGTAAACATTGAAGATTTCCAAGAAGATTTCTTTTTGGAAAATGATTTTCGTCAATATGGAATAATCAAGAATATTAAAACGTTCGACAATGAAACATTGTTCTCTGCCAACACAGGTAACGGATGTTTTGTTTTAACTGTCCCAGATGCATCACAATACAATCTTGATGATATTGTAACAACTGACAGTAATGGAAAATATTTGGTTGCCTATGTCAATGAATCTGATAGCGTTATCTATCTGCTACCTGTGATAAATAATATCACAGAAGAATCAGTATTAGAAAACACCACTACAGGTACATCTGGTCTTACCATCACATCGTTGACACAGCCAGAAATTTCTCAAAGAACAGGTGAAGTTATTTACTATAACAACATCGCTCCTCTTGTTCGACAACTTGAACAAACTGAAACATTTAAATTGTATATCAACTTCTAATAACACATGGCCACTAAGCTAAATCTCAACACCTATCCATATTATGATGATTTTGATTTGGACAAAAACTTTCACAGAGTTTTGTTCAAGCCTGGTTTTGCTGTACAAGCTCGTGAACTAACACAATTACAAACCATCCTTCAAGACCAAATTAAACGATTTGGCGATAACATCTTCAAGGAAGGTTCTGTTATTTCTGGTTGCCCAGAATCCACAAATTTTGGTGTTGATGTTATTAAAATTTTAGATACAGATACAGCTGGTCAAGAAATCACTGATGCGGCTTTACTAGCATTGGAAGGAAAAATTCTAGTAGGTGCCAACGACAATGTGAAAGCTGTTGTGAAGAAAGTTGCTACTGGTAGTGAAACAACCACATTTAAAGCAGTGTTTCTACAATACATTTCACAAGGTGATTCAGGAACCACTGAAACATTTGTTGCTGATGAAGTATTGACACAAGATGATGATGAAAACGTAACAGTGATTATTGCAGATGCATCACAAACACCAGTCACAAAAGGTTCTTTATTTTCTGTAGGTGACGGTGTGGTGTATGCCAACGGTTACTTCATTCGTCACTACACACAAACCATTGTACTAGAAAAATACAGTGATACGCCAAGCAAAAAAGTAGGATTTCTAGTATCTGAAGAAGTCATCACATCTGATGATGATGAAACATTATTGGACCCTGCACAAGGTGCCTTCAACTATACAGCTCCAGGTGCTGACCGTTTTAAATTATCTACAACACTTGTAGCTTATCCTATCAATGAAACGGTGGAAGGATTCTTTGTACTCTACGAAGTAAGTGCTGGTGCTATCAGTCGTAGATATGATAGAACACAATACGCTGAATTAAATAAAACTTTGGCACGTAGAACCTATGATGAATCAGGTGATTATGTTGTACGTCCATTCAACTATCATATTCGTGAACACTTGGTAGATGATGACACAGATGGTGTTTATACAACAGTGCAAGGTGGCGACAATGGAAAACTCGCTCTTGGTGTAGAACCAGGAAAGGCATATGTTCGTGGATTTGAATATGAATTGTTTGCCACAAAATATCTTGATGTCGTAAAGCCTACAGACACCAATGAAAGAACCGCTATTCGTTTATCTACTGCATATGGAAATTATTTGATTGTAGATGAAATGTGCGGCAACATTCCTTCTAATGGTTCATTGGTATCATTACGTGGCGCCGCAGCAGGAGCAGTAACAGCAGGTACTTATTCATCAACATCAGCTCCTGGTTCACAAATAGGTACTGCTCGTATTGCCACTGTAGAATATATTTCAGGAACATCTGGTGCTGCTTCTGCTCGTTATCGTGTATATCTTTATGATATTGAAATGACAGGGGGTAGTGTAAGTGATATTCAAGGCATCTATTTTGACAACGCTTCAAAAGATTTTCATGCAGACGTAGCTGATACACCTGCTGTATTGAAAGAAAGTTCATTTTCACCTTACATTATTCCCACCACCTACGATTACGTTAAAACATTACAACCTAACACGTTAGACAACTCATTTGTCTACAGAAAACATTTCACTTCTGTAGCAGTGGCAGCTAACGGTTCTGCTTCTGTTAGCGTGTCAGGTGATGAAAATTTTGCATTCACCACATCAACTAATGCAACAATTCTAACAGAATTCATTGTCATTGCTGAAACTACCATTAGTACAGGCAGCACCATTTACACAGCTGGACAAGTTATCAACATGGTTGGTGCTAATGCAACTGTTACACCGGGCACCAACACCATTAACTTCAACATCTATACTCCAGGTAGTTTAACTGGAAGTCCTACTGTGTCTGTGTTGGCTTCTGTTTCTCGGTCTGATGTTACCCCTCGTACAAAAACATTGAACACCGACCGTTATGTTCGTATTCAAACAACCAAGAAGTTGGGATATGTAAGTTCTGGTACCTACTTAACAGCAACAGCATCTACGGGAAGTGCAAATATTGCTTTCTCATATAATGCTTCTGTAGCCATTACATCTGAAGACTGTCCAGCTGGTAGTAAAATTTACACTAGCGCCAATGTGTTGCTTGGTACTGTTTCTTCTGTAACAGCAAGAAATGATGGAACATCTACTGGACCTATTGTGGTGTTAACTGGCAATTCAGCTGCAAATATCACCACAACTAGCTCCACACCATTGCGTGTTGTTCATCCTAATTGGGATGTAGTAGCCAAGAGATTCACAACATCCGCTTCACTTGGATTATACGACATTTACGCTGTGGATTATGTGAAGGCCGGTGATGTGGAAACAAGTTGGGCCACTATCAACACTTCAGGCGATGATTACACCGGACAATTTAAAATTAAAAATGGACAAACAGACAGTCACTACAATCTAGGAACCATTGATGGAGGCTTCCTAGAAGAACGTAGATATGTTGTTCGAGTAGACCATTTTGTTCATAACGCTGGTGCCTTTTTCAATGTGAATTCATATCCATTGCCTGCACAAGGCAGTAGTCCAACATCTACACAAATAGATTGGCACAAGATGCCTGTATACATGGCATCAAATGGTAAGAAATATGAAATGCGTGATTGTGTGGATTTCCGTGTCACTGTAGCCAACGTGGCAACATCCACAACCACATTGACATCTTCCAACATCAATCCTATAGGATATACAGCATCCACCAAGGCATACACAGGATTTACACCGTTCTATATCCCCCACCCACAAGAAGAATTCATCACTGATATTGAGTGGAATCTTCCCCGTGTGGACAGAGTGGTGTTGGACGCAGATGGCAACTTCACTGTGGTTCAAGGATTGGCATCTGAAAATCCATTAACACCTAAGTTGCCAAGCAATTGCATGGACCTAGGTGTGTTACAACTTCCTCCATTCCCTGCTCTTTCTCCAAAGGCGGCAAAATTGGCTGGACGTCCTGTGAATGCATCTAGCTTTAGCAAAGCAGATTTACAACGCCGTTACACCATGGCAGATATTGGTGTCATTGAAAAACGTTTGGGTTCATTGGAAGAATTCACAAAACTTTCTTTCCTAGAACAAAAGACCATCAATGCCTTGATATATAATGATACAGGTGAAGAAAGATTCAAGAATGGTGTTCTAGTAGATTCATTTGATAGAGCTGAAAAAATCAACTTGAACAATGAAACCAATGATTGTTTAATTTATCAAGGTGTGCTTTCCCCTCGCCTAGATGCCGACCCAATTGATTTAGAAGTGTCTAGCACCAGCAGTGTATTGTTAGCTCCAACAGACGCCAAGATTGTTGTTCGTCAAACTGTAGGTGCCACCAATTTCGGTATTGGTGAAACTGTAAGCCAGGCCACTTCAGGTGCAACCGGTGAAGTTGAACATCGTGTAGAAATTGCACGTGGTGGAAATTACAAGTGGGTTCGTTTATATCTTGTGAATTGCACAGGTACTTTCGTAGCCAACACAGCCTACACAGTAACCGGTACTACAACTAGCACCACAGGATTAATCACATACACAGGCATCACAACAGCCATTCTTGCTGCTGATTTCCGACCAGACTTGGTGAATTATCCTGCTGATGGTGAAATTGCAACATTACCTTATGAACACGTGGTATTCACAGAAAATCCTTATGCTTCTGAATCAGTATCCGTAACTAACAATGTTGTGTATGGATATGAAGGTAGCATTGGTTTAATTCCTGCTGAAGATATCTGGTATGAACACAGAACACAACCACAAATCATCAATCACTACAACACTGAAGTCATCATCAAGGAAGTTGAAAAACAAGTAGAAGTGATTCGTGAAGTTGAAAAAATTGTTGAAGTTTCTATTCCAATGCCAGTTATCGTAGAACAAGTAGCTCCTCCACCACCTCCGCCACCTCCAGTCAAGAAAGAAAAACCTGTGGTTCCTGTATTCGTGGAACAAAATTGGAACTTGAAGCCCATCAAGATTGATAGTGTGGGTGGCGCTCTAGGAGTACCAGCCATCATCTCAGTGACACCCACCATCATTGATGAAGGATTCCCAGTGTTCTTGCCATTGGATTCTCCAGCACCACCTGAAGAAACACCACCTGTGTATGGAGGAGGCGGCGGCGGTGCAACTGGACGTGACCCGGCTTCAATATACGGTGGTGGCGGCATGACATGGAAGGGTGGTGAAATAGAACCAATCTCGTCATTTGGTTTCCAAGACGTTAACGCAATTTAATTAGGAATTATTATGTCCATTAATCCACCAAATTTACAAGCACCTGCTGATGAACCACTAAGCTATATGCGTAGTGCCACAGTGAACTTCAATGCCAAAGGATTGAAGCCCAACACTCGGGTGTATCCTTTCTTTGACGGACAACTTGTTACCGACCATTGTCGTGACATTGATGCCACAGTATTTGGAGGAAATCTTGTAACTGATAACAACGGTGAAATATCTGGTGTATTTCGTATTCCTGCTGAAACATTTAAGACAGGAACTCGTCTGTTCACATTGATTAATCATCCTTCAGATCCTACTGCTCAAACCGATTGCGTGGCTATAACATCCTATACATCTAAGGGTGCCATCACTTATGATACAGGAAAAATAGGATCCACACGTGCACCTAACATCACATTTGCACGGTCAACATCACCTAGAGAATTATCTGTAGAACGTACAGTAACAGTAAATCCATCTACAACATCATTCAAAGATCCAGTTGCTCAAACCTTCTTCGTGTCTGGGCAAAACAACGGTATCTTCATCACCAAGATTGATGTGTTCTTCAAGACAAAGCCTTCTGTGGCCAATGTACCCATTACATTACAAATTCGAACCACAACCAATGGAAATCCTGGAACAGAAATTCTTCCCTTTAGTACAGTAACATTATATCCTAAAGATGTGAATGTGTCCTCTGATGCTGAGGCACCAACACAATTTACATTTGAATCTCCTGTGTATTTGAAGAACAATGAAGAATATGCCGTAGTTCTATTGCCAGCAGGTGGTCGTGAAGGATATGAAATTTGGACAGCAGTTCTTGGACAAAACAAAATTGGTACAGAAGAAAAAATTGACAAACAACCCGCTGCTGGTCGGTTGTACATTTCAAGCAACAGCGTGAATTGGACCGTATCAGAATCAGCAGATATGAAGTTCACCGTGTATCGTGCCAACTTCAATGTATCAAGTGGAACATTGATTTTAAAGAACAAGAAGATTGATTATCTTGGTATTTCTTCCAACTCAACTGAAGTATTAGTAGGAGATACTCTTACTGGTGTAACTAGCAGTGCAATAGGAACTGTTTTAAACTTTGACCGCTACAACAAAGTGGCTCATGTGGAAATTGTTTCTGGAACATTTAGTGATGGTGAAACTGTAACAATCAAGAGAACATCAACGGCATCAAGCTCGGGTACTGCCATCATTTCATTGGAACCATATGAAGATAATGTAGAAGGAAAACTTCTACATCGTTTGGCACCTGGCATCTCATACATTGAGTACAATGATTCAGCTGTATCATTTGAACATAAAATCTACAATTCATCTGAAGTGGATCCAGTATCATATACACCCATGAAGAAAGAAGGTGTCTTTACATTGGGTGAAGAAAAAACTGTGTACTCACATTCATATGAAACATTGGCTGGAGGATTGAACATCACTGACCCCACAGAAGGTTCTGTGATGGTGAAAGTGAATTTCTCAACCAGCAACTCCAACATTTCACCTGTTGTTGACATCACGAAGTCACAAATTGTAGGTTATGAAAATGTGATTCGTAGCACTAGAAGAACATTGTCTGGTACATCAACATTTAGCACTGGTAGTACAACTGTCACAGGTAAAACTTCTGGCGATGAAACCGCCTTTATTGACCAAGTAATTCCAGGCGCTGTGCTTCGTAACTCTGAAGGCAAAGTTATAGGTGTAGTGCGTGCAGTCACAGCCCGTGATAGTATCACATTGACAGCTAATGCTGCTGTTTCTGGAACTGATGACATCATCACAGTAGATTATGAAGCAGCTGATGTGAAGGGAAATGCAAAATATCACACACGTTTCGTCTCACTTCCAACAGGCGCTGAAGCAGATGATTTAATGGTGTTCTTGGATGCCGATATTCCAGCTGGTACTGATGTAATTGTGTATGGAAAACTTCTAGGTGTAGGTGATACCACGGAACCTAAGAATCGTCCTTGGACACAAATGATTAAAAGTGCAGCCAGCAACAGTCTAGGAGCAGGTGAATTGGTATATAAGTTTGACAAAAATGGTCATGATGAAGGCACTGTGGTGGGTGGATTGAATAGTTCAGGTGTGTTTGAATATGTGGCTAACGGTTCAACCTTCACTCAATTCCATGTGTTTGCAGTGAAGATTGTGATGACCAGTGTAGATTCCTACTATATTCCAACAATAAACAGTATGCGTGCTTTGGCACTTATGGCATAATCTCATGGATGAAACGAAAATTCAACGTGACAAGTCTAGCTCTGCTGTAGTAAACACTGACTTTGAAGGGTTGGCAGCATATAAAGCCAGAAGATACAGTAAAGACAAAATGAAAGAACTTGAAACTGATATAAATAGTGTAAAACAAGAATTAACAGATATTAAAAATATGCTACAACTCTTAATTGCAAATAGAGGATAACGATGTCCACATTAACCTTAAGAAACGTAAAAGGTACACCACTAACAAATACTGAAGTTGATGATAACTTTAGTAATTTGAATACCGATAAATTGGAGAAAGATGGTAGTAACTCCATGACCGGTAAACTTACAACTGTTACTAGTAGTTCTTCAACTGCTAGTATTCGTGTTGTAGCTGGTAGTGCCGACCCCACATCACCTGTTTCTGGCGACGTTTGGAATAACGCTGGTGACTTCAAGTTCTATACAGGTTCAGCAACACGCGTTCTAACAACATTGGACGGTGCACAAACACTCACCAACAAAACGTTAGATGCTGCCATCGTTACCAATGGTTTGTATTTTGAAGGTGCAACGGCTGATGCCTTTGAAACATTACTAACAGTTGTTGACCCAACAGCAGATAGAACCATCACCATCCCTGATGCCACAACCACGATGGTTGGTACTGATGTATCACAAACACTTACCAACAAGACCATCAATCTATCCAATAATACATTGGTTGCCACATCTGCACAAATGTTGGCTGCCATGACTGATGAAACAGGTACAGGCTCACTTGTGTTTGCCGATACACCAACATTAACAACACCTGTCATTGCAGAAATTGATGCCACTGCTGATTTTACAATTGACGCAGGCGCAGACATCAATCTTGATGCTGACGGTGGCGACATCATCTTGAAGGATGGTGGTACTGAATTTGGACGGTTAGTAAACAACTCAGGTCAACTTCGTATTGCCAGCAGCTCATCCAATACAGCCGCCATCAATTTAACAGGTGCAGAAGTTGCATTAGTAGGTGATTTAACCATCGGTGGTAATGACATCAAGTCCTCAGGTGGTACCACAGCAATCTCATTGAACACAGCTGATGTTACTGTAGCCGGTGATTTACAAGTTAGTGGTAATGATATTAAATCATCAACAGGCTCTGTTGCCATCTCTCTGTCAAATACCGATGTAACAATTGCTGGCAATTTAACTGTTAATGGTACAACAACCACGGTGAACAGCACCACACTTGACGTGGATGATGTGAACATCACTCTTGCCAAGGGTAATTCCACAAACGCAGGTGCTGATGGTGCAGGTATCACCGTTGAAGCCACAACAGCAACCAACAAGACATTTACATATAGTAACGGTAATGATTCATGGTCAAGTTCAGAACATATGAATCTTGCAGCCGGTAAACAATATCGTATCGGTAATTCACAAATTGCTGCATCCAATTTGAGCAACGGCACCACAGGTTCAGGAAGTGTTGTTCTTTCGACAAGTCCTTCTTTAACAACACCAGCACTTGGCACACCATCAAGTGGTACATTGACCAATTGCACAGGACTTCCAAACGGTGGTCTTGTAAATAGCTCAATCACTGTGACAGCAGGTACTGGTATGTCAGGTGGTGGTTCTGTTGCTCTTGGTAGTTCAGTAACATTAACTAACGCTGGTGTAACTTCTGCAGTAGCAGGCACAGGTGTGTCAGTTAGTGCAGGCACAGGCGCAGTCACCTTCTCAATTGGTCAAGCTGTTGCCACAGGTTCCAACGTACAATTCAATTCATTAGGTATTGGAACTGCAGCATCTGGCACTGCCGGTGAAATCAGAGCTACCAATGAAATCACAGCCTACTACTCAGATGCTCGCCTAAAGAATTTCCATGGCACCATTGATAACGCTTTGGAAAAGGTGACATCATTGAATGGCTACTACTTCACTGAAAATGAATTAGCCAAGTCACTTGGTTACAATAATGATGCCGTACAACTCGGTTTGAGTGCACAAGAAGTTCAAGCTGTGTTCCCACAAGCCGTGGCACCAGCACCAATTGATGACCAATATTTGGCTGTGAAGTATGAAAAGTTAGTACCCGTGCTCGTGGAAGCCATCAAGGCCCTAAAGCTGGAGCTAGATGAAGTAAAGAAGAATTGCAACTGTAATAAATAATTTTAGGCCTTTAGGGGAGTAGACAATGGGTGTAATTCCAAATACCGGGTCGGCAATTGCGATGGGGCGTGTGCGTAATGCATACGGACTTAGTGGTGCCGCCCGACTACGTGCTGACTTGGCCGCCGCGGTAAATAGCAATCTACTAGGAAGTACCAGTCTTTCATTAACCGGACAAATTCGACTATCCATTGACTTTGGTGGTCGCCAAACACCGAGCACATATTAAGACTTGACAATTTTGTAGTACCTATATAAATTTCTTTATACTATTTTTTTGTGGAGTGATTATGTCCGACATTACGTTAGATACATTAATTAACGCTATCAATGATAACCCATCGGAATACGAAGAACGCTATGTCCGATGGGTTTCCATTGGGTATGATAAAAAAAGGTTAGCTGAACTACTATACGAGCTAAAGTACCTAAAAGAAAAAAATGATTGGCCCGAAAGAATTGCCTTTTTGGAAGATGTATTGGCTCAACATGACCCTGAACATCTTTTAAATCTTTTAAACAACGACCCACAAACGGTTCGTTTCGCCATGGTGGAAAAATGGGCTCGCCAGGCCGCTATGGAAATTTTAATTTTCGACAAATACAGCATCGAAACTTTAAACACAGTCACACAATTTCCACTAGCTGATTATCAATTGTTTGTGAAGCGTGTACTTGAAATCACAACGATGATTCAGGACATCACCACACAATCTAGCTCTCTGGCAGCTGGAGTTGCTGGTGTATGAAGAACATCTATGATTTAAGCATTTGGAAAACACGGCCAACTAAACTTGCCATTTTGATTCCTTGCAAGGAGTCCATGTATAGTTTGTTTACATCTGCATTAGTTGAGTTGGTGAAAACTACAACCATGGCAGGTATTGATGTTCATGTGTTGTATGACCAAAGCACCATTCTTCTTGCACAACGTGAACGTTTGGCAAAACAAGCCTTGAAGATTCGCTCGGATTATGCTCTTTGGTTGGATTCAGATATGTTGTTTCCTAGCACCACTGCCATGCGATTAATGGGACATAACGTAGATATCGTATGTTCAAATTACATGAAACGGTCAGTCCCACTCCAAACAGTTGCCTATCCTGAACGAGGTAACTGGGATAATTGGTTACCGTTGGAAGGAGACCAAGAACTAAAAGAAGTGGAAGGTGTGGGTATGGGATGTATGATGATGAAAACGGAAGTGTTGAAAAACATTGAACCTCCATATTTCAACTTTGAATATTATGATGGAGATTGGCACGGAGAAGATTTCTACTTTCAACAAAAACTTCGAGATGCTGGCCATAAGATTTTGATTGACATGAATTTAAGTTTCCAAGTGAAGCATATTGGACAATGGGCATTCGGAGCAAATCTTGGTGTGAATGAAGAAAAACGTGTAGACAATGAAGTGAAGAAGATAACCAAATTAAAAAAGGTGAAGAAGCATGCTGAATAATGAAACATGGTTGGCTCATAGTGATTTGTTTAAACACCACTGGATTGTAGAAACAAAACATTGGGTTCGTAGTTTAGGATGGTTCACTGATTTCATACAAACTGTGAAGGATGCAGATGGATGGGCTCAAGCCGGTGACAAAGAGCTAACAGCGTTCGATTATGTTGATATCATTGATGCCAAAGGCTCTGAAAGAAAATTATACAGATGCTCCAACGGTATTACATGGGAACATATCTCTGGTCCTGTAGTATTTGTGGTTCGTAAGGATGCTGAACAAGTGTTTATTGCGGGCTGGGCCGGAGAAAAGAAAGTCATTGAAAAGATGAAGAAAGAAAGTGATGATCCGTGGGAATGGTCTGACAAAATGATTATTGAAGTGGACCCTATCGTGGCACTACACACCTTAAAGGTTCGAAGAACTGCCAAGAAGGATCAAGTTCCAGTGTTTTTTGTAAGTAACGGAGAGAACAATGCTGATGAGAATTGGAAGCATTTGGTGAAATTATGCCCACGTGCTGTTCGTATTGATGGCATTGATGGACGTAGAAAAATGTTTCATCGGTGTGTAGACTTGGCAGGAGAAGCTACACAATTCTTTGTTGTAACAGGTAAAAATTACATCACAGATGCTTCTGTATTTGATTATCCCGTGGAAACCATTTCTGACGCACATATCATTTTCCATGCAAAAAACATGAGTAATAGATTACAATATGGTCACATGGGTGTGGTGTGTTACAACAGCAATCTAGTGTTAAATACACCAGAAGATTTCGGTTTAGATTTCACTCAATACAGCAAGACCATCACTGTGCCAAGAACAGTAAGTGAAGCTGTGTTTGCCACATCTGAATATGAGGCCTGGAGAACAGCATTTCGTGAAACAGTGAAGTTAACCGTGACCTATGGTGATGATGCCCACTTATGGTTGGATCGTTGGCTGTCATTTGCTGAAGGGCAATATTCTGATTGGGTATTAAAGGGAGCAAAAGAAGGACATGAGTATGCTGAACAACATCGTGATAATAAAGAAACATTGAAAAACACGGTGGATTGGAACTGGTTACACACATATTTTGAAGAAAATCACGGTCCACAATAGAACAATTATAAATAACTGTAGTAATCACCTATGAACGAGAATGTCCATGGCTACAGTTAAAAACTTGGTGATTGACCAAGGAACAACATTTTCTTTGGATATCACAGTTTCCGATGCTAACGGAAATGAGATTGATTTAGCTGGTTACACACTCAGAGCACAACTACGAAAAAGTTACGGAGCCACAAGCTACACAGCTTTCACCGTAGAAGCTGCTGATGATACCACAACAGGTGTATTGACAATTTCTTTAACAGATACACAAACATCAGCATTGAAAGCTGGTCGGTATGTTTATGATGTGGAAATTGTCGCACCTGTTGCTGATGGTAGCACAGTCACCCGAGTATTAGAGGGTATCATCACGGTAACACCTGAGGTAACACGATAATGGCATTAAAGGTAACAACATCTGCACAACCCAATATTAATACAACAGTTCGGAAGGTTAATATTCCTTCTGTTAATCTTGAACAATTGAAAAATGTGGATTCAGCTGATTTAGAGGATGGCTATACTTTGGTATATGATGCTACAACAGAAAAATGGGTAGCGCAAGCAGCAACAACCAATGTTGGTAACATAGACGGTGGAACATTCTAACTAACAAAGTATAAACTCAAATCAGGAGTGCAGTAAATGACAGTAATTCAAATTAAGCGGTCAACAGGTTCTACCGCTCCAACAACCAGCGACCTTGCTGAAGGTGAATTGGCATATGCCGAAGACCGCACTGGTAGTGGTGCCAATGCCATTCTTTACATTGAATCAGTAGCTTCAGATGGCACCACGGCAGTAATTGACAAGATTGGTGGTAAATATTACACTAATACTGTTGACAGTTTCTTGGATCCACGTGATGGTACCGTGGGTGATGCTGTTGTTCTAAAAGATGCAGACGGTTCTAACACCGTTACATTGAAGGCAGCAGCAACAATTGCATCCAACGTAGCCTTCACACTTCCTGCTGCTGACGGTTCTGCAGGACAAATCTTAACCACAAACGGTTCAGGTGTTCTATCATTTGCGGCACCTGCTTCATCATCATTAACATTGGCTGGTGATACTGGTACTGACACATTCAGCACTGGTCAAACATTAACATTCACCGGCGGTGAAGGTATTGATACTGCAGTTACAGACAACACAGTAACAATTTCAGCAGAAGATGCATCTGATACTAACAAGGGTGTTGCATCTTTCAATTCAACTAATTTTACAGTAACAACAGGTAATGTTGTCATCAACTCAGTACAAGGTACTAAGGTTGATATCACAGGTACAGGTTCTGTTTTAACTCTTGCTGATGATGATGAATTTCTAGTATATGACGCATCAGTACCTGCCAACAAGAAAATCACAGCTGAAAATGTAGCTGATTATGTGTATGCAGGTTTTTCAGGTGACATCACTGTAACTGAAGCAGGTGTGGTTTCCATCTCTGCAAATTCTGTTGCTCTAGGTACAGACACAACAGGTAATTATGTTGCTACTGTTGCAGGCACTGCTAATCAAATTTCAGTATCCGGTTCAGGTTCAGAAACAGCAGCAGTCACTATTGCCTTAACAAATGATGTGGCTTTAGTTGGTGATTTGACTGTTGGTGGTAATGATATCAAGATGTCAGGTGGCACAACTGCCATTACTTTCTCAGGCTCAGGTGACGTTGAAATTGCCGGAGATTTGAAAGTTGGAGGTAATGACATCAAGACTGCCAATGGAGCAACTGCTTTAACACTTACTGATTCAACAGGTGATGTTGAAGTTAAGGGTGATTTGACTGTTACAGGTAATGACATTAAATCATCATCAGGCACAACTGCTTTAACACTTGATGGTGCCAATGTGACTGTTGCAGGTAATTTAACAGTTAACGGTTCATCAACCATTGTTAACTCAACAACAGTTTCTATTGATGACGTAATCTTGAAGTTGGCTGATGGTAACACAGGTAACTCAGTTGACTCAGGTGTATACTCTGAATATGTTGAAACAGCAACCACAAAATATGCTGGTTGGTTCCGTGATGCTTCAGATAGCAATATCTTCAAGTTCTTCGTAGGTTTACAATCAGAACCTTCAACCACAGTGAACACAGGTGGTACCGGTTATGGTGTAGGTACTATTCTTGCCAACTTGACAGGTGGTACCATCTCATCATTAGCCACAGATTTGGCAGTGGCAGATGGTGGTACAGGTGCTTCAACATTCACAACAAACGGTGTGTTGTATGGTAACGGAACAAGTGCCATCCAAGCCACAGCAGCAGGTACCAACGGATACTTCTTGTATTCCAACTCAGGCACACCTGCTTGGACAAACGTGATTGACGGTGGAACATACTAATAAATAATTGAGATTACATCATGGATTCACAGAAGTTTTTAAACAAGTATATACAAACTTTGGCCGAGCAAGTTAAGACATTAACAATGGAAAAAACCATGTTAGC